>ERZ1292625.983-Hain-H41-01um-R1-983-length-37794-cov-98_pt1 | contig 37794 bp, 59 predicted proteins | sample MGYA00564400_ERZ1292625 | MGnify/ENA primary metagenome ERZ1292625 (study PRJEB36523, sample SAMEA6512639) | groundwater metagenome | collected 2019-01-08 | study: AquaDiva: Metagenomics assemblies of 32 groundwater samples
AATGCCCCAACCAGCTTTAATGCCCGAACCAGCTTTAATGCCCGAACCAGCTTTAATGCCCGAACCAGCTTTTGCCAATATATAACCTTTTACATAAATACCTTCCTTAAATCGCACCCAATCTAAATTTTCATCTATTTCTAGATTAACATCTTGATAATCATCATAATTACCAACACATTCTTTTTTGTAAAAATTATCTTTATCTAAATCACTCTTACTTATTTTTATTATTTTCATATCTTACTTTTAATATATGCTTGTAAATCAGATTTTACTTTTTCCACTACTTTAATAATTGTTTCATTTCTAATATCTCCCTCTTCAAGATTTATTGGGTAATTTTCCGCCCAATTCCATATCTCTTCCAATAAGTCTTTTTTGTCTTGGAGATGAATATCATTAAAAAATATGAAAATTAAATTTATAATTTGGTCTTCTAAATCTTTTACCAATTCAGCAGGAAGTAAAATTAATCTTAACTCTTTCTCTATTTCTTCGTTGGTTTTCATATTATTTATCTATGGGGGTTATAAGGGCTGGAATAATTTTATAATTTGCACTTGATACTCCTAAATTCCAAAGAATTTTAATTTCCTCTGCTTCTTTTTTACTTGGATATGCTCCTAAAAATTCGGTTCTATCAGATATTATTATGGTTCTATATAACGCCCACGCTCTTATGGGTCTAAATTTTGATTTTTTTGATATTATCATCGTATTTTTTATGGCAAGATACACATAACATTATGAAATTCTTTCTGTTATGAGAATATCTTTTCCCTTTTAATAAAGCCCATTGAAACATTTTGGGCTTTTCTAATTTTTTTCCCCCTTTGTTAGTTCGTGGATAAATACATAATTTATTTTTACATTTGTTGGGCTTACCAAAATTTGTTCTTAACCAAATATGAATAGCATTATAACCGGCATTATCTCCTTTCCAAATTCCATTCTTTTTTCCACGATACCCTAAATGACCGACCTTAAATCTAGTTTCAATATCATTTCTCTTTATCTTTACTGGCTTCTTTAGTTTTGGTTTATTGAGGGACATAGGGTTATTTATTAAAAGCGGATTTTAAATATTCTCCAAAAGTCATATCTAAAAACAACTTTTCTCCTTCATATCCACTTATATGCCACAAACTTTCTTCTATCATATCACCTGGGTCTCTAAAACTTTTATAACTGATTAGTTCAGCAATGGCAGTTCGCCCAGACTCCATTTTAATTTTATCAATTCTTCCAATATTTTTTACACCTATCATCCCTAGTGTAAAATAATACCCTATTCCGCGTTTCATATTTATGGGTTTTTCACCTTTCTTAATGGCTTTCCAACTTTTATACTCTTGCCAGTTTTTCAAAAATATAATTATATTTTTCATCTCTTTTTCTTTATGTTAATTACTTATAATTTAGCGACTATTCCCGACTTGTTAATATTGCTAAACTAACTTTAATAGTTCCTTTCTCAAAAAATGGCGATTCTTGCTTCCTAATTTTTTTAGCTACTCTTTCTGCTTCTACTTTTGTATAAAACAATAACCATTCACATCTTGAACCTCCTAGCCAATATTTACCATCACTGATATACATAGGATATTCTCTCCCATTTTCTTTATAAAATATACTATATTTCTTCATTTTATATTCCTTATGTTTAATGTCGTAAGCGACTTAGATAATAATTCTTCAAAGAAAGTGTTTATATCTTTGCCTTCTCCAATCACTTGACTCATAAAGTTCATCATTATATTAAACCAAGGGCGAGTATCTAATATTCCATCACAAGACCAATGTGTCATAGCATATCTTCCTTGTTTGTCCCATCCTTCCGCTTTCCCTAATGCTTGCCAAAAAAGGGGGTCAAGGAGAACAACCTCTTGTAAGACAACATCAGTTTGAACACCATTGAATTTACTTTTTGGAGTTTTATACCCTCCCCTTATAGCTGATTTTATAGCATTTTCCATTTTATTTATTTAACTTGTTAATATAATCTATAACTTCATCTAGTGCTTTTCTATCTGTTGTATCTTTGGCAATTATTTGTTTTAAGTCATTTACCACTTCCTCTCTTGTCTTTGCTGTATTTTTTAATAAGAGGGTGGAAATAAAGGATTTTAATAATTGTTTATCATCTTTTGGTATAGAAGTGTCGTCTGTAAAATTAAGTACCAAGTCGCCATTATCATTCAATGAAAAGTATTTATCAAAACCACTAAGAATAAATATCCCTCTACATTTCTCACAGCAATTTGATATTTGGTTGTCTTTGGTATTTTTCATAAAGTTATAAATCTAAATACTTTAATATTGCGTCTATGTATAATTTAGCCTCGTGAGACATACCCATATTTTTTTCAGTATAGCCACTTTTTTTATATGCTTTCTTAAAAAAACCTTCAATAATATCACTAGCAACTACTTTCTTTCTATCTTTAGGTTTTTGTTTGGATTTCATCTCTTTTTCTTTATGTTAAGGGTTATAAATTACTCTTTAATAATTTTAATTGTGCGACCTAATTTCTCACAGACTTGTTTTAAGGTTAGTTCTTCTACTTCTTCTTCAATTTTAATTCCTGTTATACCCTCAAAAATATCAGCATCAAAGTTTAGAAGTGTTTTGAAGAAGTTTCTATCTTCTTGTTTCATTTCAGACCGCATTTCTTTCCAAGCATTTTCATAAGATAAAGTTTTAAGTAATCCACCTAGTTGTTTTGCAGTAGTTGTTTGTTCGTCTTTGTCTAAATCTTTGTATTCTACCCATTTAGCTACTGGAAGTTTGAAGTTTTTAGCATTTAAGTATTTAATTTGGGTATTATATTCTTCTTCTGTGATTGGCTTATTAAACATCATTAGATTTTTTTGATAACCAATACCTTTGCTTTCATATTTCCCTTCTCCTAAACAGAATATCATTTTTTCTGACATATGAAGGCCTTTGCAGGAATTGCAGAAATTGCAGTAACTGCAGGAATTGCAGGAATCGCAGGAATAGCAGGAATAGCAGGAATCGCAGGAATTGCAGGAATTGCAGTAATAGCAGGAATCGCAGGAATCGCAGGAATTGCAGAAATTGCAGGAATCGCAGGAATCGCAGGAATCGCAGTAATTGCAGTAATTGCAGGAATTGCAGGAATTGCAGTAACTGCAGGAATCGCAGGAATTGCAGTAACTGCAGGAATCGCAGGAATCTATATTTTCACAATTTTTATTTTCACTCATTTTTTTACTTTATCTTTTAATAAATTTATCTAATATCATCATTAACTGGTCAAGTGTAATGTAATAGTCGTTTTTTTCGCCTGCTCGTTGTTTCATTCCTTTGGCGAGTTGGTCTGCTTGTAAATATACTTGTTGCATTGTTGGGGTTAGTGGTTTGAGTTTTTTCATATTATTTTTTATTTAATTCATTGATATATTAAAAAGTGAAGGCACCAACCAAACGCCATATTTCTGATTAAGCCTCTTTTTCATAGCCAGATAGTCCACTGCCTTACTTAACTCTTTAAGGCGCTCCTCGGGGGCCCGGTTGAGGGCTATCCATACGTGCTTCTCTTTGTTTAGATCTCCCTGGTCCTGGAAGTTGCAGACCGCATGGTGGAATTCGCATATCCAGAGTAAAGCCCATTCTTCCTGGAGTTGTTTGCCTGCGTAGATAATGGCGTGCTCGGCCGTTATCCGCCCTTGGCAGTTTCCTTCCTTCGCGCGCATACACTCCCGGTAGACTCCCCTCCAGTCCTCCTCTCGCCATTTCTGTCTTAATTTATTTGGCACGTTGTTCATTATATTTTTCCTGTCTTAAAATTATATATCCTCCTCATAAAATGCTAATAATTCCCCATCCTCGTCTTTCATTGGCTCTCCTTCAAAATCTAATATATATCTCATAGTTCGGTTTTTCTCACCATGACCTCTTCGAGCCTGAGCCTCAGAACCGAAGGCCTGAGTTTTTATCGAATGGGTCATAAATATTTTTCTATTTCCTTATTCCCGCACTGGCGGCAGCAGGACATGATCACTTTATAACTATCCTGATGCTTGCATCCGATCGACCCGGGATGCCTTTCTTCATTTACCTGTTTCCTTAAATCTGCTTTGGAAAGGGAAGCCGCTTCATCCAGCCATTTCTCCGCGCTTTTTTTATCTTTCACGGCTGGTAGAATTTCAGCTACCTTAGACCACCCGCCCACATTTGCTATCTTAATAGGCGGAATTTTGTATTCCAAGATAAACCGCTCATGGATGGTTATCATCTTACTAGCGGTCCCTTTATCCATAGCCATTGCCGGGTCATTAAGGAAGTCCTCAAAGCTGTCCCAACGACCCTCATAAAGCCCTCCGTCGCGGATTTCCTTTAACTGCCCGGCAAACTCCAGCCACTGCGTTTCAATGAAGTGCTTGAATGCAATAGTATGCTCACAGAAGTCTAAGGCGGGTTTTAATGTTTCGTTTTTCATTAATCTGTAAAATAATAAAGAATAATCACCACAATTATTATAAAGAATGTTTCCATGTGTTTCTATTTTGGACCAGCCAGATTAATAATTCTATGGACCTTGAAGAACTGGCCGATTTTACCGCTTTCGCCGGCTGTTTGATAGTGAAGCTCTTTTGGTAATTATTGTCCGGAACTTTCACAGCCAAGATGTCTTTGACGCACTTCTCCGCGCAGTATTTAGAGAAATAATCTTTTACATTCTGCGCCTGCCTGCCGGCAGGCAGGCCTAGGGCTTTAAATCCGGGGTATTTCCGATTATAGATAAAGAGCCCAAACTGATCCGCCATTACTTCCGCGTTCCCGAACATCTGCCTGTCATAGTTTAGTTTAAAGAGATGATGCCCAAATTCATGGTAGAGGACGAAGTCTTTCGGCCGGTAAGTATATTTATTGATGTAGATGGTTTTTGTATCATACAGATAGCACCCATCATCCGGTGTTTTTTCATTCGGGCAGTTCTCTAGTATTGGACTACTATTGAGAGCAAAAATTATGTAAGCCGTAAATATTGTTTCAATCATTTTATTTTTCTCCTTAAATATTTTTCAGTCGTTATAACAACTCTTATAATATGATATAAATGTCTGTCTTTTTCAAAGCTAGGGGAGTAAAAATAATATCTAGCCGAACTTTCAGAAGAAAAGATGAGTGTATTATGAATGTGGAAAACTTCAATTAAAGAATTACTATCTTTCATTTTTATCATCCATGCTTTTTGGGGAACCACATTTAAAGGAGGAATATTTTTTCTTCTACCTACTCATCAAAACCAAATTTTTTATAGCTATATCTTTTTTTCATTTTATTGAAAGTATTTAAGATAAACCAGAGCGATTAAAAGTATTACCACAAAAACATATAATACATTTCTAATTTTTCTTTTTTCTATTTCCATATTTTTTTTGATTAAATTTATAAAAGCGACCTTTATTTCTCAAACCGCTTACTAATAATGTGCCGCATTAGGGCGCTTTCGCTCGGCCACTTCTTGGCTTCGGTTTCAATATCCTTTTTGTTTTTTTTTGTTAGCCAGAAATGTTTTCGAACAAACCTTTCAACTACTTGCTTAATTTTAGACATAATGATATTATAAGCGGTGGCGGTGGCGGTGGCAACTAAAATGTGGATAACTTTTTAATACAATACAAATTAACTACTTTGTCAAAATGCAAATCTTAATTCCAATTAAACCCCTCTCAATCAACCAGGCCCATCACGGGCGGCATATCAAAACAAAGGAATTTTTGAGATACGAAAAGCAAGTCTCCTTTCTTCTACCCATATGTCCGATAGATATAAAGGACAGAGAATATTTTGTAAAATATGTCTTTTATGTAAAAAATTATAAGATGTCCGATACAGGAAATTTTGAAAAATTAATAACGGACCTTTTAGTAAAGAGGGGATATTTAAAAGACGATAGATATATTAAGGCAATGTATTTAGAAAAGGTCGCTGTAAAGGACATAAAGGACGAGAGAATTGTAATAGACATTGTCCTTTATAATGATAAGATGTCTGTTTACACTAATAAAAGAACTTGACTAACCCTGTCCATTTTGGTATACTCTTGATTATGTTATACCAGGATTTAACGGGAAAAAAATTTGGGAAAATAACCGTAGAAAGTTTATATAAAAAAGATTTGGAGAATCAAAAGCAAAAATTTATTTTGTATTCCGTAATATAAATAGTAGATGTAAAGATAAAAAAGATAAATCTTACAGGTACTATGGAAAGCAAGGAATTCAGTGTAGGTGGAAATCTTTTGAAGAATTTTTAAAAGATATGCAAAAATCATATAAAATTCATGTAAAAAAGTATGGAGAGAAAAAAACCACTATAGATAGAATAGATACAAAGGGGGACTACTTAAAGAAAATTGTCGGTGGGTAACTCAAAAAGAGCAAATAAGAAATAGGGGGATTGCAGTCTATATCAAAATAAAAGACGGGCAAAAACTTCTTTCAGAATGGTGTGAAGAAAATAATTTATCTTATGAAAATGAGTATGGTAAATTAAAGAGAAGAAATATGTTGTTTAGAAAAGATAACATTGAATCTATTCGATATAAAATTTTATGAAAATATAGATAAAAAACAAAAGACCCCCAGCTTGAGAGTCTTTTAGCGTGTCGAACGTTTGTATTATACACCCTATTTATAAGTATACCAAATCTTTCTCAGCAAACCCCAAGTAGTTAGTAGCCCGGTAATGGCCTGTCCAATTAAAACTACAAGATTCCCTATTGAACCCGTCAAATCAGTAAGTGTCTGCATATCAGAAATTCCCAATAAAACTAGAAAGGGAATACCAGCTTTTACAGTCAAAGACCACTTATTGAAATTAGCGGAAGAAACCACTAGCCAAAGAAAAACTTTCTTTAATTTATTCATTTTTGTTTCTTTTAGTTAATAATACTTATTTAGCATTTCTTCCCCGACTAAGGAAGTTGCGTCATTTTTTTCTAAGCACATACCAAATTTAAAAAATTCTTTCATAGCTTCTGTATCAATTCTCCCACCTTTTGCAGTATTTGCGCAATCTCTTTCTTTATGTCGTTCTTGGTTTTAGAAAAGGGGGGGGTTCCGGTCACGTCCTTGATAAAATCGTCCCAAGTCTTGCCGATTCTTGAAAAAGCATTTACCGGATCCTTACGTCTGGTTGGGTCTAAAATATAATGCCCTATAACTTGTTTTAATGGGTCTAAATTATACTTTTGACACAATCCTCTGATATATTCCACATAGTTGTTATAGGCCAATTTAGAGCGTTCTAGGTCGGTAAAGTAGCAGAGTTCAATGGCCAGGGCTTCGTCTATGGCGTTAGAGACAACTCGGCGGACATGATAGGCTTTTTCGCTTAGGGGGATACATTCTATTATCTGCGCATCATCTATAAAGACGTGGGCGGATGCTTTTTCTAAGTTAGCGGTTTTGATGTAATAATCCACATTGTTCATCGCCGTAGAGTTAAGATTCCCAGTATCGTGGCAGACAATATACTTGATTGGCAGAATTTTTAGCCCTGGCCTTCTTTCACTTGGAACTGGCAGATATTTTTGGGTTATATTCATAAATTATCTTTTTAGAATTTGATCTAATTTTTTATTTATATCTTCTAATTGTTTGAAAATTTCTTTATAATGATTACCTTCTCTCTCTTCTATTACTTGCACTTTTGTATCTATCTGATATGTTTTCTGGTTAGCAGTCGCCCAAGCTCCCATGACGGATGCTAAAATAGTAGAACCAGCGATAATTGTTGTTGTTAATATTGATATTTGTCCTTTATTTTTCATATTATTGGTTATTTTCGGAAATTAATTTTATAACAGCAGCCCGCTTAGCAGGATCTAGTTTCTTTAAGGCTTGAAGTATTTTTGTGACCTTGTTTGCAGATAAAGTAGTCCTTGCGACTATTTTACCGATAAGGGTAGGGGAAATAACAGTATTTATAGCTTCTCTAATAAAATCTGCCAACTTACCAGATGCTCTTTCTGAGGCTGTAGCTAAGGTTCGCCCAGCTTCTCGGCTTAATACTTCCTGGCCGCCAAATACAAGTTTCCTCAGAGTTTCTTTGTCGGCATCTTTGTTGCCTGAAAATAAAGTAGATAAGTCTTGAATTATTGCTGTTTTTTCTGTCTCAGGAAGAATAACTGGAATTCCTTTTCTAGTTTCTCCTATTTTTACTACTTCTTCAGTACCTGTGCCCTTAGGTCTTAGATCTTCTGCTGTTGCCTTGAATTTTTTTGTAAAGTCTTCTAGTTTATCCATAGCCACAGCAAAGTTTCTAGCCAGTTCAGCCCCTTCCACATACCCCGCTTCCTCTCCCATTTTTGCCACAGATTCACGCAGAGAGGAAGTTATAGTTTGGAGTACACTATTTAATTCAGAATCTGAGCCCTTCATTTTATCAATAGTGGAAGCTATACCCTCCATTCTTTTAGGATCTAAAGGCTCTCGGAAAGATTTAACAAATTTTAGGGCGTTTTTGATAGTATTCTGTTCGTTGGGTTTCTGGAATCTAGTAACGTTAAAGTCAAGAGCCCCGGCATCTTCTACAGCTTCTCCGGTAAGTTCGGCTACTTTTCCAGCTTTTGTAATTCCAAACTTGTCTTGTAAAAGATCAGTTATTTTATTTATTTCAGTTCCCTTATCAAAAGACTTCCCCTCATTTTCGTAGATTGTCTGCAGGTTATTTAAGACTCGATTGTATTCTTTTCCTGCTTCTATTTTCATATTAACTGCCGCCTCTTTTAGAGCTTTTGCGTCTTTAGTTAATACATCCAGAGACTTTCCAGAGAGTCCTTCGAGCGCTGATTTTGGATCTTTTACTATTTCATCAATAACAGATGTGCCGCGACCGCTAGCAGCCATACCGGCTAATCTCTTCCCGAAACCTGCTAAAAATTCTCCCCCATATTTCAAAATAGGTTTTGCTAATGCTCCAGCAGGTGGAAAAGCTGTACCAACTCCAGCCCCCACCAATGTGGCCCTTTTTTCTCCTCCAGTTTGAAGCGCTATAATTCCCCCCCCTTCTGTGGCCCTAATCGCCATCTTTGTACCAAGAGAGGCTGCCCGGCTGATTATATTGGCTGCTTTTACGCCGATAATTGGAGTCAGTTTTGAAATAGTTTGAAGTGAAGTTTTGCCGGCTAATATTTTTTCTACCGCGTTTATTTTACTTGCTGGAATAAAGAACTCGGCTATCTGTTCTATTCCCTTTCCTATCTGTTCTGCTGTTCCCTCCGCTTTCAGCAGACCCTCTTGCAGTCTTTTTCCTTCCTTAACACCCCCTTGGAAAAATTCACCTGTCTTTCCGGGTAAATTACTCAAGGCTTTAGAAACTAAAGTACCTGCTCCAGTCACGGTCCCTAAAGCGCCTTTTACCGCTCCCGTGCTTAGACTTTCCAATGTACCGGAAACTATTTTATATTTACTGGATAATTTTTCTATCACCGATTCCGGCGTCACTTGCTGATTAAAATTAACCTTGCTCGCGTAAGTAGGATATTTCTCCACCATTTTTGTCGCCAAAGTCAAATTATCCACATCTTTATATTGCGGATACTTGGCTTTTATTGTTTCTGCGAATTCATTTGGGTTCATATACCTAATCCAAGTGGGTCGTTGTTAGAAGAGGAAGTATTTTTAGAACCGCCTCTGACAGATAATAATAGGTCTTCAAATTCTCTGACATCCCGCCCGGATTTATCAAGTGTCTCTAGTTGTGTTTTTATGCTGTAATTTATTGTCTTTAGAAGTTGTTTGGTCGCATTATCCGCTTGCTCTTTTGTGAGTTTGGTATTAGCCAGAGTTTTAGTGTATCTATTTATATCAGTATCCGTAAGCACGCCAACTTCTTTAAATATACCTCGAGCAAGACCCGGAACAGTCTGGGTAATGAGATTATTCAATTCAACAACCCGAGTGTCATATGGGTTTGCTGTTCTAAATCTTCCAAGGATAGGCCCCTGGGCCCCGAGTTCAGCCACCAACTCGGCGATTCTTTCCACATTTCTCTTCGCCAGCTGCGCTTGAGTTAAATCAGTTACTTGTGTTTGTCCCATTGGTTTTTTTACAGTTTTTCCTTTTGCTCCTCCTTTTGTTGTGCCGTAGGGAACTCCAAGTAGAACGGCTTCTGAAGGTGTGAGTAATTCAAAGAGTTCTTTTCCCCCAGCGCTCGAACTTGCCGTCTTCCTCTCCGCTTCCGCCTGTTTCTCCACGATATCGATCGCCTTTAAGATTACATCTTGCGTGAGTTTAGAACCTTGCTGAAGTTGGTCTAGGGTCTTACCGGCGATGAATTGCGCGTCCGCGCGCCCATTATCTATTTGAGTTTCTAAAAGCTTCAATTTATTTCCCAGAATCAATTCTCTAGTTTCGTATTTAGCATCTAGCTGGCGGAGCTTGGCGACTTTTATTCCCTCACTATACCAAGGGTTGTTTTTTATCTCCTGCGCTTCGTCGTTTTTCTTTTCCTGTAGGTCGCTGAAGGCTTTAGTTTGCGCCGCGTAATTTTCTTTAATAGTATCCAGGCCCATGACGCCATACACTTCTTTATAAATATCCACCGCGGTTTTCTGCGGGCTTTGATTATTAAGAACCCCTATCAAGGAATCTATCGCCGGATTTCCCGTGCTGGGAATCTCCGGCTTCGCGACCGCGCCGGTAGCTCTGCCGCCTCCGCCGGAACCAATTCCTGCCGCTACAACAGATCCCGTGTCACTTTGTGGTTTATTTAGCATAGCCATAGTTTGGGGGCCTACTATACCGTCCACTTTCAATCCATGAGAGAGCTGATAATCTTTTACAGCCTGCACGGTTTTAGGTCCGAATTTTCCATCCGCTGTGATGCCGAGAGCGGATTGAAGTTGAGAAACAATAGGTCCGGTGGAACCCTGAATCAAATTAGTGCCGGAAAAGCCTACCTGCGTAGGTGGGGTTGCGGGGGCTCCCGGGGAGGCAACCGCGGGGGTTGGAGGAGCTGGAGCCACCGGTGCAGGAGGAATTGTTGGAACTGCAGGGACATACTGTGGAGCTTCTGGAGTTCCTATATTTTTCATAGTTCCAGCCGCTACAGCCGCTTTATTAGCTTCTTCTTGCTGGAGCCCTTTTATATCTGTCGGAATACCATTTACCATAGTTACGCCTGAAGGAGTAGAAGGATTAAACTGTTCTGGTTTTAATCCCGTTGCTTTTGCTAAAATATTAAAATCTTGAGTTCCACTTAATAAAGAACTAAGAGCAGTTTCTCCCCCAGCTTCATTAAATGCTTTTAAAGCTGCGGCACGATTTGCTTGTCCTACACCAGGAGCTTCTATTGTTCCTTGTTGATAATTTTGTAATCTTGAAATTGCTTGATTCTTTGCACCAGTCAAAAAAGCATCATAATTTACTTCTGAAGCGCCAGAAGGAACATCTCCTGTATTAGGAATTGCATCATAATAAGTTTGACCATTTACTGCATATTTTATATATTTTAATCCTGTATCAAGTAGTGGCATAAAATTTAAAATTGATTTCTCTTGTATTGATTAAAGCCCGACTCGCCCCGCAAGACATCAAATGGCTCAAACATACTCTGGTCTTTGGTTGGGTATTTATATTGTTCGTTCTGTACCCGCCCCCAGATTTCGTCTAAAATTTCTCCCGCCTTTTTTTGATGCGCTAAAACTTCTTCATTCAAATGTTCTCTCTCTTTTAGACGAGCGGTCATCATTTCATAAATAGCTTCATTGCCTTCTTCATCAAAATCGGAAAAGATTGTGATGCCTGTTTCATCAGTTACGTCTATGATCGGCATGTATTGTCCGAAGGCGACAAGGGTGCCAGACACATCCGCGTTCACGTTGACATAGAGTTGTCTGCCGTAGTCGCTGAACATTCTGGCTGTGTTGCCAGAGTTTTCTTCCAGAAATCGCAGGAATGATTCAAATTCCGTTTTCTTTATTCTTTTTCCACCAATAGTCAGAATGCGGACACTGTCGGCTTTCCAGCCTTCAGGGTAGGCAACTGTCACATTCCCTAAATCATCCGTCACGGAAGTCGCGTAAGTGGTGGAGGCCTTACCTTCAGTGAAAGGCCATTTATGGCGAGCGGCCGCCACATTGTGCGCGTCTTTATACCAAGATTTTAAATTGGTGTCAGTAATAAAAGCATCAGTTGTTGACCGATTGTTTCTTACTAAAACTTGTGTGAAAATATCGTCGCGTGTTCTCATAAAAGTGATTTGATTTTTTCCGCCTTTTATGAGGTTAGGTTTTTATTTTTTTTCTACGTTATTTATTATAACATAATAATAATTAACCAACTGTTAATGGATAAAACTTTAATGAAAAAGTTGCTACATCTGTAATAACTGCTTTATAATAATCATTCTTTTTTATAATATAAGAAAATGGAAATGTGCCTGTTGAAATTGCTCCTCCCCCACTAGATACTAAAGTTGTTGGTGGATTAGAAGCATCTGTATAAAACTTAACAATATCAACAATTCCAGCACCTTCAACTGAAATATAACCTTGAACAATTCCAGCAGTTGCCGCTTGGTAAACTGTGTTATCCGCTAAAGTTTGAACAGAATCTCCTATGACTAAAGAAAGAGTTTCTATTTTGTCCCTAACTGCATTTTTGGTTGGTGTCCCTAAATTACCATTCCAAGTAATAGCATTATAAGCGGTATCATCTCCCATTACAACAGTGCCTGTGCCTGAATCACTTAACGTTCCCAAACCTCCGCCTCCGTATGAAATTAAACCAATCTTTGTTTTATCGCAAGTAGCGGCTGCTATGTTTATTCCATATCCTGTGTAGTTGTACAGAGACTGAGCATCTATATTTATATTATCTGAAGTGGCTGTAAGTTTAATTGCATCTCCCCCGACAGTATCGGTGTACGCTGATTCAATATCAATATCTCTATTCCCGGAGACAAACTCTATTCCATGAGAAGAACATTCAATGATTGAATAGTTAATGAAGCCGAGGTTAAAACAGTTCGTGAATTTCAACCCGACTCCGACTATATCTTGAATAGAAACTACGCCTATTGCAGTGTTACTGACTCCGTTTAGAGCTATCCCTGTTCCTCCTGTAATATCCAAGATACCCAAGTTGTTAAATGTGCCGAATCTTATATTATCAAAAGTAACTCCTGCCGTGCAGTCTTGTATACTAGAATTAAGCCACTGGATATTTGCGGAATCATCTCCATCAATTCCTTGCGCTCCTTGAGTGAAAAACATAACATCTAGCACTATTCCATTCACGTATCTAAATTTAAGAAGTGTACCTGAAGCATTTTGAAGTGTCCCATTGATTATAGCCACATCATCTACTGTTATGGCGATTATATAAGTTGCTCCTGAAACATTCGGAGCGTGGAATACAGGAGAAATAGTTATTGCCGTATCGCTTGTTCTAGCCGTAATTTCATACCAGTAGTCACCTATAAGTATGGAACGACCCACCATAACTGCAGTCCAAACAGTGCCAATTCCAGTGACTGAACCACTATTATAATTTACCGCCAAAGTTCCTGCTGAATAGGCATTTGTTCCTTCAATTAAAACTTGAAACGCACCATTTCCAAAATCAATTACAGCTCCATTCATATCTAAAGTCACACCGCTTGGAATTGTGATATTTTGAGTAGCAATATAAGTCCCAGGGGCCAAAGCGACAATGCCTCCTTCTAAAGAATTAACAATATTTATGGCATCCTGTAATTTTCTTATATCGGTTACTGTTATCAGAGTGCCCCCGATTTTGATTATTCCCCCATTGAGATCAAAATCCCCGTCTTCACGGAATCTATATCCCCTTCTTCCTGGTTTAAAATTCTTTGACTGAAAATCACCTTCTCTAATAGTGGAAAGACCGGGTGTCAATGCCACGATGTTTAATTCCGGTGGTGCTGGCTCTGGCAGTTCCACTTGTTTAAATGCGTCTGGGTTTTTAGGATTATACTGTTCCATAAAAATTATTTATAGTGAGCTTGTCGAACTAGTCATCGTAAGTTTCTCCTTCAATAATAATCGGTAGATTGACCACACAAAGTGCTGAGCCAGTGAAACGCAACTCCAGCCAGTAGTTATGCTGACCTAGGATTGGCTTGCCAGCGGAGTCGGAACGCAGAACTACATCAAATTTCCCGGAGTAATTGGTATTATTGATCGTTTGCAGAGTAAAGGTCGTCCCCGCTCCGTCGTCGGTATAGATTTTAGCGGTCACGATCATATTGGCGGCAATGGCTTGCGCGAAGGGGATTCTAATTCTGGTTATTTTAAACGGCTTGCCGATGCGGATTACAGAGCTCCACAGCACCGAAGGCGCGTTGTTGTAGGCTGTGCCTTGTTTGTCCAGGCCGTGGCTTACCCCGGCGCTTCCTTCTCCGGCTTGGCTCCAGCCGATGATCGGCGTGTAGAAATTCATTCCCACAGCGTCCACAAAGGCCACAGCGGTGACTGAGGTTGAGGAGTTGCCTCCAGTCGCGCGCATCAGATTAAATAGACCTTTGCTCAAGTTAGCTTTCTGTAAGCCGGTAGCATAAAGGCATCCGTCCGATTCCGGGACATTGGTATGCGAGCCGAAAACCACCCGGTTCAGCACTCCGTCAATAGCCCCCGGCAGGCAAGGCTCGCCGGTCTCCGAATAAAATACTTCTTCAAAAGAATAGCCCCCGAGGAATCTGGTAACCCGGAAGCCTCTGGTTTTGTAATTCCCGGAGACGACATAAAGAACTCCATTGACATTTTTCATGGCCGTGATGATAGAGTCGGGAAATTCTACCCAAGTTATTTTATTGAAATTAGAAGAAGTGGTGTCCCAAAAGGCAATCTTGGCGTGTTTTTGGCGCAAGCCTACCGAAGACCCTTCAAAGAGAGCCACAGCTAAATCAGATCCGTATGATTCCAAAGCCGTCGGCCAGAGTCCATAGCCAAATGTCAGCTTATAGTAAGTGGAGCCGTTGTTTGTATCTCCCTCAGCGGAGGTAAAAGAAGTTTGGACAGTGTGGAGAGCCCCATGATTACCCACCACATCGGCGATATAGAGGATACCATCAGAGTGTCGGTGCATTACATGGTTCGGTAGCTGAATGTTATTTTTGAATGTCGTTGGATAAGTAGTATTGACAAAAGCTGTTTGAGATAGTCCACTCACCCAATAGCTTGGAGTAAAGACAGGCGTGCCGTTGAGCGGACCATAGCGTGCAAGGTCCGTATTCTTGGCAAAATAAATATAGTTGTCGTAGTATTCCATGCCATTACCGAGCCCGTTAGACAAATGTCCAGCGTCAGAGATAGCGGTCACGGTATCAAAGAGAGCGTTGATGGTGTAGGCGGATCCTAGAGCGTCCAATACATAGACGAGCGCGTCTTTCGGGTTGGTCTTCATCCAAAGAGGCGCAGCGCCAATCGTTATACCAGAAAATTTTTCCGAAGCGGAGGGGCGAATAAGTCCGGAGGCGATAGTGGAGTAAATACCATCAACGTCATCAATAGGCTGGGCTGGGTCAATGCCGAGCGAAGCCCGGAACTGCCCCGCGCCGGAGAAATGGGTAGTCGGCGCCTGTCCACCCAAGATTGTTTCTATTTTTATTTCAAACGGTGTTTTATTCATTAGTATTCTATATATTTTAGGTCAACCTTAAAATACTTGCCTCGGAAGTGATACTTGTCCCCCGGAGTCAGCCGGACTTTCTTCCAGTTTATTTCTCTGAATAGGGCTACGAATTGCCCTCGGATTTTAGGATCCTCTAGGGCGAGCATTAAGACCCGCCTAAGTAGTCTAGCCCGCTCTTTCATATCGCCCACCACTTCGCCGTGTTCCAGCATCCCTAGGGCAAAATCAAAGCTTTTAAGGGGGTTCAGCTTCATCAGCCAGCTAAACCATTGAGGAAGCCAGCCCACTCGCCATCTATAGGCATCGTCTTCTTGAAGAATGAAGCAGAGGTAGTCTCGGATTTGCCAGGTCTCCGGTGAAACTTTGGTCCAGGCTCGGTGTATTTCCCGCACAGCCGGAGACATAGCCGAAGGCGGGAGCATATCGTATTTAGACTGCTCGGCTAGTTTAGGAATAACTTCTAAAAGTATTTTTTTAATGTCTTTTATTATTTCTTTTTCTTCCACACCAATGGTTAGTTTTCTCCAGCTTTCATTAAAAATCTGATTTTTTATTTCATGCTTTATTTTAGATAGATGGCCAAAAAGCACATAACCCCGGGGAAATCCCGGAAAAGGATATTTCTCGCCTTCCATATACATCACTGTGCTGCCATCGGGCGCTTTGGTTACTTTCGCCTGGATGCTTTCCTGCTTTTTCCAATACTTGACCATTTCAAAGTTATCCGGACTTTTATTTCTAAAGTACCAGCGGATAATTTTTGTAAATATATGTGTCATTGTAAGCATTTTCCTACAGCCGATTTTTAGTATCAGCTGTAGAGAATACCTAGAAGGAACCGAACAAGATGGCTCCGTACTTCCTTCTATACCTCGGTACTTTTGCGCCGAATATAAATAATCCTTGATAGAGTTTTGAAAATTGCTTTTCAGCATTTACCACTCTACTTTCAGACCACTTATCTCCGTAAGTCATAAAGCCCTTGTGGTTAGCGAGAATTTGATACCCAGTTGTCGCGGCAGAGAACACCACATCGTTAGCGATTCCGGATCCCGGACTGTGGCCAGCGCGTGTTGAAACTCTAGTACCCGTAGCAACGTGAACATCAAAGGTCCCTACTCTCATTACTCGGCCGTTGATAACGGTACCAGAGTAGATTTCGGTAATACCAGTAGGCTGGAACTCAGAGGACTGACGAAGTTGAGTCTGAAGCGCTGGAGTGGCAGTAATATGCCTATCCTCTGCGGACACATCATTCTCATCTAGCTTCTCAGCAAGCAAAGTTACCTGATCGTAAATCGTCGCAGCTGTCACCGCAGTCGGCGCAGCAGCCTGGAATTCCCAACCAAGTCCCATTTGTGTTAAGAGAGAAGCGTCAGTGCCTCCACCAGGACCGTATTTAGGGAAGTCCACTCCATCACCGCCCCAGAGGCCGCGAAGTGTGTATCCTTCCTCAAAGTCAGGACCAATAGTGGCTTCATCCCACTCTGTGAGGCTTGCTACCGTAGAGCTTGTTACAGCTGAGATACGATACCAAGGAGACACATAAGCGGCGGTTGATCTCAAACGGAAACCTTTGTAAAGGTCTCGAGTTTGGAATCCGGCAAAGTAAGTCACTCCATCGCGAGGGTTTTCCACCGCGCCGACAGAGGTCTCTATTGTGCCCACACCCGTTGAACCGACAGTGACTGTTCCCCCTGTTGCAGAGGTCACAATAGAAGCCGAGGTGCCAGAAGCGGCGCCTTCAACTACCAAGTCAATACCAATCCAAGACCCCGCTTTAGCTTCCTGGGCCGCCTTATCGAGAACATAGGTGTCAATCGTTTTCTCTAACGTCTTTGACTGTTCTGTAATAAGGGAGTCAGGGATGTCTTCAGCGTAGGTGAAGAGCTCTTCCAACTGGTCGAGTGAAACGTTGTAGTACTTCCTCTTCTCAGCCACCAACTGATCTTCAGCATCTACGAGTTGGCCGGTATTCATATCGACACCAACCACATAATCCTGAAGCTCACCGGCGTTCAAGAAAGAAAGTATATTCAATCTATCACCCGCCTTTTTGAATTGTCCCTCGTAGTCACGATTGACAATTCCTTCAAAGACCGCATTTGCATACGTCTTTGGAAGCACTTTGGCGACAAATTGTTCGCCAAATGAATTTAAATTCACGGAATTAATTCATTGTTGTTATTCTCCTTCCGCAACCTTTAAACTTTAATCAATCCCTTCCGGACCATATCAAGATATTTGGGCCAGTTGGTTTCTCTTAAAGTTTTTATGTCATCTACGGACATTTTATCGGAGACCGGAATTCTTGAGCCGCCGGTGGTTTTTTCTAAACCAATCCGTTTCGGGTCAAGCAGTCCGTTCTCTGTAAGGAAAGCTTTTGCGGCTGTTCTTAAATTCATCCCCTTATTCTCCGGGTCGGCGCGAAAAGTTTCAAACTCTTCCCACTTTTCCTTCAGAATAGGATGCGAAATAAGGACATCCTTTTTGGCATTATCATGAGTCAGAGCTTCGATTCGCTCATTAGACTCGGCGATAAGCTTTTGCAAAGCTTTACCTTCGTCCGAAAATACATCAGAAGGAGCTGGGGTTTCTTTTAATAATGTCAGTTCTTCTTCCAGTTCCTTTACTTTAGTTCGCTCTTGTTGAAGGGAGTTTAGAAGTAAAGCGGAATCTGTCTGAGAACCTGGAATCACGGGAACGTTCCCCTCGGCAACTACGGCCGCTTTCTCGGATTCAATTTGCTCCGGTGTCTTCGGAGTTCCGTCCTCATTGAGGACTTTAACGACGACTTCTGACATAAACATTCCGACAGATTAACGAGATGTCGGGCTCATTAAGCACATTTATAAACGGCTGATTTTCACTTCAAGGTCCGAGATGCTGTTTATTCCCAGGTCCTTAAGTTTTTGGTAAAGAGTAAGTAATTCTTCTTTTTCTGAATTCACTGGCGGAGTTAAAGTATCTGTGTGTCCGTCAGGCGCGTCTGTGCCAACACTTGTTTTTGCTACACTCTTCTTCGGCTTTTTTTCTTTTGGCATATAAATAAAATTATTCTAATAATTTTCTGGTAAAGGATTATCTTTCATCTTAAACATTTTTAATAAATGTGGCTGAAACTAATACACTGGGATTACTTAGATCTGCTGATGGGTTTCTTATTTGTACTGTCCAGGCTGCGGCTAGAGTATTTTGCGGAATCGGGACAGTAAAGCTTTCCTTGATTGTATTATTAGCCGGAATGACTAAGGTCTTTATTATTCCTCCTCCTGTAGCGTCTCTAATGTCAATAGAGAAAGCGGTAGCTGAACTGTTAGCCCCGGTGATTTCTATTAGATCTAAGAAAGTTGAAGCTACTCCAGATAAAAGAGTTACTTCAGCTGCGCTGACTGGTTCGGCAAAAGCGGTGGCAATTAAATCTCTAACTTGATGAAGAGTAATAACTTGCCTGCCTAAATCGTCGTGCATAGAGCCAACCCTTGTGTTATCTTCCACGGCTGCTGGATTTGTGCGCCTAGCCAAACCACCTACTTTAATAGGATTGCTGGTTCCTTGGTCCGTTGAACCTTGGGGGATGTCTCCTTGTATTTTATTTATCATTGTAATAATTGATTAAGTTGATTTTCTAATTGCTCGCGTTCGGCCTTCGGAGCATTTATCGCTTGGATAATAATTGAATAAACCGTGTGGTAGGGAATCATCTCCGCTTTTTTACTCTGTTCTAAATTCAAGTCTCTCCATTTGTTTTCTATCACTTCATTCTGCGCCTGGCAGAATTTTTTTATATCTTCTGTGGTCAGCTCATCTTTAGAAAGAGTCGCCCGCCATTTATCAAATACTTCTCTTTCAGTCGGACTGCCGTCGGAGTTTGGAATATTATCCAGCTCCTCCGGGCTTCCTACTCCTTTCTTTTTTAAAAATAAATCTAATATAGACATAAAATATTTATAGTGAGCATAGTCGAACTAAAATAGCGGAAACATTATTTGTTCCGCCTTTGGTGAGGTTGGGGGTTATTAATTGAATTATATTCCTATCTTTTTTCTTGTCAAATTTACCCACCTTCTGCACTATTGTTCTGATTTACGGAAGAGGCCTGATTTTAATAACTGATAATCTTCTTTGGTTAAAATTTCTCCATCTATTTTTATATTTTCGGGCTGGGAGGTATTAAGAAGTTTTTTGTTTAATTCTTTCAAGATATTTTTATTTCCAAGCGGATTATTTTTATCTCCCAATATCATCTTTCCGCCCGCTTTTTCTATCTCATAGTTATAGATTTTTATCAGAGTCTGGTATTCATCAAAAGTCATAGGCTGGGATTGGTTAAAACTAATGATAACTCCGCCGAGCACGACGGCTGTTCCCAATAGGCTTAATACGATGTTTTTTAATTTCATATATAACTTGGACAAAATTTCTGATAAAGATTTTTCTCCACAAATACAATAGAATTAGCATAAGACAATGTGGTTTCGAGCCACGCGTGCCGTAATTGATTTTTTAAAGATATAATGTCAGCTCCTCGTAAAAGCATATTCGCTGTCATAGAGGCTCTTAACAAATGAGGGAACACTCTTTTAGTGATGCCGGCTCTTTTACTGATCACCTTGACCCATTTTCGAACATCTCCTGTGGCTAGCCGATTTTTCTTTACAAGAGTTGTGAAGAATAAATCCTCTTGACCTCTCGGAAATTCATTCAGATATTTAATCAATATTTCTGTACACTCTGGTGCAATCTGTGAGATGCCATCCTTTAATCCTTTGCCATTTATAACTCTGACAGCATTTTGAGTTATAAGTACATCTTGTACTTGTAATTTACAGATTTCTAGGTTACGGATTCCCGAATAGGCTAGTAAAGAAATGAGCGCTTTCTGACGAATATCTCGACAATTAAAAATCATTGTGGTGATTTCTGCCTCAGTCAAAGTGTTTTTAATTATTGGACGAGGCTTTTTCTGTCTACCAAATTTCATTGGTTTGCCAATAAACTCCATATACTTTTCCACACCGAGCATAGTGTTAAGTTTATGAGCGTAAGAATATCCTGAAGTATAAATAGCAAAGATATACTTTTCTACCTGTTCTATTTCTGGAAAATCCCCGAGAACTTTTGACATTCTTCTGTACGACCCGACATACCCCTCTACTGTCACTTCCTGCAGACCCTTGCGCACAATCAAAAACTGCTCAAATGCTTCTCTTTGCATATAATTTCCTACACAAAATTATTATTAAAATGCGGAAAGGCTATACAAGGTGTAGCCTGTATAGCCTAATTAGCGATTCCGTCGAATCACCGCATAAGCATTATATCAATTCTATTGTATTTGTAAAAGAGCATAGTTTAGAGACATTTCGGTCATAATATTTAAGTTCCGTTACAAATTACATTTACCACTCCAGTATCAAGAGTAACGGCGCTAGTAATTGTCACCACCGTAGCTGATGTGCGGGTCACTTTCAAGCTATTTGTATTCGTTTGCGGACTCGTGGTGCAGACATAACTAGTAGCGGTGGTGTAGACAATGGCAAGGGTGCAAGTAGCGGTAGCCGCGCCGTCTAGGGTGCATTGACCTGATTGTAATTCTTTTGAAGTTATTACCGTGGCGCGAGTAGCGGCTCCATTTGTAAAGAATAAACTTGTTCCATTATATTCCATTGCCCCAGCTACAGCTACCGTGAGGCTAGTTCCACTTGTAAATTTAAGTGGAGCCGTGTCTGCCGTAGCCGTTCCCGCCTTTAGATGTAATACAGCCGTTGGCCCCGTCGTCCCGATGCCGACGTTGCCGTCTGTTTTAATTATCATTCTTGTTAAACCAGCCACACTATCATAAAAATCTAAATTACTACCCACTGCGGATAACCCAGTTCCAACTTCCCAATTTTCAGTGGTCAATGTTTTGAATTTAACAGTAGCTTCGTTTGAAGTTGTTGACCTTTCTATGGCTAAATTAGGTGAAGGTGCTTTGACATGTAAAATATCTAGCGGTCCCGTCGTGCCGATGCCGACGTTGCCGGATTGATCTATCGTTAAATAAGGAGTAGTTCCAGGAACTATACCTTTTCCTATTTGATATAAATCATTATCAGTTCCGAGCCCATCGTCCTGCACCCCAACCCAAAAATCTGTATCAGTCGCTGTGGTGACATCATAAATTAATGTTGGGTCAGCTTTTTTTATGGTAATGTTGCCCGCAGAACTGCCACTAATAGTTATTGTTGCGGTATCTAAGTTATCGAAATACCCATTAGCCCATCTAATTAAATCAGATCCTAAATTGTATGTGGAATCTGTCTCTGGTAATATAGTTCTGAATATATTACTAGTAGGAGCAGAATAAACTGTAAAAGCAAATCCAAACAAAACAGTAAAAACAAATAAATATTTATATATATTTTTCATAAAGTGCGACTAAAGTTTGACCCGAAGCCGGCGCCCCGACTTCAGCTGTTAATGTTAAAGTTCCATTACTATTCTCTGTAAAGTCTACCACAGGACGATACACTATTGGAAATTGCGTGCTGAATAATTGAACTGTGTTAGAGATGAATTTTTTTGTCAAAGTAAAAGTCTTATTAGAACCATCGCACTGAGAGCTTAAATCGTCTCTCACTTGTCTACCTTTTATTCTCTTTCCGCTCGCAGAAAGTAAAACAGGATAAGAAAGATTTTTTATATGACTCGCGTCAATCATATTATTTTTATTTAAAGGCAATGTATTTATCTTTCTAATTATATCCTCGCCAGTATCAGGAGATCCGTCTTTACCGTCTTCTCCTGATTTACCCTGAACAGAATCTCCTTTTACTCCCCTCTCCCCCTGTTTTCCAGGAATCGGTTTAGGTATCAGTGGCCTGATTATTTTTAGTATTTCTCTCTCCGTTGGAATTGGTCCTCTTTCTCCACGCTCTCCCGGCGGTCCTTTTTCTCCTTTCATAACGGCTGGTAAATTAAAATCAGGGAGTTTTATGGATGGAACATTTACAGTTACTTCAGGCGCGGGTAAGGTGATTTTAGGCAGGCTTATTTCAAGACGTGTTTTTAAGGCCTCTACGATAGCAGGCCCGATAGATTTTAAAAGATCTTGATTGGTCTTTTTTTCATCTATAACTTTTTGCAAGGCCTCTTTGGCCAGTTTTAAGACTTCGTTGGGGTTCATGCCTGTAATTGCATCATTTGGCTTTTAACGTCTTGTAATAGACCTGGGTCAGTTTGCTCGCCACCCATTTCCTGGCTCTGTTTCTCACCTTCTTCCACTTCCTTTAATTCTTCAGGGCTCAAGTCCAGCATTTTCAGTTCTCGCTTCAGAGCTATTTTTTTAAGGGCGAGATTATTAGGCGACTGCTGCTGCACAAAGACAAATCTTTGAATTGCTTTTGTGTCTTCAGTTTCTCTCTCTGAGCTTGATTCTACTATCGGCTCATAGCCGGCTTCCGATACCCAGTCGCCTTTGAGCACAGTTTTAGGAAAGGCTTTTCCGTTTCTGCCGATCTTGAATAACTTGAGCATTTTAGGCGCGTTAGCGTGCATCATGCGGTTCCACTTCCAGGCTCTTTCATACCAGGCCATACGGTAAAACTTTGACATACTGGTGGCGCGTTCTGTTGCTTCGCCCACTAGGATTTTAACTTCACCCAGTGTCTGCACGCCTTTCTCCGCAGCGCCTTTTTTAATAGCGGTCGCCCCGCTGCCTTTTTCCACCAGCTGAATGAGTCCTTGAATGGCAACGAGCGTATCATCCAGTCCGGAGATTTCCACCGGCTTGATCACCTTATTGATATCATCACCCGGCGGAGCTGGCAGCATTACTCCTGGTCCGGGTGTATAGGTTTGTGGGGTATATCCTTGAGAAGGCAGAAACCAGTGCATTTGGAAATTCTTCAAGGTTCGGTTTTCTATCATCTGAGAGAACCAGACATTCAGGACCTTGTTAGGCACGCGCACCAGGTCAGCCACCGCATCAGGATAGATATCATTAGTCTCCGGGTCTTCACTCCAAACGGTTATCGGCCAAAAATCTACCCCAATTAATTCTTCCAGCGTTTCATCTAAAAGTTCAATATTATTATCCGCATAGACCACAACTCTTTTCACCCATTTATCTTTCTCCCATGCTCTAGTGTAATGCTCGGTTAAGTTTACGATTCTATCTCCGCCGGCGAAGAGAGGAAAGTCCCCGCTATCTAGTCCCATAACCTTTAATCGCTCCATTTTCTTTTCCCATTCCTTGCGGTTCTTCTCATCGGCGGTTATCCCTTCCGACGCGATAGACCAGATTTTTAGTTCTTCTTTACCTTTACCGCTGTAGCGTTTATCAGCCAAGATTTCTTTTACACTCCGGAAGATATTTGTCTGCACGATAAAGCGCGCCGACTCTATATCCCACGCGGTCATGAGTGGGTCATAGGCGATGTCATAGGGGTCCAGGACCGAGACAGACACACCATCTTCTTCTATGTTTAATTTAGTGCTGGATATTCCATAAAGCAGGACATTTTTCTTATCCAAAATATCTATCAGCTCAAATTTATTTTTCTTATCCCGGTCATTCCATACTTCCTGATAGATGAGTTCTTTCTGCTCATCCGCGCCGAGTTCTTTCCAGTTTATCTCCGGGCGCTCGTCTATGCCAGAGAGTAAAGTCTTAATCGTCTCTTTCATTAAAGGCACATTCACAGCTTGCCTTTGAGTCAGCCGGTTTATTTTTACTTTGTTTCGATAGAGTGTATAGTTGTCGTCCCAGTTTTCGTGCTTGCGTTCGCGCAGGTTAATAGCTGATTTTTTTTCAGCTTTAAGCCTATCCATTTTAGTAGTCAATATAGAAGTGTCGCTTTGTAGTGTATCTTCTGTTGCTGTTGGCATAAATAGTTTTTATTAAACTATCTGCCTTTAATTAGGTTAAGATTTTATTAAATTATATTCTACTGAAAACGTTTGTCAAATTTCTTTTTCTTCCAAGGCCAATAAGAAAGCTGTACCCCCATAAAATTTGTTTCCGCATCAAAATGGATAATCGCCTGTCCGCCTTTCACTCCATCTAAGGCGCCTTTTTCAATCAGCACGGAAAAAATCTGTTTATATTTTTCTATCTGCTCTGCTGTAGCTCCCGCCACTTGTAAATCAATTTTCATATAACTAATTCAATGGACACTATGTTTTCCCTATCTATATAACCGTCATTACTGTTGTTGTTCATAGAAAAAATGGCTTGCTCTATGTTAGTCGCTTCAATTATTCTACTCCTTAATTCTATTTTACCACTAACTAAAATAAAAATTATTTTATATTTTTTCATAATTTTATTTAAAATCTTCATCAAATCTCGCTTCGCTCTGCTGTTGCGGAGCAGCCCCTCCCATTCCGTCAATTTCAGGGTAATAAGGTTTCAGCGGCGCCGAAGCCTGGGGTATTTTAAAATTCGGTTTTTTTATTAAAGAAGAAAGAGCGTACCGCAGGGCATCCATAGAATGATCCCAAATATTCTCCGGTACATTTAATATCTTACCATCCTTATCCGTCTCCCACAAGTAGTTTCTGTATTCTTTTATAATATTGATGGAGCGCTTCGTTATGCTGATTCTCTGGTCTTGGACTAGCTGGATGCCGTTGTTAACAGAGTCTTTACCTTTTTCTGTTGCAATAATATTTACGCCATATTTTTTTATCTCGTCAATACTTTTGGGTTCGGCCGAGTCAGCAATCACGAGTTGGGGTGACTGGTTGTTAAGAATATCAGCTATCTGTTTATTGCTTAATCCTTTTTGAAAACAGATTTCATCTAAAATATATCCTCCATTGTAATAATAAATCGCCACGATGGCAGTCGGATCGTTGGAATAACCAAAATCCAAGCCGTATCTTTCTAAGCGCGCGGTATGAGGCATTTCTTCTTCATCCAGTATTTTCCATTCCTTATATATCTTTCCTTCAACCTCCCCGAGTTCTCCTTCTCCGTAAACTTGCCACCAGCCTTTCCTGTCCCGGCGCATTTCTATGGCATTGATAATTCGTTCATCCAGCGCTTCATTATCCCGGTAAGTGAGGATAAGATGCTCTACATCCTCCCGGCCGGCGACCTTATCATAATACCAAAATTCGCTAACCGGATTCCAGTCTAGGATAATAAATTCTTTAGTGCGCACTTCCAACTGGTCAAAAGTTTCATAAGGAATATTATTCGCTTCATTTATAAAGAGCCGGTCTCTTCTAGGTCCCCGTACTTTACCTGGCTGATCTACGGAAAAGAATTCAATTTTACTTCCAGTTTCAAATTTATATATATAGTCAGTTTTATTCCAGCGCTTGTCTTTAAAATATCCCTGAGTAGTCATAATAGAGAGAAAGTCTAAAATAGCGCCGCGTTTTAAATGGGGGAAAGATTCAGAGACTACACTGGTAATGGAGGGTTTTTCGTCCCTTTGAGCCAAATCAATCAGCACTTCCAAAATGCCGATAGTTTTTCCGGCCGAAGTTCCTCCCTGCACGGCTCTAATTCTCTTCTTCAGCCGGCTTATCTTTTTTGTGGCGGTTGTTATCACGAAGGACATTTAAAAGAGGTTGGGGAAATTCTTTATCGTCAGTGGTTATATCGGATCTTTCCCGCATTCCATGATTAGCGGAAAGGATAAGTTTTGCAATCATGGAGTTGTAATCACCAGAAAGCCCAAATTGTAAAAGCCTTTTCTGTTGTTCTGCTCTTATTTTTTCCAAAGCGTAGGAAAACTCTTTATATTTCTTTCCCCACTCATATAAAGTTGTCTTATCAACATTTAAAAAAACCGCAAAATCTTCTATGGTGGGAAGTTGAACTTTTATTTTTTTCTCGTATGTTTTTTGTTTACCGACTTCTTTAGTTAGGGTCCGGACTTCTTTATCAACCCTAGACTTCAAATACTCATCAGCTTTTTTGATGTATATTGTTTGATACTTAGTGGGTCTTCCTCCGGGGTGAGCCATAAGTTTAATCTACCACACGAGCTAGGTTTCGGCAACCAAAACATCTCTGTTAAGCTCGCTTGCGTGTCGCTGTAATTCTTGCACATTGGGCGCAATTTGCGTTTTACTCGCCTGTTCCATTTTTCTTTTTCTTTTTCCTATCATCGTTGGTATATATAAATTATTCATTACCTTAACTATACCACACGCGCAGGATTTCCGACAATTGTCTGACCAGCTTCCACATCTTTTAAAACAACCGCTCCCATCCCGACTATGGCGCCTTTTCCTATGTGTACCCCGGCCCCGATGAGAGCCCCCATGCCTATCATCACATCATCCTCCACTATCCCCGTCTCTGGTTTAAAATTCAGATTGTCTGCTTTCGGATGTTTGTCGTTAGCGAAATGCGCGCCGGGACCGATAAAAACATTATTGCCAATAATCCAGCCCGGGGGTATTGACACATGACATTGTATCTTACATTGCTGCCCGATATTTGGCTCTCCTATATCACAAAATTCTCCTATTTTCACGGAGTCCGGCAGTGATATAATTTTTCCCCAAATATTATAATTTTTCATACCATTTTAGACTTTTTTGATATTTTACATTAAATTCATGTGAATACGGATTATTACACAATCTACAATTTTTGATTTCTTTCGAACATTTATTTTCAGGATATTCCTTAGGGGGATGGATTGAAAGGTCGCCCATTAGTCCACCTTGTAAATGATTTAACCAATCAAAAATTAAAAATGGTATTATTCCCCACCATCCAAACAAAAGATGAAAAACAATGAACGAAAAAACAGAAAAAATTAATTCAGCCCACCTAATAAAATCTACTACGCTAAAAAAATAATACTTCCAACATCCTCCTGTTTCACGGCATCTTTTACATTTATTATATTCATGTTCCATGAAACATATCTTTTAAGCCATCCTTAAAATTAAACTTCGCTTTAAAACCAAGCATTACTTCTGCTTTACTACAATCAAAGGCAAAGCGTTCTGGGTCCACTGTCCGCGCTTCGTTGACTTCAATTTCTCCCTGCCAGCCAGTGGCCTCACAAATCATTTTTCCAGCTGTTTCCGCAGTCAACTCTTCTCCCGTGCCAATATTATAAACTTGGTTCCACTTATCCCATGGGGCCATTAAGGCTAAAAGATTGGCCTGAGCCACATCTTTTATATATGTAAAATCGTTGCTCTGTTTTCCGCCATAAAGTTTAGGAGCCAGTCCTCTTTGAATTCTTTCAAGGAATCCGCCGATAAGTCCATGCATTCTTTTTTCTTTTCCGTAAAGATGCGCATAGCGCAGAATAATATATGGACTATGTTCCCGCACATAACATTCCGCCTGATATTTAGAGCATCCATAAACAGAATTTCCTTTCGCTGGCCAGTTTTCTTTTATAGTTCCAGTATAGTCAGTGATAGGCATATAGACGGACCCGGTAGAACTAAAAACCAGAGGAATGTGATATTTTTGGGCTACCTCCACTATATTTTTTGTTCCAAATACATTTGTCTCCACGGCAAGTTTAGGGTCGTTGTCTGCATCATTAAATCTCGCTATAGCGGCTAAATGCAGAATTCTATCCGGCTTGTGTTCTTTTATAAAATTATTAAATTGATTTTTATCTCTTATGTCTTGGCCTGCCATTATTCCAAAGCCCAGGACTTCATGCCCCTGTTCCAAGAGTAATTTTTTAGTTTCCGATCCCACGAAACCATTGGAACCTGTTATAGCTATTTTCATATTTTCCTCATATACATTCTTAATATCTGTTGGAGTTCCCGGAGTCCTTGTATTTGCTGGGCGATGCCGTTTATTCCGTCCGGGTATTCTTGAGTCTTGCCGGATCCGCTGATTTGCACATCCATTTCCTGCATCATATCCTTATAGCCGGGCTTAGCGACTGTACCGTCTCCATTCCTTTCTCCTTCTATGTCCTGCAGTAAAAGAACTTTTTGGTCTTCTAGGCGCTTTTCTTCGTCAGTCCATTTTTGTTTGTCTTCCGGCAGAGATTTTATTTGGGTCTCTATGATTTGCAACTTAGCGCAGGCGCCATCATATTCTCTGCGTAAATTTTCTCTCAAGACCGAAGTTTTCTCTCGCTTGAATTCCAAATCCCATATCATCTTCTGTACTCCCTCCAGTTTCTTTTTAAAATAATTTTTCTTTTGGTTAAAAAACATATAATTAGTAGTTAATTAATAATAAGGCACCCGGGCGACAATTATGTATCCGTGCTTTTGCTGGAGATCACTTTCCGGCCATGCTTCTTTTGGTATCTTATAAGTTTTAATATCATAGAATTCGTGTTTTTCTAAAAGTTTTTTATAGTCATAGGCATTATACCCCTCTCTCCATTTTAAGGCAAATCTTTCCCACCAACTCTCACTATGAAGTTCGCAGAATATTACATAGTCCCGGGTGACTCTTTTAAATTCTTTCAGATACCGACCGATGTGTTTAGGAGAGATGTAGATAAGCATCATATCGCTTAAAATAATACCCAGGCTTTTATCACTCATCATTATATCATCACCGGAGCCTACTTTTAAAACAGCATTTTGAAATTGAGTTTTAGCGAAAGCAATAGCATCCGGGTTAATGTCTACTCCTCCCACTTGTTTGCCCGGATTCATGTGGACGATAGTTACCAGGTTCGCTCCGGCGCCGCATCCCACTTCAAAGATAGACATCCAAGGGATATGTTTTAAAGTTTCGGCTATTAAAAGCCTATGCGGATGCTTTGGGTTCATATAATGAGCATTCCAGTCTATCTTGCGTTTGGACCACCAGTTTACCCATCTTTTAGTAGAATTAAAGTATTTCACTTTATTAATCCCAGCCAAGTCGATAATTTAAAGACCTTCCATTCATTCCCGATGTAACGGAGTTTCCTTTGGACTCGGTAGGGAAGCTTAAGGAGTAGTTTTTTAAAGAAGTTTACCTTTATTTCTAATACAGGCGCGTCATAAATGCCAAAATTCCTTAAATTATATGTTTCAACCACCGGACCTTTGTACGGATTAGAAAAAGTTGTAGATATATTGGTTCCATGCGTACCGACCAGAAATCCTCTTAGATCCCCTATGACCGCATATTTAAGACAGTCTCCCACGTATTCATGACTGGGACATGGTGTACCAGCTTTATATTTACCAACATCTTTTTTAAGAGCTGTAAAGTTTGCGTGCCGGAGGGGATCTATAAATATCTCTCGGGGAAACTTAATCGTGTAGAAGGGTGGATTGGTTTCCGGATTGTAATCCGCCACTTCCTTAGTCATATAGTTACAGATATATCCTTTAGAAAATCCGACAGCTTGAAATTCTGGTTTCAGCTCAAAGACTTTTTGTATGCTTTCCACCGCTGTCCTATGGTAGAGGTCGTCAGAAGGTTGGATAGTCATTAGAATATACTCACACTCGCCGATAGCATTAAGTAATTCCCCCATGGAGCCATGAATTGAAGTAATCAGCCTGTCTCTTGCCACCTCGTCCGGGTATTTATCGTCATAAAAACAGACTCCGGAGAAAGTGTGGACTATACTCTTTCTTATAGTTGCTAAATTATCCACAAAAGAGTCTGGTTCGTCTCGCATTTTATAAAAAATCCTGTTAAATTCATAATCAAGGTCTTTAATAAACTGCTTCACTATTGGATTATTTCTTTCTTCCCTCCGCCAGCTAATCCATAGAATAAAATCCTGGCAAGTCTGTGCTTTTAGAGAGGGAATTACAAACTGCTTAAATATCTTTATCCGATTCCGGAGCCAAGTATTCCCCCGGAAACCGTCATAGAGCCCGAGCCCGGTAAAAGGACAATACATTAAATGTTTATATTCCATGGATATTTATTGACTACTGATAAGAGCCACTCCCGACCTTTTATGTTTGGCTCTCGCGCTAACGCCAGCATATCTATATTTTCCGGTTTTAGCGTGTGAGGATATTCTATGAGAGATACAGGCCACTGGCCCCAGAGTAGACTCTTTGCGATGATTTCCGAGAAGCCATCAAACTCCGTCAGGCGCAACGCGCCGGTCATTTCTTTTATTTCCTCATTCATCTGCTCTTTTAGCACTCGGCCATGGACAAATATATTACTAAGGTAAAAAAAGGAATCAAAAAGTTTGGTATTACCATAACAATGAAATTCTACACTAGGATTCTGCTCGGCTAAATTTTCTATTTTATCCCAACCATATAACTTAAAATCATCCCCAGAAATGCTAGTGTAAAGCCGTATCTTCGTAGAAGGCTTGTAAGAGATAGGGAAGTCGTCCACATTTCCAAAAAAAGAAGGAATTACAACGCTTTCTACACCAAGTTTCGCCAGCGCAACTTGTTCCACCTCGTTTTCCACATAGTTATCCACATTTTTATTAATCCAGGTAGCCAAAGGCGTTGAGCCTATTTTAATAGAGCCTTTGTCATCCATCCAATAGCCATTAATAAAATTAGTAATATCACTCCCCGCCCAAAGGATTGCTTTTTTTCCTTTATGCCGCCAGAGAGTGTAAAAATCCGGTAAGCCATACAGACCAAAAAAAACTGTCGGCTCGGCCAAGTCCATTTCATATTCTTCCGTTCCCCAGGCACTCTCCGGAGTTCCCTCAAAACCTCCCCCTAGGGATGGGGCAACACGGCACTTCCATTTTTTTATTTCTTCTTGCATAGTTCTATAAATTTTACCAGTATAGGGTGTGGCTTATCCTTACTGCTTTGATACTCCGGATGCGCTTGCGTTGTAATGAAATTATCCGGTTTATCCTTCTCAAAATTTGGGACCAAACTGTAATCAACTTCATAGTTATTCCAATAGCTTTCTCCGTCATATAAACCTACTTTCAGTCCTTGTGAACGTTTGTTTACCACATACGTTCCGAGTCCCCACTCTTCACTGGTGGCGTCTTTTATATCAAGTACATTCCTCGCATATTCCACGGCCGCTAGCTGATGCCCAAAGCAGATTCCTAAAAACGGAGTGTCAGCTTGCCGAGCAATATTTATAAGTCTAATTTGACTTTCCGGATAATTAGGGGTATGTGTGCCACAAATAATCAAACCATCATAATCCTTCCACTTAGGATCTATTTCAGACAAGGCTTTTTTTACGGTTGTATTAAAATCGTTTAAAATATCCATATACCCATTCAATTAATCTTCTCAACCAGCTCTTTTTCTCGACCAGCAACTCGATGTTCTAAAAAACAATTAGATTTATTGCCATGGCATTTTATTCTGCCTTCTAAAATATTCTTTCTTTTTAGCCTTTTCTTAAATATGAGGTTCATCTAAATGCTTTTACTATTCTGCTTATAAAATTAAAAAATTTCTCATCTGTGGGGTAATCGTGGTGATCGTGCTTTGGGTATTTCATTATCCGGCTCTCTAGACCCAGCTTAGGATAAATGGGGCAAGCGGTCAATTTTTCTAAAGCTTCTTCCCGGGTCATTTGGCTGGAATTTATAAGACTGGAATAATGAGCTTTGCGTTTGTCTATGCCAAATTTTTCAAAAAGGTAAAAGTTCTGAAACCATTTTGTAAAAACACTCTCTTCGTGTTTCTCCCCATAATCTTTCCACCCAAATTTTTGTTCTAATTCTTTTATAGCATTAGCGCGATTATAATCAAAATAATCCAGTATGTTTATCACCTTTATCCTTTTTATCCATTTATAATAGTTGAACTTTAAAAGAGACATAGTCGGCAACCCAGTCAATCTTTTACCCTCAAATTTTTTATATATAGCTTTGATATGTTTTAAGTCGCGAGCTGGGTACGACCAGGAATAAGGCATAATTGATTCCGTAGCAACATTCCCCCCAGAGATTATATACTTGATTCCATATTTATAAGCCATATCAAAGGCGGTAGAAATTATCACATGGTCGGAGGGTATCTCCACATTTATCACTCCGGCTTGTATGAAGCACGCCTGCAACTCCTTGAATTTTCCTAAATCAATGTTGTAGCGGAAGAAAGGAATTCTGACTTGGTGACGTTCCGACAATTTACTTTGTTCCAGGTTCATCCCTTCCACAATTTTCATTATATTTTCGTCAGCGACAGGATCATTCCAGCCGTTATCGACAGAGAAGCAAAGCGGGCGGAGGCCTTCCTTGACACAAATATCCAAAGCTGTTGCACTATCAATACCCCCAGAAAGCCCAATAATTACGTCATATTTTTTGCCTTTACCACTCTTGCGGATTTCATTCAGTAAGCCAAAAATACAAGTCTTTCCCTCTTCTATTTCTTTCAACGCCTTCTGCGCCTGCTCACAAAAATTACAGACCCCCTCGGAATCAAAAATTATCTCTTCTGCAGATTTATCCATACAGCATTTAAGGCATTGGGTTTGGTTATTTAAGGACATAAAAATTCCCTATTTTTCTTGATAATTTCTCCTCCTCGAGGGTCATTAACTTTTCGTCCAAGGTTTCCCCGGGGCGAATTCCTATTATTTTTATTTTGCCTTTTTTATTCAGAATCTTCTCGGCCAGCTCCAAAATATTCACTTGCTCGCCCATGTTTAATATAAAGCACTCCCCGCCTTTGCCTAGATTACTCGCTTCAATGACTAGGTTCACCGCTTCCGGTATAGACATCAAAAACCTTGTCATTCTTTTATCCGTCACAGTCAGGGGCTTGCCTCGGTTTATCTGATTTTGCCATAAGGGCAAAACGGACCCGCGCGAGCCCATCACATTTCCGAAACGCACGGCAATAAATCCTTTCCCTTGGTTCCGGACCATAATCTCTCCTAAAAGTTTGGTTGCTCCCATTATTGAACGAGCGTTCACCACCTTGTCGGTAGAGATGTAGATAAATTTTTCTAGGCATTCCCAGCGCTTGGCTTCCGCGATCACATTCCAAGTACCGAGCGCATTTGTCTTGATGGCTTCTTCTGGGTACTCCTGGTTGGGTGTTACATGCTTGAGCGCGGCCGCGTGAAAGACATATTGGGGCTTGAAGTCCTCAAAGACATCGCGCACCACTTCTTTGTCCCGCACATCCCCAGTACGAGAGTGAACCCAGTACCCGTCTTGTTTGAGCTCTTCGCGTAGATCAAAAGCCCCTGTCTCATTTTGGTCTAAAACAAAAATCTTATTATTAGGCGCCAGCTGCCGGACAATTTCACTGCCGATACTCCCCGCTCCTCCTGTGACTAAAATACGTTTTCCTTTAATAATCATAAGGGGGTATTTGACCATTATGCTCTAATATTTCAAACCATTGTTTACCAGAGGGAATAGGAATTTGTAAATTCCATTCCTCCCAATCACAAAAAGGACATGTTCTCGTCCATTCTCCTCTATTTTGAGGACCAGAATAGTGAACTGGTTTCCATCTCCAAAACATAAATTTGTGAAATATAGTGTGCATTTTATTTTTTATCATGCTACAGATGGAATGTTTATTTTATCTCCTTTTACTTTAAAAAATTTAAACATCGCCACAATAATTTTATTCACCTCATCGTCTCGGAGTTCGGGATAGGTTGGTAAACGCACAGAACTAGTGGCTAGAGATTCGGTTATTGGAAGTTTGAAATGCTCCAAGTCCAGACCCTTTAATTTATGATTCGGAGTAGTGTCGCGGATCAAGAGCTCAATCCCTTGTTTATCCATAAATTTTTTAAATTTCCACATATCAGGAATTTTAACAATGTATTCTTGGTATATCTGCTCTTTCTGTTGTATAGGAAGATTTATATAGCCCGCATCCTCTAAAACTTTTAGCCAACGATTATATTGCATCCCTATCTCTCTCCGGCGTTTGAGTATAGCCGGATAAAGTTTAAGCTTAATATCCAGCACCGCCGCGTGGATGTTATCCAGCCGGCTGTTAAATCCCCAGTCCATAACTTTAGGCTGTTTAGGCTGGTGGCCGTGCAGTACTCCCTGGGTAATATTCCAATGATTGCGCAATAAATTTATCTTTGTGGCAAGTGCCTTATTATTAGTCACGATACTTCCCCCATCTCCCCCCACCCCGAGAGTTTTAGGGGCGATATGAGAGAAGCATCCAGTATCGCCGAAAGACCCCGCCTGACGGCCTTTATGCTTCGCTCCGAGGGCCTGACAAGCATCTTCCACCACCCAAAGTTTATACTTTCGGGCTATAGCCATAATCCGGGTCATGTCGCAGACTTTACCAGAGAGGTGAACCGGCACGATGCCAACCGTTTTCTTGGTGATCGCTTTTTCAATAAGGTCCGGGTCCATGAGTCCATCTTCGCCCACATCGATCAGAACCGGGGTGGCGCCTAGGTGAACGATTTCCTGGATTGGGGCAATGAACACATGGGAGACGGTGATTACCTCGTCCCCCGACTTGAGGCCTAGAGCCTTATAAGAAATCTTTAAAGCATCAGTGCCGGAGCCTACGCCGTAGCAATATTTGGAGCCGACAAACTTTGCTAAATTCTTTTCAAATAAAGCTAGCTCTCTTCTTAAAACAAAGTCTCCATTTTTATAGCATCTATCAATAGCGCCTAAAATTTTAGTGCGATGCTTTGCATAGAAACGAACATAGGATGCATTGATGAAATTAATTCTATATTTTTGTTTTTTCATGTGGACACATTCCGTAATCATATTTCGCCCGATTACAATTGGCTTTTATAAATGCAAATAAAAATATGTTAATAAGTTATATGCTGAAGTACGCCGGACCGGCGCGGTTATATTCTTTTAATAAATTATCTTTTAAAGACTCCTCCGACTCGGGGTCTAAATAAGAGTTCAGGTTTGGTAGGTCTTTTAGTAGGCGCTTTTCTTCGCCGGGCATCAGATTATGGCTCATGCCGAGAAAGCGATAGGCTTCCGATCCCCCAACCCCTAGAAGCTTGACATTGACATTTCCAAAGCAGATGTCATTCCGGACTTGTTCTAGTGGCCGCAGAAGGATGAAGTTTTTCATAGTGTACACCCAGGGCTTATATCCTTCATGGGCCAGCCCGACGGCGATCCCCATCATGCTTTGCTCCATCACTCCGCAATTCAAAAACTGCTTAAAAAATCTGGCTTTAAAACCTTCGATGAAAGAAAACCCCACATCCCCAATCACAAAAATAACCTTATCGTCCTTCTCGGCTAGTTCGGTTAGCGTTTCTAAAAATACTTTTCGTCCATTTGTCATGCTATATTTTCTTTATTTATATACATTTTTAATAATTTTATACTTCCTTTTATTCCACTTAAGGTGTACGGTTTATAGATTTTATAAATTTTATATAAAAAATACATATCAACCATTTCTTTTAATTTCCAATACAGCTTTTTCATATTCATCTTTTTCTACATGCTTATAATGGTAAAGCAAATGCGACTCCATAAAACTCACTCCTTTGCCTTTAATAGTATCTGCAATTATCACCATTGGTTGTGTTAAACAGACCCCATTTTCACAAGTATGCAATAGAATTTTTTCTATTTCTTCAAAGTCGTGGCCATTAATCAAATGAGTGTGCCAATTAAAACCCTTCCAAGCTTTGACTAAATCCACATCTAAAACCTCCTCCGTCTTTCCCATAGCCTGCCATTTATTCTTATCCACAATAACTACTAAGTTGTCAAGCTTGTGGTGCGCGGCAAACATAGCACTCTCCCAAGTAGTGCCTTCATTCATCTCCCCGTCGGACATGATGCAGTAAATTATCCCAGGCTCGCCTTTGAGTTTTTTAGCGAGCGCCATTCCACAAGCGATCGGCAATCCGTGGCCCATACTTCCGGCATTAGCGTAAATTCCCGGTGTGGTAGTTTCTACTAGGCCCAGATATTTTATTTCCCCATTTATCTCTTTTCCAAAAATTTCTAGATCTTCTTTTGGGATAGTTCCTTGTTGAGCTAGGAAGTAGTAAATAGTGGCCGCCACCCACCCTTTAGACCAGACCACCTTATCTTCCGGCTTAAGGTTTTCATATAGGACCGTGGCGATGTCAATCACCGAAAAATTACTAGCTATATGGCTAGTACCAGCTCTCCAAATCATTTCTAAAACTTTAAGTCTGCAATTTTTTGCTTTTTCTTTATAGTCGGTTGCCATGGGTTTGGTTAAACTTTAATAGTATTAATATATCTTTTATAAATACTTATTACTACTATTAGGGGTGTGGATAAGTGGATAACTAACAATTAACCTTATTTTTTATACGTTAAACTAAAAAACTTATTAACATCCTACTGTGGAAAAACAATCATTACTTTTTTAAAAGATAGATTTTTTCCTTAATTATGTTTTTAAGCGTTCATTAATCCACACTTTATCCCCTTCATTTCCCTTATATCCAGGCAGATATACCCTTACTTTTCCACAGAATCCATCGCTCATCCATACGAAAAGGCCATCCTCATCCCTTTTTACATCATTCTCATTTCTGCCGCCGTGACAGTCAAGCCAAAAATATTCTTCCGCTGTTATTTTTATTTTCTCTTCTTCTATTGTTTCCATTTCATTTCTCGTAAGGGGTTATAATTACTTTGCAAAATTGTTGAGAATTAACTTGCAACCATTTATTGCATTTTTTACAATATTTTCTTTCTTTATTTTTTGGTTGGTTAGTCATTTTTTTATTTTAATAAATAAATTAAATCCACATTTATTCGCTATCTTAAATAATGTAGTTAAGCTTGGAATTTGAGCACCACTTTCTATACGAGATATAGCCGATTGTTTTAATCCTGTTATTTGGGCTATCTTTTTTTGAGTCCATTTATTATCATAGCGTATTTCTGTAATGATGTTTGCTATTTTAAATTTAAAATCTTCTTTTGTTTGTTTATTTGGAAACATAAAATTATTTAATTATTGCCTCGTAAATTTTACCATCTAATTCTACTTTTACAATTTTACCAGATAAAGATATTTCTTGCGATTTTTCATCTGGTAATCCAGTTTCCACTAAATCTCCATAAGCAATAGTTCCACTTTCTAATTTTCCACAAATTATTTTTTTATCATTACCTTCTGCTTTTTTCCACCAAGCTATACCAGCGAAAAGATTATACTTGAATGATAAAAATAATTTACAAGTAATGCCCTCACCAGCTTCAATGCCCGAACCAGCTTCAATGCCCCAACCAGCTTTAATGCCCTCACCAGCTTCAATGCCCCAACCAGCTTTAATGCCCTCACCAGCTTTAATGCCCCAACCAGCTTTAATGCCCGAACCAGCTT
>ERZ1292625.984-Hain-H41-01um-R1-984-length-37783-cov-17_pt1 | contig 37783 bp, 46 predicted proteins | sample MGYA00564400_ERZ1292625 | MGnify/ENA primary metagenome ERZ1292625 (study PRJEB36523, sample SAMEA6512639) | groundwater metagenome | collected 2019-01-08 | study: AquaDiva: Metagenomics assemblies of 32 groundwater samples
GGTTGGCCCATCGGGTGGACAGGCTTGCAGCCCTTGGCAACGGACAGGTTCCAATCGTGGCTTGTCGCGCATGGGAAAGGTTGATGTTATGACAGAACCCACCCCATTGCGCGTTGGCTCGCTCGACTTCTACCCCATCGATGACGGCGCAAAGGATGGGCGGCGCTATATCGTCATAGGTCCATCACGAATAATGGTCTCGGGCATATGGCACCGCACCGCAAAAAAAGGAAAGCGGATAGAGCGCGGTTTTTGGGCGTGCGCAGTCAGCGCTGACCGTGGCACCATCATCGAACTGGACAGCGAACCAACCCACTACCACCCCCGCGTACCTTGAATCACCCGCTGATTGACAATCACACATCAAAGGCGCAATTTTTTTCGCAACCCACCACGCTAGGATGCAACAGATGACCACCCGTCTGCCCAAAAACCGCATAGCCGGCCTCACCTTTACACGGCTCGCAAATGGCGTTGTAAAGGGCCACTGGAAACCATCGCCCCGCCTGCGCCGCGCGGGGTGGACCAACCTAGATTTAGGCATCGACCCTGACACCGCTATATTGGCCGCTATCGCGCGCAATAGGGAAGTCGAGGACTGGATTATAGAACAGGGGCAAGGGCCATCCGCGCCGCCGCCACGTCCGCGCAAATGGAACTTTGACGAACTGGTCCATGATTATTTGGGTGGCGCTGGTTTTGCTGCGCTCGCACCCAAAACCCGCACCGAATATGCGCGGACCCTAAAATGGTTGAACAAATGGACCAATGACGGGCGGCTGTTTGTTGCCGATATATCGGCGGATATTTGCCACGACCTGCGCGATACGCTGGTCGCCCATGCACCGGCACCCACGGCGGCGATGCGGCTGCGGGTGCTGCGGATCATCATGGCCCATGCCGTGCGGCCGCTGCGGATATTGCCCGCCAATCCTGCTGAACGGCTGAACATTCCCACGCCTATCGCGCGGCACAAAAGGGTTTTGGTGGAAACCGCCCATGCTCTCGCCGATCATGCTTTGGCTCATGGCGCACCCCATATCAGCATCGTCATCTTGTTGGGCTTCTATTCGGTTCAACGCGAGGGCGATTTACTGGCCCTGACACGGCAAAATTTACGCCGCATGGATGATATGTCGGCTGAAGACAGGGCAACATTGGCGGGCGATGACGGCTATGTATGGGGGCTGCGCTTGCGACAGTTAAAAACAAAAAAATGGGTGGACGTGCAATTACCGCCAGACGTTACCGCCCTGTTGCACCGGCAATGGCGCACCGCGATCGACGCCGGCGATGACGCCGTTCGCGCAATCACGCTACCCCTAATCGCGCTTACCAAAAGCCCAACCGCCGCCATTCCCGACTGGCGCATACAGCGCGATTTCAAGACCGCGCGCGACAGCTGCATCGCCGACGCGCGAAAGGCGGGCAATGCTTTTCTGGTCGATCAACTCGTGGGGCTACAGTTTCGTGACTTCCGCCGATCGGGCATGTGCTGGTTGCGCGACGCCGGCGCAACGATTCCGATGATCGCCAGCCAGTCTGGGCACAGCATCACATATACCCAGCGGATACTTGATACCTATTTACCTGGCGACGGTCGTTCATCGGCGGCGGGGGTGGCTATGGCGCTGCGGCATACACGCAAAGGCGCGTGGGCTATCGTGACGCGCCCAACATGGTTCGCAACCTCGACGATGACGAGCTTGCTACTCACATTGTGAGTAGGTTGGAACAAAACCGCACGGTCAATCGAGAGATGACCATCATCTCCGAATCGGGTCTCTACAACGCCATCTTCAAATCACGCCGCAAAGAAGCCAAAATCTTCCGCCGTTGGGTGACCGGCACCGTCCTCCCCGAAATCCGCCGCACCGGCGCATTTGCCATGATCGCGCCCGATCATGGGCCGCGCGGCGAAACAGCAATCTTGGCCGATGTTGATACCACCCGCATGGCGCTCGCGCTCAACGCCGTGTCGCTGATGCGTAAATTGCGTGGCAACGCCTGCGCACTGGACCTGTGGCGCACCGTTGGCCTGCCTTGGCCGCGCGGTGTGGTGGACGATAGCGATGATGACGATGGCCTGACAAGCCGGATTGACGCATGGCTTGGTCAGGGCTTCCAAAACCGCTTCACCACCGAACAACTGGCGGGCGCGATCTATCTACCTGAATTAAGTGCCCCCATCCGCCGCCGCATCGCAGATATTTTAACCGCCTTTGGCTACGAAAAACGCCGCGCGCGGGTTGCTGGTGGCGCGCTGGCCTATTGCTGGTTCATCCATAACGACCTTGAGCAAAGCCTCAACGATTCGGATGTGAGCGGCAACAGCGAAGCGGCCAATGATTAACCGTTCATCGACAGGTTGCGGGAACAAAGGGCGGGCATATCACGGCCATCGTCGCATGTGCGACGGTAAAATCGTCGCACAGCCACCCCAACAACCGCCTTGACTGGCGCATTTCTGCGGTTTAGTGGGCGTTCTCATTCCCCTGTCCTCTAATGGTAAGAGAGGTTTAGAATGAGCAATATCAACCACTTAGCTTTCAAATCATGTGCGACATTGCACTAAATGCGGTCAATCGTCGCATGGTGCCATGCGTTCAACCTATGGGAAAACTTGACCTTCCACCAAGATAAGCCGCGCATCAACTAATGCTAGTGCCGCCGTGGCGGCGGCAAGCGCGGCGGTTGTGGCCGCACCGCCCTCGACTGCCTCGATCGCGGCAGATTGCGCGTTCATATCGCTGGCTTGCTGCGCTAGGGATTGTGCACCACGCAGCAAAGCCCGCCTTTGCAGCATTTGCGGGGTCGCGCGGGGTAATGGCCTAACAGTGGCTACCATCTAAAACACCTGCCACCATCGGCGGCGCGAATGCAGCACCGCCTCACGGCGTCGGAGCCGTGCAAATAGCCAGCGCGGCGTAAAGCTGATCGAGCAGCCCGCCAGCGGCCTGTAACTCCAAAACCCGCGCCGCCAGCACCCGCGCTGCATCGCGCGCATCATCTGGCAATGTGCCGATATGTGCGGGACGTTCGGGCGCGGTGACGGGGCAGGGGCGCTGCACTTCGACCAATCGCTCTTGAATCTGCACGTCAATCGCTGGCGTGGTGGCGGCACAGGCTGTTAGCAAATTGCAGATTATGCAAATTGCTCCAACGCGCAGGGCGGCCACGAACATGGGCACTATTTGCATTTTCCCGGCATATGATCTAACAAGACCACGGATCGGCGGAATCAATAAGTCCGGTCGGGGAGGCGTCCCTGTTGGTCCTGGGCCGACGAAACGCATTTTCTTAGCCCGCATGGCGCAACGCCTCTCTTACATCATCCGGCGTCAAACATGTTCCGGCCTCATTTTGCCCGACAGCCGCCCGTAGAGCGTCAACGCGGGTGCGGGTAGGGCGATATGCGTCAGCAAGTCGCGCGCGCTCCCTAGCCCCCTCCGCTAAGGCGCTTTGATAGGCGTCGGCGCGGGCTGCGTCCTCAAAATTGTCGGCTGTCACAGCCGCTCGCAACCGCACAATGCTGGCGCGCTCTATCGACCGTGCCACATTGCAAGCCGCCGTTTCCGCCTGTGCGGCCCGTGTGGCGTCATGGGCGCGGGCGATGACCAACCATGCCCCAAATAGGCTCAATGCCCACCCTGCGGCCATCCATCGCGGCGTGGATGCGAATAACCAGCGCATGACGCCGGACACAGCGCCGCCAATCCAGCGGCCAATGCCGAGCAGCTTGAGGCCGAGGCCGATCATGACAGCCCCCGCACACATATTGCATGCTCGGCACGCCGCCGATTGGTCAGACCGCGCACGATCCGCCCACCAGCACGGTTCCAGCGCAGGAACGCATCACAACCCGCCCGCCATTGGCCCGCATTGAATAAACGCGCGGCGGTTGATCGGCAAAATCCGCTCGGCCCGATATTATAGGCGAGCGACACACTCGCCACCAACTGATTTTGCCGGGACGGTTGGCGCAGCGCCGGAACGCACCGAATGATCGGCGCGGCATGGGCCGCGACTTGACTGTCCAACCGCTCGGCACATTGCGCATCGCTTTGCCGCACACCGGGCGTAACGCTGGCGGTGTCACCATAGCACACGGTCCACACTCCGACGATGTCTCGGTAAGGGTCGTTTTCCTTGCCTTCCCACCCCGCAATCGTTGCAAAGATTGCGGCGGCTGTCGCAGCGGCGATTCCCAGACCAACGGTCTTACCGCCAACGGGCGGGCGCGGGCTATTCATCGGTTCGATGGGCATCGAGCTTCTCCTGTTTCAAATTGGCAACCAGCGTGGGGACAACAAGCACCAGCACTGCAAACGCCCCGGCGGCAAAGCCGCGCACGTTGGCGGGAATATAGGCGATCAGCCCGATGACTAGGTAAGACGAGGCGGGCGAGGTGCTGATATAGGTAGCGAGGCCCGCCGCCGCCGCCAACCACGTTGACCATTTGCGCCACCAGAGTTGCCGCCAACCATCAATCATGCGCATCACATTCTCCACGTAAACAGGCTGCTATGGCCAGCGCCATAGGCGGCAATGGCGAGCAACCCCAAAAATAATGCCTTGCGAATGAACCCTAAAAAGCCTTTGCCGACATCAGTGACAAAGCGTTGCTCCAACCGCCGTTCCATCGCCGCCGCAATGGCTTCGACGTCCGCGTCGCTAATCGTCCGCTCTTCGTGCCCGCGCATCAATCTGTGCTCACCGTTGGTCTGGGGCATCAAATAATCCTGTAGGTGAAAGTGAAGTGTATTGAGTGATCGACAATGTCAGTCGGAAGCCACACCATCGCAGCACGGTCATTCGCGATATCTCCATATACCCCTGCTGATTGCCGCGCGCTTGTTGTGGATGCAGCGTTCCCGTTGCAATCAGTCGTTGCCCCCAGATTTGAAGCAATCGGGAGGGTTATTCCTAACTCGGTCGACAAGGCCGCAGTCGTCGGGTTAACGCCAACGTGCCCAGAGACAATAACGGTATTGCCAACCCTCAGATAGTGACAAAGATAGGCGGTTGATGCGTCTAGGTTTGCGACGTTGGTCAGCGTCGGGGTATACGTCCCCTCGGCAATCTGCGTGTCATCAACCTTCAAATCCAGCGCCGTTTGCTGTGCAGTCGATACAGGTTTATCGGCGTCCGAAGTATTGGTAACATTACCAAGACCTAAAGTCGTTCGCGCGGTAGTAGCATCTGCGTCATCAACCAGCGTCAGGCCGAAAGCGCTAATCTGGCTATCGTCCACCTTCAAGTCCAGCGCTGTTTGCTGCGCAGTCGATACGGGTTTATTGGCGTCAGATGTGTTGGTGACGTTGCCCAATTCCAATGTCGTTCGGGCGGTAGTAGCATCTGCGTCATCAACCAGCGTCAGACCGAAGGCGCTGATCTGGCTGTCATCAACCTTAGCGTCTAGCGCCCCTTGCAATCCAGTGGTTTGCGCAATCGTCCATGGCGGCGAACCACTCCCGCCAAGCAGGATTGGCGCAGCGCCAGTCACAATGCCGATTATCTCAACGGCTGGACCGACATAGACCGTGCCAAGATTGTCCAGCGTCACACCTGTGCCGTTGCCCGCCGCGTTGAGTTCGCTGACACCGTTAACCCACAAGGTGCTGCCCGCTTCAACCCGCGTGGATTTGCGCGACGTGTCGTTACCATAGCCCGTAATTTGGCAATCATTAGCGATACAGGTAGAGTTGGTGCGCAGGCGCAACGCCCATGCCTCAGCATTGCCACCACCCGGCTCGCTGTTGGGGCCGCCGAACATCGTGCAATTGCCGAACACAGCGCCCTGCGTATTGATTAACACCACAGCGCCGCCATTGCATTCGTCAAACAGGCTATCGGAAAAACCAGTGGGTGACGTGGTGTTAGCCGCGTCATAGACAATATTTTCTAGCTGCAAACCAGGGCCAACGCAGTTGCTCGTGAGCACGCCTGTCCCGGTCACATTCGCCACCGAGTGGATGGCTTTTGTAGGGTAGGAGCTGCCTGTAAACCCATGGCGGCGCGAGTGCACATTCTCTAGCCGCACCCGCGACGCAAGCCTAATTCCGCTCGCAAATCCATGCAGGCTTTCGACCCGGACATTCGTCATAACCGAATCATGGAACGGGCAGGTGAATCCATTATAGGTGTTCGCCGCCGTGCGCTCGGCAAGCGACCCGCTAATGATGAAGCCACGCATATAGCCTTGCTCGACACTACCTTGGGCAGCGTGCTTGAAAATCAGGTTCGAAAACCCGCCATCTGCCGACGTGCTTGTAAAGTCATATTCGGGGCTAAGGTGGAATGTTGTGCCGAGGTCAACTTGGACGTAAATGTTGAGCGGCGTTCCCACGCGCGATGTCCAGTCGATGAAGGCTCGGCGCAATATAGTCCTGCCAGAAGGAAAGGTCAGTGTGTTGCCCTTGCTCGCAACAAGCGCAGCACCAATAGCAACCAGAGCCGCCGTATCGTCAGTGCCATAGATCAATTCGTAAGTGATGCCAGCACCATAGCTCTCAGTCCAAACCGTCGAGGTGGTGATTTGTGTTGCGCTCGCAACCGCAGTTATCGTGCCAAGGGGCAGAATAGGGAAATTATACCCTGTGCCCCCGCGCGTGCAATATATAATCTTGCCGACGTCGGCTTGTGTGAACGCCGCGCCGACACAGGTTACGCTATTCCCGCCGATGGTGAAGGCGGTTGGGTTTGTGATAACGACTGCGTCGAACTTCGCGGCAAAGAATATATCGTCAGCCTTGGCGTCGATCTGGGCTTGCAAATCGGCGATGTCCGCCGCCAGATCGACCGCACTCGACGATACGGGCTTAATGACGCCGCCGACTATCCCCAAAACTTTGCCGTCGCCCCCCGCCAAACTCTCCATTGCGGGCGCGGTTTCGCCATCGGGGACCAGCAACGCACGCGCCGAAATACGCACAAGATCGCGGTCTTGGTCCTGCACGGCCATGACCGTATCATCGAGCGCGATTTCCAGCGCCGCCGATGAAAATGGCGTGCCGGCAACCGGATTATAGCTTTGGGTCAAATTGGTATCGCGGCGAATCCGCACTGTCACACCGTTCGCAATAACCACTAACGGTGTGAATATGCCTGTGCCATCACGCCCCGAACCAGTGACGCTATAATCGCTGCCATAAGCCAAGGGCGTTTCTTGACCGGAAACGTCGACCGTGAAAGCCACAACATCGGTTGGGGCGGCATAGGGAAAGGCGATCGATACCGGCGTCAACGCGCCGCTTGAAACATAGGATTGGCTATTGGTCTGGCTCGCTACGGTCATCACTCACCCCATCACTATATATTCGGTGCGGGTGGATCGCGCGCTATGGTGTTACCATAAGAGTTACAAAAACATCAAGCCTCTATTGTGCCGGCGGCGCGGCAAAGGCATTGCCCATGTCGGGCGCGCGCGCGTCATCCAATTGACCAGGCGGCAGGAAATAGCTGTTGCCATTATCGCGGGCACGCTGCTCCATCCGCGCTTGGCTACTGCCATAATCGGGGTCAACCCATCCCGCTAAGGTGTCGATCAACAACCGTTCATAGGCGGCGCGGATATACCATAGGTTGTTTCCAGGCACTTCGCGGCCCAGCTGGCGCACGGCGCGGCTCCGCGCATGGCCAGCCGCTTCGCGCGCAGCGGCATCGCCTGCCACTGCACTGTCGTAAACCGCGCCGGCAACATCCATCGCGGTTTGTCCCGTTTGAAAACTAGGGCCAACCGCGATATTGCCCAATGATGATCCAAATTCACCTTGGCCATATTTGATGGCATCACCCCATATGCCCGCGCCGCCGCTTTTCAATATCGAACGGCGCAGGAAATCACCCGACGCCATCGGCATTGGGTCGCGAAGTGCCAGTATTTCCGCCAACTGCACCGCCAATGCACCGGCGGTTATCATCATCCCGAAATAGGCGGCGGCATAGCCCGCGCGGCTGGTTATATTCGCCATGCCCATCATCCGTTGATAATGCAGGCCGACAACCATCATCGGGAACATTTTGAATTGAAATCCGGTCTTGATAAATTCGGATGATAGCGACCCGCGCGCGCCGCCCGCGTTCAACCGCGCGCGAGCATACAGCCCTTGTGTCGGGACGGCATAGGCTGTCTCGGACAATGCGCCTTCCATGAATCGTTCTGCAACGCCTTGGTCCGTCACATTTTCGGGCAATAGCCACTCGGTCCCGCCATGGTCGGCTGTTGGTGAATGACGCACCACGTCCCAGCTGGCACGGTCTATCCCATAACGCTCTAAAAACCCGCGAAATCCAACATTTAATTCATCAAATCCCAGCCCGCGAAACTCCGTCGCGCTACTCCAAAAATCCATCACTATGGCTTCACGCAGCGCGATAGTATGCGCGTTCAATCCGCTCACCCGTATTGTTGCATCCGACGCGCGCGAAGCAAAGCCATGGAATTTTTCAAGCGTCCTTGTCCCTAATTTGCTTGCCCCAGACAATGGTCCGCCAAACATTTCTTCCATATGCAGTCGCCCCGCGCCAGATAGCCGACCGATCAATTCTTCATTCATGATGAAGTGGCGGCGGGCAAAGGCACGGTCGCTTGCGTCGGTTGGGTTCAACTGTTTCAGATACCGGCCCATATCCTGCATGATCGGAAGGCCGTTAAAGTGACGGGTCAAATTGGCGGTTGCATGGTCACTGGTTGCGCTCAATACCGCGCTGCCCAATTTGGTTGTGACTTGCCAGTGACGCAGCGCCGACCCGAACAGAGCGCCGCGATAGCTTTCTGTTCGCAAATTGCGCCCGCTAATTTCATTCCAGACTTGGTCAATCCGCTCACCCCATTTGGCGGTATCGCGGTTCTGGTCCATATTCCCGTGGATTGCCGCATCCTTGGTGACGTGCTGCTTCATCCATTCTATCGTCGCGGCGGGGTTGGGCCCCAATATCTCGATCGCCGCTATATCGTGGCTCATCCGCTCGATATGCCCCATCATCGCATCGTAAACGGTGCCACCGCCATATTTATTCTGATAGGCTGACCAGCTTGCATAATCGGAAAAATGCAATATCCGCTGCTCGGCATGACGGTTGCCTATCGAACCTGTCCCCATGGCCCCAGGCTCGCGGCGCGACCAGCCATTGCTGCGGATCGCCTCATACATATCGCCCAACATCATGCGTAATCGGCCATCGCCCATCGGCTCACCGGTCATGTTATCAATCATTTTGGCGCGGTCGAGCGCGGGCAAAACATCATCAACCCATTGGGCGGGCGCTACTTGACCTACCAACCGCGCATCATGGCTCTGCGGCAACCCCCAATCGTCGCGCTTGGCGATAGCACCCCCCGCAGCGTTGAACCGTTGGCGCAACCATTCACCGGTGTCGCGCCATGTTTCGGCAATCTCGCGCGCATTTGCGCCCACCGTCACATCGCCAAATACCGCTTTGCCTATATCATCCATCTCCGCGCGATTGCGAACTTCTCCATTCAACCCGGGACGGTGACGCTCTATAAATTCACCCATACGGGTTAAGGCACTGTTGCGAATATTTGCTCCGCGAAATTCGACATTGCTTATGCCGCGCGCTTTGCGGTCGCGCACCAAATGCGCCAACATCGCTTGGCCGCTAATCAGGCCATCAACCCCCGCGCCATCGTCATAACGGGTGCGCGCTTGAAACAATATGACAGCTTGCCTTTTGGCCTGCAACAATGTCTGGCGGCGCGTGTTGAGCGATTCCCGCTCCATTGCGTTGATGACTTGCTTCGTCGCCATACTTTCAGCCGCATCGCGGCCAAAACGCGCCTCATGCTGCAAGACATATTCATCATATAATATTTGTGCCCGTTCCGCGCGCTCACCGGTCAACTTGCCTTGCGCAATCAGCGCGGGGATGCACACCGATAACGCCATTATATACAATCCCTCAATGCTTTGATTTCGGCGTCGTCAATATCCAACTCTGCCATGATCTTGGACAGCGAACGTGGCTTGCCGTTGGCATCCGTCAAAAAGTCTATCTGCTGCCCACCTCCACCCACATCGAACAGGCCGCCGTCGCTGCCTGCAGGGCGCTGTGGGGCGGTATTGGTCAATGGGGCATCCCCTTGCCGCTCCAATGCTTGCCGCGCCTCTGTGCGGGTCGCACCGCCGAACATATCGGCACCGTCGGTGCCTGCAGTTAAAGCCGCTGTTGCATCATGGGTTAATGATTGGCTCTGTTCGCTGGCGACGCGGCCCGTTGGGTCTGACCAGTCTTGGCTATCGGCACTGTCCCGCCATGGCCCATCAGTTTCGGGTTGTTCTAGGTCGCGCCATCCGTCGTCGGCGATTTCCCAGCGTTCATAATCCGCGTCGCGTGCTGCGACAGCTTCAACGTCCGCGCCGCGCGGGTCCGCAAAGCCATCGGCAACCGCTGGTCCTGCGCCGCCTTCGCCAGCGCGTTCGTTCGCAATGTCTGCGATTGCGGTGAAATAATCTGCGTCATCGGCCACCTCATGCCATGCATCGAGTAAATCATCAAGCGTGCGCTGGTTGACCAGCATGATAAGCGCCTGATCGTGGCTGATCGGCTTGCCGTTCGCCTCGCTCGACGCGATAATTTCCGCCATGTCGGCGGCATCGTCAGTGGTAATGTCAACGCCTTCGCGCTCACCCCAATGCCATGCCGCTTGCTCTGCTTCGGACAAGTCGGGCCCATCGGCGCGGGCCTTCGCTTCAATATACGTTAAATCATGTTCGGGTAACAGCGCACGGCGGTTGCCTATGCCGCCTTCCATATAGTCTAAAACTTCCGAAACCGATGGCCTACCGCGCTCGTTTCCCGCTTCACGGCTGAATAAAAAACCACCCTCATACAGATATTCACCTATTTGGTCGGAAGTCTTGGCGCGCGGACTATCCATCGGGCGGATCAATGGCCCGTGACCTGGAATGAATATCGACCCGCGACCGTCGCGGCGCTGAAACCGTGTCGCCAGATCATGTTCGCCGCGACCGCGCGCCGAGGGGCTATCTTTCCAGCCGCCTATCCGCGCAATCATCTGGAATGCATCTTCTGGTCCGCTATGCGTTGGCACCCGCGTTATGCGGCCGCTGCGCTGGATAACCACCATCTGGCGCTCGGACAGGTCTTTGATCGCCGCCCGTATTTCCGGCTCGCTCGCCTGCACTTTGCGCACCAAGGCCGTCATATCGTTTAAACTATTTTGGCTGCGCGTCACCACATCGCTCAATCGTTCGACCGTGCGCGCGAATGTTTCTGATTGCCGATGATCGATGGGAACCCCTACCACCTCGTGCGGCTGACTATGCACCACCAGAGCATCGTTCCCTTGGTCGATCAAATCGGCGGCGCTATGGCTTGGCGGCGGCACCAGGCTTTCGTCCAATAGGCGGTCGTCGATTGGCGGGCGCGCGGGAAAAACTTCGCTTTGGTCATAACGCAACGGATCATTGGCAATTTGCTCGGCATCCAGTTCGCGCTGGCGCACCGTCAACGCATCCAATTCCGACTGAATTTGTGCCTGTATCGCATCTTCGGAATCATAATCCGCCAATGCCGCGCGCCCGCCCGCTCGCGCCGGCGTCGCGCTTCCATCCATCCGCCGTGCAGCCCATGCGATGACATCGCCAGCGCTCATACCGCGTAAAAAAGGGTTGGCATTGACCACGCTTTGACCCAGCACATCTTCTACGCGTGAACGGGGGTCTGCATCAAACAGGCGGCGCGCACCGCCTTGGCCGGCAAAATGTACCAGATACAGGTTGCCAGCGGTTTCAGGCTCATTCCTGCTGGCTAGGAACCGCGCATTGTCCGCCAGCAAATCATCCATCAATATATTCTGCAACCGGTTGTCGCGTCGCATCCCTAAGACAGCGGCGTCGCTATGCCCATCATTGCCAAAGCGGCGGCGATAATAGGATAACCATGTTCCATCAATAAATTGATATAGCCCGCGCGCGCTCGATTGCGGGTTGGCATAATTGCGCCCGCCGCTGCTTTCCGCACCGCCGATGCGCGCTTTAATCGCTTGGCGCGCGGGCGAAGATGCATAGCCGCTATCGCTGGTGTCCCTTGCTAATGTCGTGCCCGCACTCAATCGCGCCCGCGCCGATGGGGCGGGCCCGGGCGACGCGGCAAGGCGGGCAATCGGTGATGGTGGGTTATTGTCTAAAATCGTCGCCATCGTCTCGCGCAATCGCGCTTCGTGCGCCGCATTTCCCGCCGCATCACGGACAAAGGGATTGCCGCTCGCGGTTGTATGGGCTTGACGGATGCTGGCTATGGCCGCGCGCTCGTCAGGCGAAATATCAACGCCGCGAATTTCCTCAAATGCATCGGCGATGACATGATCGGGCACCAAATCTATGCTGGCAAAACGATCGCGCACCGTGGCGGGCAGTCTGGCATAGATAGCCTCGGCAATGCGCGGTGTCACATGGTCGGAAAATGCGCGGCCCGCACCGCCCAGCACCGCACCGCCGCCCGCCGCCGTTGCAATATTCATAACTGCTTCTTCGCCGGTCAATTCTCGGCCCTGCGCTTCGCGCGTAACCGACAATTGCGGTTGCTGGACCGCCTCGACCAAGCCATTGAACAACGCCTCGCGCGCCATGAACTGCACTATGGTCTTACCGCCGCCGCCGAACGGCAATGTCGCGATATTGACCGGATCGGTAAAGGCACCCGCCATGCCGCCCGCCATCTGCGCTAAGACACTGTCCAGCCCTGTTCCACGCGCCTGGATTGCTAAATCGCGCGCCTGTTCGCCATGACGGGTTAAAATATCGCGCTCATACTCTTCTCTATTTGCCGGTAATTCCGCAAAAGCATGGGGGTTATTTATGCGTTGACGCATCACCTCACGCCACACCATATCGCGCGATATACCCGTTATATCATCTCCACCAGCGGGGGCTCCGCCATAAGCGCTACTGATGTTACCGGCTCTGGCCTGTAATACGAAATTACGGCTTTCAGGGGTTAATAGATCAAGCCTATTGGCGCCGGTGCGGATTAACTGACGTTCTAAATCGATATAGGCGTCGGATAATCGGCCTTCGTTGATTGCATGAACATCATCTTGCGACGTGCGAAACGATGCGGCGGCTTGCGCGCCAAGGCTAGGCTCGGGCAAATGGTCGGCGGGCAACAGCGGCGGCGCGGCGTCCACGTCCACCCGCCGCGATGATGCTAATAGGCCGCTCATCTTGGCGGCACCCGCAACCGGAATGGGGCCCGCTCGCTGTTCAATAATCGCGCGCCATTGGCGGCTTCAAAATAATATATCGATTCCCCATTCTCAATGCCTACAAAAACAGGGTGCATCGCACGAAATATATTGGCCTTTGTCACAATATTATTTTCGGCATCGCGCGCGCCGCTAAAATCGACGCGGCCTAGGCGCTCGCCAAATTGCGTGGCGGTCAACCCTTCGGGCAAGACAAATGTGTTGCCGTGCCATTGCGACAATCCACCAACCATATGGCCGTCACGATACTCGCCGCCTAGCGCGTAATTGACCGCGCGCGCATACAGCTGTGGCTGGTCAGGTTCCCCATGCTCAAACCGCCCGCCAATACCGGCATAGATATTGGTTGCCAATGTGCCTATCGCGGCTTGTGCGTCGGATTGCATCGCCGACAATGCCCCGCGATTGCCGGTGCCGCCAATGGCGCTGCGATAGGCGGCGGCAGTCGCTGCGGGCGGGAATAGGTCGCGGTTGTTCGCCACCACCCGCGCGCCGGCAACCGCCCGTGGTTGATAACGCGGGTTGACGCCCAGCAAATATCCAAATCCAGCATGAACGGCCTCGGCCTGTGTGAACCTATCCTGTTCGTCGTGAACATTGGCCGTTAATTGCGCAGCCACCGATAATTCGCCCGCTTCTCCGCTGGCATATTCATCATGATACAGCGCCGCCGCTGTTGACGTTCGCGCCCGTTGCATGGCGGGGATGCGGTGCGCCAATCGCTGCTCTTGCAATGTCGCAGTACCCGCAACAATTTTCGGCGTAATTTCCGCCAGCGTTCGGCCCAGTTGCGCCGCGCTTTGCCCTGCAAATGTGCGGTTTACAATCACATCTTCCTGCATCACCGATAATTCATAAATATCGGCGGGGTTATTGCCTGCGGCTGTTGCTGCCGCGCGTACTGCCGCAATCTCGCTAGGGCTTGGCTGCTCGCCCGCCTCTATCCGCGATTGCAGTAATTGAATTTGCTGGGTTGCGGATTTTCGCGCCTCACTGGCTGCGCGCCGTGTTTCCAATTCGCGCGCATTACCTGCGACGGTGACTTGGCTTCGCAAATTTTCCAAATGTTGCGGGTCTAATACGCTGTCAAAATGACCTTGTTCGATCATTTGGCCAAGCGCCACATCGCTGCCATTGTTAATCAGGCCGTTGGCAAAGGCAAAATGCAATTTTTCATACGCATCGCGGCGGGCGGCGGCGCGCTGTTCGTCTGTCAGCCCAATCAGCGCACTGCTCGCGGTATCGACTTGACTTAGGGCTTCGGCCAAGCGCGATGGGCTATGGTCTCCACTGATCACATTGCCCAATGTGTCGAGCATGATGGACCAATCATTGCCCGACTTTACCGCTTGCGCTTGCAATGTTTCCAGCTGCGCGCTCGTGTCGCTGCGCGCATCGAACCGCGCAACAGGCTCCATAAAATGCTGCCTCACGCGCTCGTTACTGCCAAAACCCGCATCAAATTCGGACAGCCATTGTGCGCGTTCGGTCTGCAAACTCTCGCGGAATCCCGCGCCGCCCGGCCCAGCACTCAACCGCAATTCGGTTGACCGCACCCGCTCACGTTCGGACATTGCCGCTAACGCCGCCGATTGCGCCAGCGATAATTGTTGATCTTCTTGGTCTTGCTGAGCGCGTTTGAACTGCACTTGCTGGTTTTGCGCTTCTTCATCGACTTGTGCGTCGATCCGCACCGCATCGGTGACGGCACTAGCCAATTCACCAACCCCGCGCGCAACTGCCCCCGCGCTCGATGGCGAAGGCGGGGCTATGGCGTTGGCGCGCGTGGCACGGGCTATACGAATATCAACCACTATATACCCCCACTGAACGATTACGCGCGCCACCAGGCATTGTTCTCGGCAGCGGTATTGAACGGCGAATGGGCGTGCTTGCTCTTACCGGATTCCCCGACTTCATTGTCGCATTGCGCGCGCTCTCTCCCAATTTGGCGCGGCGGGCGTCGGCGCGCATCGATGCTATGCCCTGCACCGCACTGGTTGCCGCGCCCAAAAATCCATTGACCAGCGCGGCCTTGCCCGCCCTTTTGGCATCGGCGGCGCGTTGACGCGCCTGCGCAGCTTCGCCGGCGGCGGCATAGCGCGCTTGCAAACCCCGCATTTGGGCCTCGACCGATTGTGCGATAATGATGTCGCTTGTGCTGCCACCAAAGGCGGCACCAGACGCCCCCATCGCTGCAAAATCGGCACCGGCGGCCATCCGGTCATCACGCAACGACGCCGTGGCTTCTAGCGCGCCAGATAATTCGGACAGCCGTGCATTTTCAGTTTCAACGCGCGCCACACCCTTCATAGCTTTATTTTGCTGAATCCCTCCAATCGCTTGAGACGCAGCCTGTAGCGCGACGGCGGCGGCGGGTAAGAACGCCATTATTCTTCTCCTGTGGTGGCGGCAAACCGCGCAAAACTAATGATTGTTTGACCGCCATCGCCAAAATGCGGCATCACCGCTTCCTGCTTAAAACCCAATAACCCTATCCATCGCATCGCGGCGCTATGGCTGGGATCCACCCACGCAGTCAGCCTATAAAAGCCGCAATCATCAAACCATGTTCGGGTCGCGCGGGTCAGCGCCACCATGTCATGCAGGATTTCGCGCGCCAACAATGCATGGACCAGCGCATTATTCGAAAATAACGGAATCAACGAACCAATCATCAAAATCCGCCCGTTTCCGCCGCGTGCGGTAACTGTGGGGCCAGCCTGCAACAATGTTTGCGCTGTGCTATGCGCATCGATCATATGGCCCTGCTGCTCTGGCTGGACCTCTATTTCAAATATATCATCGACTACGAACGGGGTGAGCGCAATCATATCCGCCCTCCGTGTTGCTGCACATCAACATCCATCATTATCGCCAATATGGTATTGGGATAGGGAAGCGTGCGCGTGATGGACAACTCGCGCTTGCGGTCCCAAGTGCCGACCATCTGCAACCAATGGTCATCGACCAGCGCCGCTACCTCGCGGTCCATCACCGTATCGGTTATCAATTGCTCAAGCGCATGGCTTTGGCCTTGGGCTGTCACCGTCAACCCGCGACCATCCAATAATCGCAATCCGACCCTGGATATTTTTCCCATTTTCATCTGCGCTGGGCCACTATCGCCGCCCGCCTCGATCGTCATCAGCGTTAATGTTGCTGGAAAATCCAAACCAACAATCACTTGATCGCCAACCATTGGCAAATCGGCCTCGCCGCTGCCATCGAGCGATAACGGCATTGGCACCCCATCGACCAAGGCGGTAACGCTGAGGTTCGCCAGATGCGGCGCGGTGATGGTCGCAATCGCCGTGCCTTCAAATATGAGCGCATTGTCCAGGATAATTTGCCGCTGCGCCTCCTCGCCTGTTAATCGCGGTCGCGGCATCCGCAGCACCGCGCCGGTCGTTCCGGCGGCATTATTCACGCCAATCCACAATTGGTCGAACTCGCCATTGCTATCTTTGATAACGCACACCGACTTTGCCAGCATCCCGCCGCCCAGCGTGCGCGTCGCCCATGCCAATGCCTGTTCTTTTGGCTCGAACAATGCACAGGCCAACGTTCCGTCATCGCGCACGGCCCATAATAATTGGTTTGGCTCTTGCGCGAACACCAAAGATTTCAGGCCGACCGTGCCGATATGATCGGCAAATCGGTTAAGGTTCGGCGTTTCAAAACGGTCTCGTTCCAGCTGATAGGCAAATTCGACAACGCGGCGACGCGCGCGCTGGATGAATACCACCCGCCCGTCTATCTTGACCGGAACCCCCGCCATCGCCCCTTGTTCGCTTTGCGAAGCGACGGCGACATTGCCAGGGCCAACCGCGCCGGCGGCGCTCGCGGGGCCAAGCGCATATTCGCCCATATCGGTGCCGATCAACAATTGGGTGTCACCGCGCATCCAGCGCGCAGGGTCAGGCCGCAAGAGTATCGATTGGAACGCTTGATCTGCACTAGGGTCGCCAAATTCATTCAGCGGCGCGTAATTTTCAAAATCACCAACCACGCTGCCATGCACAACATTGTCTTTGCCGAGGCAGTGACGCTCATTCCAAATCGCGCCGCATGACGGCCACCCGCGATGATCGGAAAAACTGCCAAACTGCCAACGCCACGCGGCGGGGGTATAAGTGACCGAACCAACGGGCGGAGTATAGCTATAGGTTTCGGGGTCAAAGGCAACGGGTTCATAGGGGTTATAGGTGCCACCGCCACCAATACCGCCAACGCCGCCGACATAGTTTTCGCCCGTCGCCACCATGAACGGTAGGCGGCGAATAACGGTCGCGGCGACGACAGTGGCGCTGGTAAATCCAGTGATGCGGCACAGCCCATATCGGTCATGTAAATACAGCCATTGAATGCCGCCGGCTGCGGCTGCATTGGCATCAACCCCGCTGGCCATGCCATCATATTCGACGCCTTCAGCGTGGGTTGGTTCGACCGTGCCTGTCTTGCCGCTGTTCAATGCTTGATAGACCGCACCGATCGAGGGGCTTTGTTTCAAATTGCCTGCCACCACGGTAATACCAGGCTCCCATCGTCCGATGGTACCTAAATCGCTGGCTTCGATCCTAAACAGCCCGCCCACATCGCCGCTTGCGAAAATTGCTGCGCTGGCTTCCAGGCTAATATCGCCCCACACATTGCTCGCGGCGACGGTGATGGATTCGTCGCTATTACGCGCCTCAAATGGACCACCCGCATAAACAACCGCCGATAATGTAAAGGTCACGGCGCTGGTACGGATCAACTTTTGCGTCTGCATGTCGGAATGGTAAAGATACAGCACATCGCCCGATTGCTCGTAACTAATGCCCGCCAATTGGTTGGCGGCCCAAGGCGCGCTTATTTCATACGCCACACCAGGCGCGGTTTCGATGCGCGCCTCATTGGTGTAAAACCGTATCGCGCCGGCGCTGATTTCTAGAACATAATGTTGCGTCACATTGAACCCGAATGGCACGAGCACAAAATCAACGACCTTGGCGGCGGCAACGCGTAACGTGCCGGGACAGGCTTCGGCTGGTCCTTGTAGCAATGGCAACCAGCCATCCATTTTTTTGACCGCTATTTGGCGTATGGCTTGGTCGATGCGCGCGCCCATTCGCGGCGATAATTCACCGCCGTTGAAACTGCTTTGCATGGGGGTGACATGGCTCATTCTATGCGCTCAATAGCCATAGCCAGCGGGACGGTGCCGACTGGCTATCAATCGTGAACGCACCATATAGCTTTGCCGCTGCGTCCGTCCTGTGGCTAGACCATCACGCGAACGCGCCTTGCCAATTGCCGCCTCATAACCGGCTTCCATACGGTCGCGTAGCGACTGGTCAGCCGACACACTTTCGGACAATTCATAGGCTAATTTATAGCAAAGGGCATCGATGAACAGCGCCGACCATCGGGTAATATCGCGCTCATCACCAATATAGCGCACGACGATTGGCCCCTCATCATCGCACAACAGGAACCCGCTTTCCTCTTGTGCATCGAACCAATCAGCATCGCCGCGATCCGGCGGCAACCAGCGCAGGCAATCTTGGGGCAGGCGATAACGATATTGGCCAACCAGCGTTTCGGGCACATAGTCGCCATCGCGGTTGATCTGAACCCGCCTTAGTGCAAAATTCCACGGATGATCGGCAAGGATTGCCGGTACCGTAATTTGCCAACACTCGCGGATTTGGGTGGCAAGAACGCTGGTGTCATTGATATTGGAAATACGCTGGGCCGTGCCCAACAGGATGAAAGGCTTATTGGCAATTTCGGTTTCACTCAATTGCGCCATCATCCACCCTTCACCTTGATACGATTAAACGGGGCTATCTGCGGATGAACCAACAGACAGCCCCGAATGTTTGTGCGATGGTGAAGTAGTAACTAAGTATCCACCCCTAGCCAGAACCCACCATCGCACCGGAGCGCAGCCGGAGGAACCTAACCGCGCGCCGAATAGATAATATCAACGACCATGATATTGGTTGCCCCTGTGGGCAGCGCAGCAACGCCAATGGTCATCAATACATCAACGGGAAGGTTACTCATGACACCGGCTTGTGCCGACGCCGTTGCCCAGCTGACGATTGTATCTGGCACGACGCCATAGGCTTTTGCCGCACCAAATTTTGCCGCCGTGCCGGCTATGCCGAACGCCAGTGTCGAAGTGGTCAACGATACAGAAGAAATCACGTCAATCTGCTTAATCCGCGAACCAGGCGGCAGCCGCGCGATCAAATCGGTATCGCCACTAGCACCTTTGAAATTGACGGTATCGTCCAATGCGATAGTGGCGCGGTAAACCCGCACATTGGCATCGACGGCGCTACCGTCATTGGTGCCGCCATTCGTTACCGCGTTGCGGTAGGTTATGCTTGTTCCTTGTGCCATTTCAATCTCCTGTGCGCCTTTGAAAACGCCGGTTAATATATAGTCCAACCTAGGGATTGAGCGGCATATGCCGCTCAATCCCTATGGTTAAAGCACTTCAATAATGAAGCATTTGTCTTCGTTGACACGGGTTGCAGCGATGCAACTATAACCAGCAAATTGCTCGCTATGGTTCATGTCGGCACGCACATCATCATGGGCCTCAAATTCCAGCCAACTATTGACATACATACCGCTCGGCACCCAGCATGGCAGGCGGCGGTGCCCCGAACCATTGAGCGCAAGAGCCGCGCCATTCTTGTAATTGGCGGCGCTCGTTATTTCTGCTGGAATCCAGTGGATGCCAAGGAAGTCGGTAGGCTCCCCCGATTCCAGCGGCTTGGATTCGCGGTAAAATCCGTTGATGAACTTGTCGATCCGCAACAAGGCCGATATTTCCAGCGCGGTGATAGAAACGCAAAATGGATCGGCGGGATTGGATTTAACAAAGCGTTGGCGGCGCAATTCATTGACCTTGAGGATTTTTTCATAGGTCAACCCGCTTGGCGTGCCAGGCACGTCATAATCGGCGGCGATGACATTCGCTGTCTTGAACGCCACCGAAACCGCGCCGGTTTCACCGGTTGCCGCAACGCCATAAAATCCGCGAAGCCACTGGTCATCGGCATAGGCCCGCGCCGCATCGGCGACCCCCATGACTAGCGGAGATTTCAGCCCGACCTTGGTTGCCAATACATCATCTGCATCAATCAACGGCGCAACGCCGGCACGTTTGGGCTTGTTGATCCAGCGGCGAATAACATCAGGGTCAACATTGTTGGTGCGGCCATTGCGGACCGTGATTTCTTCCATCTGCAACCGCGAAAAGCGATCGGTTACTTCAATCGCCTTGCCTGTGTCGCTACCCTGCATCGCCAGCGGGCGAAACAGTCCGCGATCGGCGGCGAGATCCATTTCCACTGCCATCTTAAATTCGACGGTGCGGGTTACTTCTGCAAAATCTTGTGCCATGTTCTGGCTCCCTTGGTCAAAAACAATCAAATCGGATGTTTTCGACGGGGATGCCTAAAAAGGGGCCGTCTAGCGGGTACGCCCTGCTTCTGCGCCGCTGCTTTCGCGGATGCACTAGGGGCCATGGCGCAAGCGGCGATGGGGATGCCTAGGGAATAACCCCGCCTCTATTGGGAAAGGCGGGGCTATCGGTCAACTAAATCCTATAAATATTGTTACCTGTCAAGTCACCTTTTTCCACCCCGCGCGATAGCGGTGGCCAATCTTTGATATTCTAGGTTTTCTGGCGTCTGCGCGATATGCGCCGCCTTGACCCATTCGGGGTTTTTCAGTTTTTCGGCATAGATATTTTGGGCTTGCTCTGGCGACGCCAACGACAGGTCAATCGGGGAAAAATTAGGGTCAACCCGCTTTTGCTCACCGATCCGCGCCGCAATATCCGTGATGAATTTCAAACCAATCTTGGTGCCATGCGCCTTTTCCAAATCTTGAATTGAGGCAAGCCCCTCATCTTCGGATAGTCCCATCGCTTTGAATAGATCGAGCACCGCCCCCAATTTTTGGTCGGGGTTGCCGCCGGCGGCGATTACCTCTGCGCGCCAGTCATCGGAAATAACTTTCTGTGCCGCCTCGGCTGCCGCGTCGGCTTCTGCCATGAACGCATTTTGCTTTGCGGCGATGGCTTTGGCCTGGGCTGGGTGTAATCCCACTTCATGCGCCCATGCTTTGAAAGCCTCTGCCAATTCGGGCGGCTGACCCTCTGGCACATCTATCATGTAATCAGCGGGCGCGGCGGGCCGCGATGCGGCAAATACTTCAAAATTATCAACCACAACGTCAGCAGCAACACCGCTTTTCCCCGATGCAATACGCTTGGTTTCCAAATGCCCGCGCACCAAATCTTCGACACTCCCATATTTTGCCAATGTCGGGTCACTTTGAAATTCTGGCGGCAAGGCTTGCAGCCATGGAGCCGCCACGGCGGGTGCAGCTGGCGCGGCGGGCGCGGCGGGCGCGGCTGGTGCTGGTGCCGCCGCTGGCGCTACCGCTGGTGCCGCCGCTGGTGCCGCCGCTGGTGCCGCCGCTGGTGCCGCTGCGATTGCAGCGGCTATAGTTCCTACCTGTTCAGTCATCGTCATTTCCTCCTGAAGTTACGCGGGATAATTTGGCTAAATGCTTTTGGTCCACATCGACCAAATCCATAATCCACAGCGCCAAGGCCCGCTGCCCCGATCGCCAATTTTCTTCACGGTCACTGTTCGCTTGCGTTAAAATGCCGACGCCGGCGCGGTCAGCGACCAGCGCAAAAAAGGCTTCACCATCGGCGCTTAACGAACCGTCATCATCGCAAAACAATCTTGTCGCCAACCGGTGCCGCGCAAATAATGCCTTGAGCATTTGCTGCGCGCGCACCCGCTGTAACCGTGCCGCTTCCATGCGGCCACGCAGCGACGCCGCGCTCATTATCTCATCAGACATTTGGACCTGCCGCCTGTGACAGGTCGCGCGCCGCACCGCCGATGGCGGGCAGTAATTGGGTTAATTGCGCAACTTGCTGCTCTTGGGCGGCGCTTTCCTCGGCACTTTCCAATTCTTCCGCGCTCGCCCGCCATGATGCCGGAACCGCATTGATCTCCGCCAACGCCGGCAACACCCTTGCCATGGGAAATTGGCGCGCAAAGTCAGCGCCTGCTTGCGGATAATAGGCCGATACCACGCCCACCTGTTCCGCCGTGCGGAAAAATCCTGCGGCGGCATCGCTGGCCATCAACCGGTTAAGCGGGTTGTCATAGACGACTTCGATCAAACCGCCCGCTTCCAGCACTTCATCGGGCATATCGTCGAACAGGCCCAATTGATCCATGAGGTCAATTTCGCGGTCTAGTTGCTGCGAAAACCACTCATTTTCTTGTCGGGACAGTGGGGCCAGCAACACACCGGATTCGGCGCGGCGTTCAACAATCTCGGTCGCGCTCACATGGCTTTTCATGTCTTGGTTGGTCAGAAACAGGTCGGCAAAGAACGCGCGGTCCAGTGTCTTGTGCATAGCCTCTTGCAGCGCATAAAGCGGGCTAGGGTCCGCACCGTCGAACAGCGGAACAATCAGGCGGTTTCCACGGTCATCTATCGCGCCATAGGTTATGCCATGCGGCGCATAATGGATCATCTCATCCTGCATGTCGCTATGCGCGCCCAGCGGCGGCTGTCCGGAAAATTCGGCCGCGCTCATTATCAGACAGGCAATATCTTGAATTTGCCGCAATTCTGGCAACACGTCGAGCGCAGGGCCCCGCCCATAAACCTCATTGCTCGATTTGTTGAATCGGCTGTAACTGCGCGGCATCGCGCGAAACCCACCGATGTCGATAATTTCCTTGTCGGCAACGCTGATATAAAAACCAATATAGGGCTTGCCGTGCCAATCGATCATCCCATCCATAATACGCGGATTCGGCATCAGCACATGGACAAAATCGAACATTTTTATTTCTGTTTTGGGATCGCTGGCGGCACTGGCAACCAGCGGTGCCTTCGCCAACGCCGCTGGGCCGAATTTGGATTTTGCTTCACGCGCGCTCAGGGTGAAGGTGCGCTTTGTTCGGTCGATCAACCCTTGGAAATTTTCTTCAACAACGATCGCGCCCAAATGCTCGCTCGCATAACGCAGCCCTTCGGGTTGACCAAATTGGTCATACCGCAAATCCACCCACATTGATTGATTGCCAAAGGCCAGCAAACTAGCGGCGCTTTCATGTGTTTCATTGACAAAACCAGATTCACGGTCGTTGCGCAGCTGAAACAATTGCTTGGTTTTCTGCTCGAACCACACCGCAACCTTTTGGTGTCGCAGCAATTCTTCATCACGCGGTCGCAGCAATTGCCACAGCGCGCCCTTGGGCATGACCAACCCTTCAAAGGCTGTAACGCCGCGATCGAGTGCCTGCACGCCATAGCTGTCAAATAACTTGCGGGTCCGCTCCGTACCGCCGGCGCGGTTGCTCTCATTGAAATGCGCATGGCGGGGCAGGGCCAATTCCGCGACCTCTTGCATAAGTCTGGCAAATGGCGCGCGCTCTGTTTCAAGCGCCGCTAGGCGTGATAAAGTCATTGAAACGTCAAACATCGCGCGCCATCCTTTTCATGTATCATTGTCTGCCGGAACGCATCGTCGCCCTATTGTGCCACGCGGAATGACAAACTGCCGGCGGGCAATTCCGCAGACAATCCGCCACCAAAGGGCAAAACAGTTCCAAGGTCACACCACAACGCGCCGCCATCAGACGAAATACAGACCTTGGTTAAGGCGAAATATGGCAAATCATAGGGCAGGTTAATGGCTTTGGTATAGGCAACATGGGCGCTGCCATCTGGCTCAAAGTCCAAACCGCTTGCCTCAATCACCATGTCGTCACAGAACCGCACCCCGTTGGACAAACGGATCACGACTGCACCGGAACGCAGGCCGATTGCCGTCAATCCCGGCGCGGCCATTTTATCGCTATGGATGCCTGTTTCCATGTCATCATCATCGGCCACGACCTCGACTTGTGCCGCAGGATCGGCCTGTCCCACTGCCATCTGCAATTCGGCAATTTCTGCGAGGTGCTGCGCGTTCGATGCTTCCAATTCGGCAATTTCTGCAACGTGCCGCGCGTTTAATGATGTCAAGATCGCCAGACGTTCATCATAGGACAAAATGCTTTGATCATGTTCACTGGCTGGCTCGCTCGCTGGGCTAGCAACCACACCGCTTTCATCGGGTTCGGCGGCGGCACCGCTCGTTTCGACATTGGCAGCAGCAGCGCCGCTAGGGGGTGCAGTAGTTTTTCTCACTTTGGTCATAATTACCTCCTTGGTTAAATTCCTAGTTTAGATTTTGCGCCGACGCCCGACGCCTCAGCGCCGCGCGAACCTATGACCATATTGGCGATGGTGCCGCGCCGCTTCGCCAGCGTGTCACGTCCGCGCGCCGCCTCGATCGCGGCATTGCGACTGGGCAGTCCCGCTGCAACGGGCAAGGCAGCTGCTTGCGCTTGCTTTTTGCCAAGTCCCAATATCGCCCCCAATGGGGAAATCAGCGCACGCTTTACAAAACTCATGCCATTGCTCCTGCATAGCCGCCTAATTGAACTTTGCCGCGATGGCGGCGGCGCGATTGCGCGCGCAATTCTAAATCATCATCAATGTCATTGGAGGCGCGGCCCTTGGCTAACAGCCAAACCACGCCATATTGCAGCGCGTCTTGGACGTGTGAAAAGTCTGTTTTATCGGGTTCGTCACGCCACCGCCCTGCGGTGCTCGAAACCTTGATACGGGTATAGACATATCCCGCATTGAAACCTTGACGCAGATATTTGCAGCGCGGCGAAACTGTCAACCCTGGCTTGCCGCCGACATTATTGGTCAGGCACCCGCGCACCGCCTCTAGGCGCGGCGTCAGGCGATTTCCTTTGACCGGAGATGGCTTGACCTTCTTGCCAAATTCTTTGCCAAATTCGCTTGCCCAGCTCAAATCATCGCCATGCTCACCATAAAACATCGCGGGGTCGCCAACCACTTCATGCAATTTCAGATCGGGCCAATGTTGGTCTAAATGCTGACGGCATAGCTTTGCAAAAGTCTTTGGCCCCATCTGTTCCAATGCCTTGCTGCTGTCATTGTTGAACACTACAATTTCATCCAGGACGCGCACTTGTCCATTGTCGTCGCGCTGCAACAGCACCGCCGCTGGCGTTGTTCCGCCATCCAAACCTAATACCGTTTGCAGCTTTGCGATGGCCTTTATCGCGTCGCTGGCCATGTGAAATCTATCAATAAATTCGGGATAAACAGGCTGGCCTGACCGCACCGCGCCAAACTCATTATCGATGAATCGCCGCTTGTCGTTCGCGCTCATCGTCATCATTAAACGCTGATAATATCCAGGCCGCAAATTGGCTAAATTCTCTGCCTCTGGCGTCAAACCACCTGGTTGGCGGTGAAATGCTATTTTGAACAGCGGCCCATAAGTTTCTAACATAATGGCTTCTAATTCGGGCGAAATTCCCAAATTACCGTTGACCAATACGTCATAAACCCAATTGTCAATATCCGGTGCGTTCATGTCGGCGAATAAACCCGACCATGCGCAGCCCCCCTCACGGGTGCCCGGGTAACGACCAATACGCGGCAGCGCGAACCGGATAACCGCGGGCAACAGCGTATCAACCTCGTTCAGCCACACCCACGTTAAATTGACCCCTTTGAACAGGGCTTCGGCGCGGGCTTCATCCTCACATGCGCGAAACAAAACTTCGATATGCAACACCCCGACGCCGGGCATGTCGAGCCACAGGTCATGCTCCATTTTTTCGCCGTTCCAATTATCGGCAGTTTTTGGGAACCATCCAAACCAATCCTTCAGGACATTGGTTTGCAGCTGACCATAGGTCGCGCGGATCACCATGCCGCGCGAATGACGCACCCCCTTTCGATCGGGCCTTTGCCACAGCGCAGTATTGATGATTTTTTGAAAACAGGTGGTTGTTTTCATCGACCCATAGGGGCCCATGATCGTCGTGATGTAGGATTTATCGTTGCGAAACGCGGTCGCAATTGGCCCTGCCTCGGTCAATAAACCAACATCGGCGGTGCGCGCTTCGCCATCCTTTTCATCGGCGACGCTCATGATATGCCGCCGCCATCTTCATCATCAACGGGGTCTATATCGGCATATTCAGCGTCAATAATCTTGTCGCGCGGCAATAGTTTCATTTCGCCGCTAAACGCCGCCAAGCCAAATTCTTCGATCAGGTCGCGCGCGTCTTGAGCCGACACCTCACCCAAATCGACGTTGTTTCCAGCCATAAGGATGATAGCATCCTTGCGGCCTGCAACCTCGATGCTAATGGGCTGTTTCCCGCGAACATAGGGTGCCGCTTTGTCGGCAGCTTCCAATTTCAGCCGCAATACATCGATAGCGCGAATGGGCTTATGCTTGGCATCACCGCCCTGTAAATCGATCATCATCTGCATCAATGCGTCAACCGGCATCGACATTATTTCACCAAAAACGTCTAGCGGGTCGCCAAATTTGCCTATAAAATAACTGGCAAATTTTTCTGTGCGGCGGTTACGCGAACCAGCTGGGCGCCCTCGCTCATGCAGCCGGCGCGCGACCCGCATCCTTTCCAATCCATTACCCTTGCCCGCAAGCCCATCGGCGATAAAATCCATCTGTTCGATGCTAGGAAACATGGATTCAGGGGCATGGCGGGCGGCGGACATAGCCGCGCCGGCGGCGATTCCATTAGCGGGTGTTGACACGAGTGCACCCCCTGCCTAGCTTGACGCTCTCCACCCCGTAAGCACGGACCAACAAACGATGTCCCCCATCCCCCAACCCACATTGAGCATGATTTAGCGCGCCGGCTTGTCCGCCGCCCGCCATGCAATTTTGCCGCGCTCCCCCCACCCCGACCCGTCTTTTTCCGAAAACCTTAGTCCCATTTTGTTGATTGCTGACCGCTTTCATGTTTTGGAAGGGCAATTTGGTCGATCGATTTTCGAAAATCTGACCTCTGGCGTGAGCGAGGGGCATAGGAAGGTGGCCGCGCGGCAAAGGGGGGATGGGGGGGTGCTTGACCGCCCGCGCGCCGATGGCTGCAGCGATAACCGCCTCACTGGCGATTAGGCGACAAAAGCCCAAAAACCCACGCAAATGCGCCATTCCACCATTCCGTGCGACGATAGGCCGTGCGACGATCCGCAACGCTCGACCCAAAAACCGCAGAAATCCGCCATTCCGGTTGAGTGCTCCCGATACACCTGGTGCCCGCCCAGCTGATCGGAAACTTCCCGGCGTCGGAGCCTCCGCCATGCCCAACACGCATCGAGGCGACGCAATCCGCGCCTGCGGCAATATCAGCACATTAAAAAAATGCGCGGCATGGCGATGATCGAAAATCATGGGTGAGGTCGTTACCATCACGGTTACATGATTTGCAAGGCGTTCCCAATATTATTTCACCGGAACAGATTACAGAACATAAATAACTATATTTATCAATTAGTTAGTATATTTATAGAGGCGTTCCGCTTGTTCCGACTAGCAACCCACGTAGCGCATTGCGCCTATGTGCTCGCACCATCGCGCGATAATCAAAACCAGCGGGAACAGCCGGAACAGCTTAGCGATGCTATAAAGTCCAATAATATCAGAGCGATAGCTGTTCCATCGGAATAAAACCGCGCGGCACAGACGGAACATTTCACCGCGCGTGCCCAGCCTAAAAAATTACTTCTTTACCTATTCGCGGGGATGGGGTCGGGGTGAATTTGACCTATTTAGGAACGAAAAAACCTTGATAAATCAATGTTATGTAATTATTCTATTGACTTACCAATTTGTAACCATATGTGTTACACGAACTCACACTCCAATGCAAAGGACAGAACATGACTAAGATCACACACAACGGCACCGAGTTTGATTTTGATGCAGCCGTCAACCTGATGGACGACGACATCCGTGAGGACATACACGACATCGGCACGGGTGACGAGCAGTCCTTTTTTGACGCTTATTGCGCTGCTCACCTTGCCAAGTTTGGCTCTGAGTTTGTGGTCAACTGAGCCGTGAGCAAGTCCACAATCTCCCTGCTACAGCTATTCCAGATGTTCCCCGACGCCGACACGGCGCGCGCAGGGCCTATCCCCGCCAACGAACCCGCCATTCCACTCAAGGACGAACCAGCACGCGCACCAAATTACATCAACACAGACCGGCAAGGGCTGGAATTGGCATTGCGGGCGAAGTCGCCAATGCGCGGCAAGGTCGCAAGTGCTGGCTTGGCCAATCTTGGATTATTTCAACAGGAGTTAGGGTTATGATCATCAACGAAAATAGCATGCGCGCGGAACGGGCTAAAATCGGCCTAATCGAATATTTTAGCGAGTATCGCGCCGATTATACCGAGCGCGATAATATCGCAACGGCTGTGAGTGACATGCTTTGCGACATGCGGCACTTATGCGACCGCGAAGGCTTGGACTTTGCGGTGCAAGACCGGATCGCGCGTCAAAACTACCTAGCGGAATTGCAACTCTGACGCCGCAACATCACGGCAATGTGCCCAGCTGGTTGGCTTCTTCGCGCGCCGCTTGAACGTCAATACATTCGCCAATCGGAATCAAGATGCACCGATGTGGCGGGCCATCAAAGCGCGCTTTGCGAGCAGCAACAGAGCCGTTGATGCTTGATAGAGCTTGCATCCAAATGCCGCCCTTCCATGTGGACGTTCCAAATATATCTTCAAGCGCCTTGTTGGTCGGGCCAGCGACAGCCAAATAAATACCGGCGCAATCTTGCGCGGCGGTTGTTGGCTCGCTGCCCGCGCTCTCGCCGGTATCAGGAACGTGCTGGACCAGGCGCAATCCGTGCTGGCGTAGCTTCGCCGCTGCAAAGCGCGGCTCGTGCTGGTTGATGATGTGCATCAACGCGCGCGACACCCACCGCCCCACAGATAATTGTTCCTCGCCAGCCTTTGCGGGCAATCGGTGACTGGTTAGGTGACGAATACACCGCTCGCTTGTGTCCTCGGTTTCGCTGCGTGCGCGGTCTAAAACACCCGCCAATGATTGAACGAGAAACTTGCAACGAAGGCTATCTTCGTCATCGAATGGCAATTGGGCTGGGGCACAATCATGAAGCAACAAGTCACCACAGGCAAGCAATGTGCCATAGGTGTCCTGCTCACGCCCTGAATAGCCCTGCCTCAACATTTCTTGTTGATACTCTGCCAATGTCTCATCAAAACGGTGCCACTGCTCCGCGATGCGACGCCGCAGTTGGTTGCCCCATAATTTGAGCAGCGGGGCGTTCAACAATTGCTCTGGAATCGTAGAATTAGGCGGGAATGGCGCAAGCGTAACAATCGCCATCCGGTTCCGGTCCTGCGCTGGCAATTGGTAATGGTTGATCGATGAAAACAAAAAACAGCTGCGCGCTTGGAACGATTGTGCCTTATGGTCCATGCTCCCGCGCAACGATTCTGATCCGCTATACGCCAGCCTTGCCAATTTGACGATTTTCAAATGCACCTGGCTGTTCGTTTCGTCCGGCTCCATTTCATCAAACATCACTGCCAAAGTGTCTTGGTCCAATGTTTGCCGCAATCCGGCCTCGGTCGCATCCTCCGTCGCGATACCCCAATCGCTGACTAAATGGCGGGTTAATTGCTGCAGCGCCGTCTTACCCGCGCCTGACGGGCCGTTGACCCATAAATGCGGGCGCACTTTCAAAGCACCGCCAACCATAGCGGTGGCGATCCAGCAAAAATACAGCATCGAGAATATGCTATGTTGCCACCGCCAGCTGGCAATCAAACCCACCAACATGTGCCCGATCTCGGTTGGCGCGGCGACCTCATCGGGGGCCGATATTTCGGCGAGTGTCGGAAACACATAACTGCCGACCAGCCCAGGCTTGACCTTGCGCACCGGCTTTGGCTTCCCCGCCAACGTGGTTTCACCGGCGATCAACACTTGGTTGCCGCAATGCATATATAATTCAGAATTAAGCCCGCGATGCGCGCCGCGCCCGCGCACCTTGCCAGTCGGGTCGAATATGCCGCGCTTCGAACAGGCAATGATTAAAGCTTCCTGGACCCGCTTTTGGTCGAACCCGTTGACCCTTGCACGCTCACCGCCCTGCGCTTTGGCATATTGCGGAAAAACATCGGAAAGATAACCCATGCGGGTCCCGAACAGGGACATAATTTCGCCCTTGCGCAATTCGGTGCCCAGCTGGATGAGCTGCCCTCGGTAATCGAGGAAAAAATATTGCTGCAACCGGTGACCCAGCGGCTGCACCGGTGCGTCGTTTGGCAATTCTGCCATGACATAGCCATTGCCATCGCCGTCACCATCGGGCATTGGCCCGCGCGCGGCGCTTTCATCATCGCCTAAAAAATCGGGCGCGATCGCCGCGCTCGCCACCGCCTCCTTAATCGTGGCCGCTTTGCCTTTATCCGCCATGATCCGCGCGCCCCATTGTCTTACCCATTAAATAATCATTCCAATCCTTATAGCCATCGGGCGGCCATAACATTTTGACGGTGCGGCGCTGTTTTTGGTGGCTCGCAATCGCGCGCTCGACCGCGCCCGCCGCCGCGCTCCCGTCATTGTCGCGTTGCATGATAAACACCAACGCCCCCATTTGGGGGGGCAGCTGGACGCTGGCTAATTTGGACAGGGAAACGCCGGCGATGATCCTCAAATGCGGCGCACCGCACGCCACCGACAGGCCATCTTCTATGCCTTCCGACAAATAAATATCGGTCCCCTCTGGTATGTCGCGCAGCGTGTGGCTGTGCGTCCCTTTGTTGATGGGGATATATCCGCCCAAGGTCGGACCAATCGTCATTTTTGCGTCGTTCAATCGCGCCTTGGTCACAATCCCTGATTTCTGGCTATGGTCCCACCCGTCAATGTTCAAATAGGTGCGGTGCGCGCCCAACATCTTGCCCGACAAATGCCATATTCCGGCAACCATCGCCGGTAATTTATCGAGGCCGCTCGCATCGCGGCTTTCGCGGCACCACACATCGGGACGGTAACGCAGTGATGACGGCCATCGATCCAGCCCCAATTCTCCATGTTCATCCGCGCCGACCCATAGGCCGCGCCCGCGCAAATAATATTCAGCAGGCGACCGCTCGATGCCAACCGCACCAAACCACAATGCTTGCCCACGCTTGCTGCGCCGCTCACTATCAGCGGCGGCGGCGGCGTCGCGCGCCGCCCGCGCCGCTTCCATCTCACGAACCACGGCGGGATTGCTAAAATTGAGCGCGCCCAATCCGTTGTCCCGTTCCAACGCTTCCAACGCTTGAATGAAGCTAAACCCCTGTTGAGCCTCTAAAAAACCAAAATGGTCACCGCTCGCACCACAGGCAAAACATTTGTAAATCGCCTTGCTATCATTAACCATAAAGCTGCCGGCGCGCGTATCGGAATGAAATGGACATAGGCCGCTCCACTCATTGCCCGCGCGCCGCAAAGCGACCACATGGCCAACCACCGACGACAATATGACGCGCGAACGCACCACATCGGCGCGGGCGCGATATTCGCTCAACCTATCGCGGGCGGGGACAGGTGACACTAACCGCTAGCGGCGCGCGGGGTTGATTTTGCGGTCGGATTACCCGGCAAAAACCAGTCGATAGGCGCGACCAACCCCTCGTCGGCCAATCGCACCACTAATTCTTTGGGCGGATGCATCGTGCCGTTTTCGATCCGCCAAACCGCCATGCGATTTTGCAAACCAAAGCGCGCGTACCGCATGAAAAATTGGTCAAGCGAGACATTTTGTCGCGCGCGCCAATGCTGGATTTTTTGACCGGCTAGACTTTGCATGGTGCGCAGTGTAACCGCAAGGGTAACAACGAAGCAAGTATGTCATTACATAGTTACTTACAAAATTACCAAATGAGGGACTTTCGAACCATGTCAAACATCCTTAAATTTCCTGTCATGGCTAACAAACCCACCGACCACCTGCCCAACCGCATCCGCTATTTCCGGCAACGCCGTCGCCTGACACTACAGGACTTGGCCGAAATGATCGGCACCAGTCGGGTTCAACTATGTCGTTTGGAATTGGGTCAACGTCCGATGACGGTTGATTGGCTGGACAGGGTGGGTCGAGCGCTCGATATTCCCGTCGCCGATCTCTTGTCAAAGCACGATAATCCGTGGGGTTTAACCGATGGTGAGCGCGATTTAATCTATGCCGTGCGCGCGGCGGGCGGTGCATCGCTTGATGCCGTCACCCAATTGGCCGAAACGATGCGCAGCTATACACCCCAGCCTATGCCCGACAATATTCTGCCCTATAAAAAATTGGGCTGAACCCCACACATTGCAAAATAACCTGCGCCAAATACCCGCACTTTGCGGCCATATTTTTTCATGCCTCACGCATCAAATTACCACCACGGTAAAATAATGCTTGCGCCTTTGTAACCAATAGAGTTACATAATGCCTCCACGCAATAAATGGAGGGTGCCCCGATGGGCAACATAATCTATCTACCCATGGCGCAAAACCAAACACCACACACAGTTGCGGCTATCTTGGGCGGCGCTTCGCTGCCGGCGCGAAGGTCTATGTCGATCATGGAATTGGCACGGCGTTTGGCGCTGGAAAATTTCACGCAGCGCACCATCATAACCAACTTGCGGGCGCTCCATATTCATTCTGGTTTGCCAACGCCGCGCAATCCGCGAATTGTCTGTGGAACGCCGTGTGTCGGTGCCGATGTAATATGCTGGCGCTCGCTTTGGGATCGCGGCGAAGCCCTCGCATGGCTCGACGGGCGCGGCCCCTCGGTCGCGGCAACCACGCCCTTTGTCGATCATGCGCGCGCCGCGCTGGTGCGCGGCCAAATGGCGGGCCGTGGCCTAGCCATGGCAAGAGGTGCAGCATGACCCCCGATCCGCTTAACCCGCGAGCCCCGCATCTGGCGGTGTTAAATATAACCCGATACGCCGATGACCCCGACCAAGCGCAGCTCGGCCAAGTGGTGCGTTGGAATGGCGTCGATTATCTGCCCGCCCACCAATCGGCCACGGTTTTGACCGAAGCCGATGGAACATCGCCCGCGCGGATCCTGCTCCTCGCCAATGTGGGGCCATGCGGCCTTGCCGTGCCGCTATCGCCCGTCACCGCCCGCGAAACGGCAACGATGCTGGTCGCTTTCGCTGAAAGTTTGGAAGGCGACGCGGCCGAACAAGCATCCGCCGCGCTCGCCATGGCAGGGCGCACACGGTCATGATCGCCCGCATCAAACGCGAACTGGCCAATCTCGGCGGCATCCTCGCCGCCATTGCCATATTCACCTTGGTTTATGTGGTGCTACCATGACGGCGCGACCACCCTTGGAACCACCAACAACCCCGCCGCGCACCTGGCTCGACCAGCTGGTCGAATGTTTGGTCATCATCGACGCGCTGCTCCTTGCGGCGCTCGCGGGCATGGTCATCGCGCTCATCGAGCGAGCGCTGCCATGAACGGCGGTCTGCAGCAGGCCGCACGGGTGCTGGCCGATGTTGAGCGCCGCATGCTGCCGGTGCTCCGCGTACCCACCACCATCGACCCGATGGACGGCGATGACCACCGCGTCACGCCGCCACACGATGGGCCGGGCACATATTTCCCATTCCGCATGACAACTGCGGATGCACGGCTGGGCAAACCCGTTTGTTCAGCGCCCAGCCGTGCTCATATTCCAGCGGCCCCTCTGGGCAAGGAGGGGGCGGCGACATGCGACCCCGCCGCCACGCTGGACGACGCGGCGGGAGACGAACACGCTCCCTCTTCGCCCGCCGCGTCACCTATCGGTGTCAACCATGGCTAAATACGCATCAGAAACCAAGGTCAGCAGCATCGACAGCAGGGCCGAGATTGAGCGAACGCTCACCCGCTACGGCGCATCCGGCTTCATGTATGGCTGGGAAGCCAATATGGCCGTCGTCGCCTTCCGCATGGCCGAACGGCACATTCGCTTCAACTTGAACATGCCCGACAAATCCGACGCGGCTTTCACAACCTACATGCGCGGCAATACAGCATGGTTGCGCGAGCCGCATATCGCCCTTGAAAAATGGGAACAGGCTTGCCGCCAACGCTGGCGCGCGCTCGCGCTGGTCATCAAGGCAAAGCTGGAGGCGGTCGAAAGCGAGATCAGCTGCATCGAGGATGAATTCATGGCCCATATCATCCTGCCCAATGGGCAGACCGTCAGCGAGACCGTGCGGGCGGGCATCGCGGATGCTTATGCCACGGGCACCATGCAAAACCTGCTTCCCGATTATTCTGGCGGCGGTGCCGCATGAGCGCGCAACTCGCCAACCGCGTCCGCCTCTTGCCGCAGCAGCTGGACCGCGCACGCCGTCGCGTGGCGATGCTGGAGGCCGAGGCCGCGCGGCTCGGTATGAGATGGATTTCCGAACCAAAGTTGAACTACGCAGAAAGGATCAACCATGAAACCCGCTGATCTTGGCCTGCTCGACGCAACGCCCATCATCACGCCTGCGCTGTCCGACATACTCGCATGCCGCCTCAACCAAGTCACTCGCCACGGCCACAGCGCAAGCGCGGATGATGCGCGCGGCCCTTACCTGATATTGCGCGACAGCATGGCTCCGCTCGGTGACGCGATATCGATGCTCCATGGCCCCGCAACCTTGCTCACCCCACACGAACAGGCGGTGTGCCGCAAACGCATCATCAAAGCGATAGCCATGCAAATGGCCGGGCTCGATACGCTTGATCGGGCACTAACGAAGGGAGACGGATCATGAGAATCAACGTTTACAGCCAAGAACTGACCGATGAGGTCAACCTGATCGGCAAAGAAAGCAACACAGGCATCGTTTACCACGCAGTGCAGATCATGTTGCTCTCAAGCCCGATGCTGCATCACCCACCGCATGATGATGACCGCAGCGCCGTAACTTTCTGGCTACCAAAATCGCAGGCACGCCGCGCCATATTGGCCAATGCATTTCGGGAAATGGCCCGGCTGGTCGAGTGCGCACCACCAGAAACAGGGCTGGATTGACGGATGACAGATCGCCACGAAATTGAGATCAAGCTATTCGTCCACCGCGAAACCGACGCGGCATGGCTGGTGAGCGACACCGGTGATTTGTCCGACGCGGCGTGGCTTCCAAAATCACAGGTTGACGATGGTGGCGATGCCAAGTGCGGCGGGGTTTGCGAATTTCTCATCCCCGAATGGCTGGCCACCGCCAAGGGGTTGATATGACTGACAACACCAAAATCGAGTGGGCCGACGCCACCTTGAACGCCATCAACGGCTGCTCGGTCGTGTCGCCGGGCTGCACCAACTGCTACGCGATGCGTAGTGGCGCGCGCGGCCTGCCCAACTATCCATCAACGGGCCTCACAAAACCAAGTAAGGCTGGCCATGTGTGGACTGGCGAGGTGCGCCTGAACGAAAAGGCGCTGCTGCAACCGCTGCGCTGGAAAAGTCCGCGCCGCATATTTTGGAACGCGCATGGCGATATGTTCCACGAAAATGTGCCCGATGAGTGGATTGATCGCTGCTTTGCGGTCATGGCGCTGACCCCGCAGCATATCCACATGGTGCTGACAAAACGACCAGAGCGGATGCGGGCGTATTTTGCCGACCCAAAACTTGTCGCTAGGTTGCAATCGCCAATTGTTGACCTCACTTGTAACTGTCCGACACCGCAAGTGCGGGCAGCTTATGACATGGCAACATTGATTTGGCCCCTGCTCAACGTCTGGCTTGGCACCAGCGTTGAGGACCAGCAGCGCGCCGACGAACGCATACCGCACCTGCTCGCTACCTCAGCCGCCGTGCGCTTTCTGTCATGCGAGCCGCTGCTGGGGCCTGTCGATTTGTGCAAGATCAGAGTTGATGGTCAGACCGAAGGTTACACCGATGCGCTGACAGGCGGCTTTTCGGACCCCGACGCTGATCAGCACGAAGATGATGACGAAGCATGGGTGAACGTGTTCGGGGCTGCGGCTATCGACTGGGTGATAACGGGCGGCGAAAGCGGCCCCAGCGCGCGCCCGATGCACCCCGATTGGGTGCGCAGCTTGCGCGACCAGTGCGAGGCTGCGGGAGTTCCGTTCCACTTCAAGCAATGGGGGGAATGGCTTCCATACCTTGATGGAGATGGCCCGTTCACGCGCGATGATCCCGAAGCCAATCGTAAGTTGCAATCCCGCCACATTAAGGAAAAAGACGAACATTCCTGCGCTGAAAATCTGATGATTCGCTTCGGCAAAAAGCGCGCGGGCCGCCTTCTCGACGGCGTTGCGCACGATGGAATGCCGTCATGATTGAGCGCGGAGAGTTTGGAAAAACCAAAATAGGCTTTCACTGCGATAGCTGCAAAACCGGATACATCGAAACGAGGAGCCGTTACCTTGAGGCAGCAATTGACGAAGCCACGGCCGAAAAATGGACTATTCGCTTCGATAAAGTGGATCATGGCTGGGTGCATCTGTGCCCCGATTGTGAAACGACATGACCCCCGTCATCATCGGCCCAGCCACGCTCTACCTTGGCGACGCCTACGCGATCCGCCCGACGCTCGGCTGGATGGATGCTGATGTCATGGACCCGCCCTATGTAATTAGAACCTCGGGCGGTGGCGGCTTCCGCAAGGACAGGCCCTACCTCGATCAGATCCAGAGCGAAGGCCTCGATCGCGGCTTCGATCACGCGATTATCAACCCGCTGCTGTGCGGCGCGGCGGTGGTGTTCTGCCACAACGATCAGATTCCCGGCGTCTCCGCCATGCTCGACGGCTTGTTCCACCGCATGGCGCTGTGCATCTGGCAGAAGACAACCCCCATGCCCGTCGCCAACAAGCACTACGTCCCCGAACTCGAACTCTATTTCCACGCCTGGAGCCGGGGCTACCATCCGGCGGGTGAGTTGGCCGATCTCAAGCGCGTCTTCGCCTGCAGATCCCGCGCGCTCAAGGACTTTGGCCACCCCACGGTTAAGCCCGACAAGGTGATGGATAAGATCATGCGTAATGTCGCGGGCGACAGCGTATGTGACCCGTTCATGGGCACCGGCTCGACCGGAGTAGCGGCGATCAAAGCGGGCAAGCGGTTCGTTGGCATCGAGCATAATCCCGTGCACTTTGAAACCGCCGTGCGGCGCATCACCGAAGCGCTGGGGATTTTGGAGCTAGAGGCGTCGGCATTGAGGTTGAAACAGGATGGAGCGTGAATGAGCTGGCTCTTTTCGCAGGCGCTGGTGGAGGCATTCTCGGCGGATTGCTCGCCGGATGGACCACCGTGTGCGCCGTTGAACAAAATGGATACGCTGCAGCCATTCTTGCGCAACGGCAAAACGATGGATTTCTCCCGCCTTTCCCGATCTGGAGTGACGTGTGCAGTTTTGACGGAAAGTCATGGCGCGGCCTTGTTGACGTGGTTTCGGGCGGATGTCCAATGGTGCGTTGCTGGAGCGGACGATCAAGGTGCCTGGCACGAACGCAAGCGACTATGGCTTGTTGCCGACCTTGACGGTGCATGGGAACAACAATCGGGCGGGGCTGACC
>ERZ1292625.987-Hain-H41-01um-R1-987-length-37754-cov-5_pt1 | contig 37754 bp, 41 predicted proteins | sample MGYA00564400_ERZ1292625 | MGnify/ENA primary metagenome ERZ1292625 (study PRJEB36523, sample SAMEA6512639) | groundwater metagenome | collected 2019-01-08 | study: AquaDiva: Metagenomics assemblies of 32 groundwater samples
AACACGGCGGGTTCAGAAACTGGTATGGCAAACTTAACGACGGGACTCCCGCGACGGGCATGATGATCGATACGTGTCTGTCCCACTGTCGCCGCTTCGCTAAGTACAAAGACCTCTACGACGCGACCCACTAGAAACGAAAACAGGACCGCCCACTGGGCAGTCCTGTCTTGAGTCTCTTCAGACTTTATTCGTTTAGATCGACATGCTCGTGAACATGATCACGAGGCCCGAGTTCACGACGAACTCTTGTGCGCTTGCGCCCATGGTGACCGACGTTGCGGTCGGGCCAGCCAGGTGCATGGTTGCTTCGCCGTCGACTCCGCACGAGCCAGCACGATTGCCAGCGGTGAGGGTCAGGGCGCGGGTCGTCGCCGTGCAGGTATCGCTCAGCTCGTTCAGGAGTCCGGTCACGATGCCTTTGGGTCCAACGATCTGTTGGAGAGATCCCTGGCCCTGCGCGCGGCCTTCGACGTAGTACTGGTTGCGCGAGCCAAGTTCCCAGATGCGCGTCAGCTGACGCTCATATTGGATCGAGACCTGCTGGACCAGCGCACCCTCGAGTGAGCCGGAGCCGCCGCCCAGGGTGAGTCGGAATGTGGTGCCTTTGAAGACGCCAGCCAGTTTTGATTCGGTGCCAAATACGTCAGCCATTGTGACCTCTATTAAACAATTATGTCGAGTGTGCCGTTGTTGAGCGGGATCGGGATATCCAGCTGCATACGCGCAACGACGCGGTCCAGAAGGGTCGCATGCGGACGGAGGAAGATCAGTCGGCCGTCAGTCACCTGACCACCGAGAGCCACGCTGAACTGCGAGGACTTCATCTCGTTGATGCCGGCGATGATGTCAGCTTCCATCTTGTCGAGGTTTGATTCCACCACGTTGGAACGACCAACCGATGGAGCCAAGATGCCCTTGAAGAAGTAGCTGATCGAGTCGACGTTCACCGTCGCGCTGTCTTCAGCACGCTTGGTGTCAGTCAGGTCGGTCGTGAGCTGCTTGCGGATGTAGACGCGGCCGTCAGGGGCCTGAGTCACGATGTAGCCGCCGTAGTTGGCAACGTCATCGAGCAGGTCGCCGAATGTTTCGCTGGCTTCCTTGAGGTCATCCCAATCCAGGAGTTCAGCGTTGGTCAGACCCTGGTGCGGTGCCGAGGCGCCGCGCAGAGCAGCCAGGCTGCAAGCGAGGTAGTAGGACGCGACGCGCGTGCCGGCGCGGCCCGGATTCGGCGGGAAGGCCGAGGTGACACGGCGGTTCGAACGAGCGCGGGTACGGGTACCCCAGTCTTCGATCTGTTCCGTGGTGTTGAGGTCGCGCCACAGTTCGTAGGTGCTGGCGAGTCCGACCGGGAGAGCCGGTCCAGCCAAGAGGCGCACTTCTTCTTCGGACAGGACCGCGTCGACCACGAAGGACGAATACGAGGCATTGCCGAAGCCGTCGGTCGTGTAGACCGCGCGGATGATGTCGCCCGGGCGGGTGCCCAGGGTGATGAACTGGCCGTCGTCGTCGTGGACGATCTTGTTGCCTGTTCCGTCGATGGTCGCGAGACCGTCGCCGAGGTTCTTGGTCGTGTTGAGAGCGAGCGCCATCATGCAGGTCGCCCAACGGCCCACGGTCGAACCGGAGCGGTTGTTGGCGACGCCGATGCAGGCGTCGATCACGGCTTCGTTGTGGGTCAGGGGAACGATGCGATAGAAATCTTCGCGTTCCTTGAGCTTACCCAGGGCCTTGTTGTAGCCGTCGATGTCGTCGGATTCGACCGAGATCGCTTTGATGGTCGTGCCGGCCGAGTTCGAGACGGCGCGGTAGAGACCGTAGCTCATTCCCGTGTCAGCGTCGTCGAGACCTGAGAAGTGGACCGCAACATCGCTGATATCAACGACGTCGTGGACCACGTTGGCGTCAGCTGTCCGCAGTGCGCGGTAGCTGGCGTAGGCTGAACCAAGGATCACATCCAGCTCGAGTGCGCCGGTGCGTTCGTGGGTTGCCAAGATTCCGTTTTCGAGGGTGATCTCGGTTTCGTCGCCCGACCAGTTGACCTGGGGAGCATGGCCGAGGCGGTTCTTGGAAACCGTGATCGAGGCGGGGATCGCGAGTTCAGTCTGGAGGTTCACGCCCTGGAGCGCGGTCACCAGATTGTTGGCGAGGATGAGTTCGTGGATCGCGCCTTCCGAGGCCGCGGTCACCGTGATGGTCCAGATGTCATCGAGCTTCAGCTCGTCGCCGTTGAACGTGATCGTGACTCCGAGGCTGCCCAGCGGGATTGCGACGGTGTCGGTAACTGCGTAGGGTCCGCCGGCATCGACGTTGTTGTTGGTCGTGAACACGACCTTGGCAGTGCCGTCGGTTGCACCGGCGACCGTGCAGCGCACGACGTAGATGGTGTCTTCGGTACCGGTGTAGGTACCGGCCGAGGTGACGGTTGGGATCGTGTAGAGGCCGCCGGTCGGAACGTTGCCAGCATCGGCCACGGGGGCCGCGAGGACAGGCGCAACCACGTCAGCGACCAGGCCAGTGACCGAGGTCAGCTGGGTGTCGAGGCCGTTGGTAACGCGGACGATGTCGCCGACTTTGACGTCGCACGGGATCGTGCCTGAACGGGCGAAGCCAGGATTGTCGGCCCACTTGAGGGTCGCGTGCCGGATGTGGTTCGGAGAGCCGACCACAGTCTGGGTGGTCGAGGTGTCGTCGAAGTACATCAGGGCTGCGTCGTCCAGTTGGACGATAACAGAAGCCTGGTCGACCACTTCGCCGGCCAGACGGCCGGGCCAGGCGACAACCAAGTCGACGCCCGAGTATTCGCCGAGGCTGACTGCCGACTTGCCGTTCGCATACTTGCGAGCGACGTAGTCGGGCCCGATCAGGAGGGCGCGGAGCTGGTTAACAGCAGCGTCTGTGGCCAGTGTGAACTGCTGGTTAATCTCAAACTGAGGTACGACTTGGACCATTTGCGTTCTCTCTGGGCTATGTTATATCGATGTTAAGGGTCTTGAGCCGCGGTGCCAAGGGTTGTATGGACCAGGCATCCTCATAGGCGTATGTTAAATCGACCGGAACGCCGATCTGGTTCCCCAGGCCGTCCAGGGCTCCGAGCTCGCCGAGACCGACAACCTGGAGGTCCATGAAGTACGGCAGGGCGACAATCGCGGGACCCAGGAAGGTCAGGGCGTGGAAGACTTCGTGGGCGACGTTTTCAGCCTCACCGTCGGTTTCGGCGATACAAAAGATGCGATGGGACCCACTTACAAGGCGGACGTAATCGACCGTTCCAGTTTCGCGAGCATTTTGGTCCGCTGGACCCATCCGGTCGCCGATGATTTTTCGGCCCGACTGGAGGGCGCCGCGCTTGACGATCAGGGCTGGGAGCATACCAGCCGTGGCCGGATCGAACCTGGTGTTGGGGACAATTCGGATTTTCGAGGTCGCGGGATCGCTGGACCACACGTACTTCTTGAGGTCCGGATCCATGATCAGTCGCGGATCCGCGAAGTGATTGCTCAGGATCCGCATCAGGAGGCCGGTGATGATCCGCGGCGTCACCCCGTGCTGACAGAGCGGCTGGCACTCCTGCAGGTTGTGCATCTGGATGAAGGCTTGGCTCGAGCCTTCGGCCGCTTCGGCGCCGTTCAGGTCGATCTGGTCGCCCTCGCCGATCTGGCCTGGTTCGCAGGGTTCGTTGCTCATGTGAGATCCAGTTTAGGCAGGATCTTGTAGGTCTTGAGGTTGGTCCGGCAGATCGGCTGAGCTTTCGGGGCGTCTCTACGTGGATACGCTACGACCTGGGGCGCCTCGGGCTTCGATTCAATCGCCTTGACCGGGGCCTCGGCCGTTACGATTAGGGCGACCGGCTTGGTCCCGTCTTTCGACTTCCTGATGGTGGGCTTGCGGTTCATGGGGTCGGGAAGTCGTAGATGATGTTGGACTGGGGGAGCTCTTCGAGGTGAAGATTGAGGACCAGGTCGGTCCCGCGGTGGCGCGCGATTGCCTGGATGTCGTCGCTGATACGAAACCGGCGATTGGATCCATGTTGGACCCAGACGTCATTGTGCTCAGGAGATGGCCAAGCTAGGCCACGGACGGTTTCCATGATGGCGGTCACGAGACCGGCGTCGCCGCTGAGGCGTTTCAACCGCTGGGTTGGATTCATCGCGACCGGGTAATCGATCGCCGGATAGTATCCGCCTTCGATCCCGGTCCCGTAGCAGGTCTGACAATGGGAGTCGGTCGTCATGCCCGTGTTGGGGTCGACGCACTTCGGACAGGGCTCGCCCCACTGGCGACGTTTGACTAGGAACCCGGGGGTTCCGGTTTTCTTGCGCAGGAGGAGCGTTTCCTTACGGATGATCTCGCGTGCGAGCAGCCAATCGTGGTGGCCCCAATCGGTATAGGCCGAGACAGGCTGGGATTCGTACGAGACGCCGTTGCCATCAACCAGGATGACCCGGTAGTAGGTCGAGACGTCGTGCTGGGCGAACACCGGGTGATTGTCGTAGAGCCACGGCTGATCGACGGTCTGGGATACGGATTCCCATTCGGGGTCGTTCACGGCGCGGCCGCGCTGCAGGGTGAATTGATACGGACCCGCTTCGTCGAACGCTTCGTTCATCGCCCACGCGACGAGGACGCGCTGTTGGGTGATGACGTTGAAGTGGTTCTCGACCGTCAGTCGTTTGAAGGGGCGTGGTTTATCGGTCACGGTTAGAGCCCGCGGCCCCAAGCCGCCTCGATATTGATCCGGACCTTCTCGGCCATCATCCACTGACGGAACTCATCCATGAGTTCGTTGGAGATCGCCTGGTATTCCTGCGATTTGTTCTGGTCGTCGATCGTGATCCCGCCGGCGTTGTAGCTCAGTTGGTTGCGGCGGTACGAATGTGCGCGCATCCGGTATAGCTGGGCGATCGTCCCCTGGATCCAGCGGTAGCGATACGGGAAATTCCGGGCCGTGAAGTGTGCCACGGGCGGCGGAGTTTCATTCCAGAGATCCACCACTTGGCGGATCGCGTACATGATCTGTTCGTCGGTGAATTCGTTGCTGTCGAGCAGGCTGACTTCGTTGGGCGAGAGGTCATCGAGTCCGAGGCGGATTTCAGAAAGGGTGATGGGACCTGATTGATTGCAGAGCTCGGAAAAGACCGATGGCTCCAGAGCCAGGTAGCAGGGCCAGGTATCGACCAGGTAATCCGGGTTGGCGAATCGTCCGATCTCGCACACGTAGATGCCTGGATGACCGGTTTGCTCGGCCGACAGTTCGAACTCGACCACGCCTCTGCATTCCGGTTTGTCGATCTCGACGATCTTGCCGACGATGTCGAACAGGTACTGACTCGCGGTGACGGAATCCTTGGCGCGCAAACGAACCGTGGTCGAACCTGGGTTCAGCTGGTGCTGGTAGTCGAACTGCGGCGGCTGGACCCCGTGATTCTCGGGTTCCTTGGTGATCTCGACCGCTTTGCCATTTTCGTCCACCAAACGGAACACGATCTGCTTGCGGCCAGTAGCCGGCAGACGAATCGTCTTCACCTGGGCCGCCTTCGCGCCCGGCTTGAGTTCGATGGGGTCAATCATGGATTAAACCTGACGGACGGTGCGGTCGCCCAGCACCACCTGTTGATCAGTCGTGCGCAGGATGCCTAGTGCGGTGCCGATCCGTTGCGTCATCTCGTTCTGCCATTCGTCAGCCGCAACCGACGCGTAGTCAGGGTGGTTGGCAACGGCGAATCGTTTGGTGATCTTCATTCCGGTTTTGATCGGACGCATGTCTTGCGCGATGAAGATGCCGGCAGGATTGGCGAGCGTGATCCCGAAGGTGCCGCCGAAGTCGACGATCGCGGGGCCGTAGCGTTCAACCAACCGTTGATCGATTAGGTTGAGGTCGATCCCGATGATGCCGTCGACGGCGCCGTTGACGGCAACCAGTTCCTCTCGGACCACGGAGCTGAGCGGATAGTCGTCAGTCGGGGTGCCGAGCCGTGAGCCGTTGGTAACGGGGTAGTCGGTGAAGGCGACGATGTCGAAGCCAGCCGAGACCCAGTCGCCGACCACGGGATTGTACGAGAACGTGATGGCGTCTCGGTACTGGAAACCGCCCGGGAAAGTGACGCGCAGTTGGCGCGGGTCTTGACCATTCAGGGCCGTGGTGAAAGCGACCGCGGAGCCGTTGACCTTGAAGGAGAGTCCGTCTTCGAGCCCGAGGGCACTCGTGATCGGCATTGACCAGACCAAGGTGACAACCTGGGGTTCGATGATCGACATGGCGCAGATCACGGCCAAGAGGGCGGCGTGCTGGCTCTGGTTGATCGTCCCGAGGTCGGTGAAGCTCGCGGCCAGATCCGAACTCGAGAAGTCTTGGATGTTGGAGACCGAGTTGTCGTAGCTGACCAGGACGGTGTCTTCGTTGGAGATGACACCTGCCATCTCGAACGTAACCGTGTCGGCTGCCGAAATCTCCGCCGAGTTGGCGTACTTCAGGGCGCCGTTCACCTTGAAGGTGAAGCCTTCGCCAGGCCGGTTCGTGGAGCTGTTGATCGGGATGTCGTAAACGACGTCGATCTCGTTTTCCCGGACAATGATGGTGCTGACGGCTGGTATAGTCATACGGTAACTTTAGGTTCTGGCCTGACCCCGGCAACCACGCTTATTACAGGTCGTCGTCGGAGACAGACCCTTTGTTACGATCTGCCAGGACATCGGCTTCCATGGGCTCGATCTCGAGGGTCGAATGGGCACCCAGGGGGTCTTGGGTGGCTCGGTCCAGGGCCTGGATTTCGTTGTTGAGCCGGTACAGCATGAGGGCCAGGACCTCGCGGACCCGGTCGACCTGTTGGCCGTCATTCAGCTTCTCGGCCATGCAGGTCTCGCGGCACTGGCGGTAGAACAGACCCAGGAGGTCTTGGTTCCACGCCTCCAGGAAGATCTTCTGGGACTCGACTGGAATCTTGGCGTCGAGGAAGTCGCCCCGGATATCGATCAGGACGCGATCGAGCCCGGCCTGGAGCCGCTGCCAAGCCAACTCGCCGGCCCCGAGGAAGATCTGTGACTCGCAGTTACGCATGAAGCCGTACCAGTGCGTGCAGTAGATTTCCATCATGTCCTTGAGCTGTTTGTTCCGCAGCTGAGGAATATGGACATCGAGCAGGACCACGAGGTCGCGGCCATACGACATAGCCTCGGTATTATCCGCCGAAAAGTGAAAGCCGAAGCTGCGGGCCTTGCGGGAGACCGTGCTCAGGACTTTCGATGCGAACGGGATCGGGAGGCCGAGCAGGACCAGGTTCTCGGTCACCGACAGGATCTCGGTTGCCGCCAGGAGTCCGATCGCGCCGATCGTGCAAAATTGGGTTCCTGAAATGGTGTGTTCGGCAATCGCGACCGCGCAGACGAAGGCAGCGTACAGGATCGACTTGCCGATCCCTTTGCGCATACCTTCGCTCGAGAGCGTACGGGTCTTGCGGGCCGTGCAGATCCCCGAGATGAAGTCGATTACGAACAGGATCGCGAGCCCCTGGAGTGCCAGGGAATGCGGGACCAGGGCGGCGTAGACGGTGGCAAAACCGAGTTTGTACCAGATGACTGAGAGCGCTTGGCTTATGATGTCAGAAAACTGGGCTTTGATCAGAGCTAGATTCATGGTTGTCCCGGGGCGGCAAAAGCGCCCAGGATTCTAGCTTATCGACTCCCAGTAACTGCTGGAAGTTCAAAGGATATAAGAACTTAGATTTTTGCTGCGAGTTGTAGGATGTCGAACAGCTTGCCCGGGGAAACACTTCCAGGGACACGGGTTCTGAGTTCGTCGATGACCTTGCCCCAAAATGCCGGGATCGGGTGCACTTCGGCCGCGGCCAAGATCAGCCTGATAACCAGCTCGCTACAGATGAGTCCCGTCTGGGATCTCGGGTGCCGGAGCCGAAGTCCGAAGGCAAAGATGTCACGCCAGTCATAGAAGGAGCCCCACTGGTTAGTGAGCCACCGCGCGGCCCAGTCCTCTGGGATCCACGAAAGATCAATCAGGTAGTCGGGTGTGGCGGCACGACCCACCGACCACACGCAGGTGCCATACCGTGGATGCGCCTGGGTGATCATCGCGGTCCCTAAAACGTCATGCAGGAGCGCGACGTGACACCAGCGCGAACCGGTGAAGAGGCTGACGAATTTTCCGACCCAACCGTTCGGCTCGAAGAAGGCGATTGTGAGCATAGCTACAATCAGGGAGTGACGTCGAGCGTGACGGCGTTCGATACCGTGGAACCGACCGCGGTGCTGACGACACAGCGAAACTTGTGGCCGTCATCGTCATACGAGACTGCGGGGGTTGTATAGTCGTCGTCGGTGGCGCCTTCGATATCGGCCCAGGTGGAACCGCCGTTCGTCGACTTTTGCCACTGGTGGGTCCTGGTCGGCAGTCCGCCCGTCGCGGCTGCGAACGTCGCGGTCTGGGTAAGGATGGCGTTTTCATCGGTTGGCTGCGTGACGAACCACGGGGTGTTGATCGCGACGATGACCTGAGTGAACGTGTAGGGCGCGCTGCCGACGGCGCCGTCATAGTTTATTTCTATGCTTCCTCCGGCCAGGAGAGTCGGTTTGTAATAAAAAAGATACGTGGCCATGACGCCATCGATCCACTGCGTGATTTCACCGATCATCGTTTTTCCGGTCGAACTCGCGTTGGGGTCGCTTGTCCAGGCGACAAAACGCAGCATTCCACCGTTGTCGTACCACTTGTTAATGTGTTCCCACGCCGCCTGCCAGGCAACCTCTACCCGCTCTTGCCGGCGGACCGCTTCGTATGCGCCCGCGGCAGCCTCTCCCATTTCTTCCTGTTGGTCGGCGATCAGCGCGGCGTACGCGGCCTGCGTGACCGTGACCCAGGGCGACGGCATCGTCGATGGCGGATTGATAATGGCTTCCGCGATATAGCTCGACGGCAGATTATCCGGATTGCCCCGGTGTTCGTACGTGATGTAGGCGACGTCAGTCATGGTTTAGCGACCAGGCAGTGAGGTGAGCATTTGATCGACGTAAACAGAGCGCGTCGCGTTCCCGGCGGCACCATTCCGACGTAGCTGGACGAACGGCCCGAAGCGGCCAGTCGGAAGTCCAGAGCTGAACGATCCCACCACGACGTTGTCGATCAGGTATTCGACGGTGCTTGCAGCCGCGTTGAATCGCACATTGAACTTCAAGTACGCGCTCGTCCCGACCACCGTCGAGCTGATGGTGCTCTGGCGAACCCCGGCGTCAGCGACTCTTAGGACCCAGTTGTTCGAGGTCGAGAAGTTGTATTCGAAGTAGGCCCCATTGTTCTGGTCGGCGTTCGATGTGTAGATGTCGCCAAGGCCGCAGCGCAGGACCATGTTGTTGGTCGCGTCGAACAAGGTCGGGACCTGCAAAATAATCTGTTGGTTTAGGTTCCCGATCGCAGCCAGGGCGTTGATCTTGGTATAGCCGATCGCAGCATAGTTGTTCACGTTGCCGCTGTTGACGTCTATTTTGATGATGCCCTGGTTCGGGCCCGAACCGAGGGTCGGATCGAGCGTGCGTGCGCCGTTACTGTTGCTGAACTGCCATTCCGTGGTGGAGCCGTTGGCGATATAGGCGTCCGTGAAGAAATCCTCGTAGACGATGATCGACGGATACGAGCTCGACGGGCCAGACCACAGCCCCGCTCCGCTCGACAGGAACCACGTCTTCGGGGTCTGGTTGATCCAGATGGTTCCGTCAGGGTAGACATCCGTCACGATCGGATCGCGACTCTCTCGGATAATGGTCGCGACGAAACGGCCATCGCCGTCGATCGCTTCCTCGCCGGGCTGGAGAGTGCGGCTCTGATCGAGCGGCTCGTCATTGATCTGCAGGGCTTTGTCTGGGTACGCCATACTAGGTATTCTTGTTTCGGTCGATGAAGCTCATCGGCTCACGGGGGCGTCGACGGATCGGTTCGTAGTTGCGCCGTACCAGGAGTCGCTTGGCGTCAACCAGGGCGTTCGCGACATCGCTCCTGAGATACTGGAAGGCGTTCTTACGGCGCATCTCGAGCATGAAGTCCTCAAGGATCAGGAAGAGCTGACCCAGGCAGTAGAGGTCTTCGTCATTGGGGCCGATATCGGGATTCTGGATCACCACGACGTCGTCCTTCTTGGTGGCGCTCAACCGGGCTTCAGCGTCGTCGAGCTCGGCCTTGGCCGCGTTCCAGACTTCCGCTCCAACCTTCTGGCCAGCCATGACTTGATCTAAAACGGTCCGGATATTGTCCACGATGCCTCTGTGGACAATTTAACAGTCAAGCAAGGCTATTGTAACTGGAAGGTCAGTACGGCCCCATAGTTCGCTGGGTTCATGCCAGTTATGGATTTGACCAGGGTCCAGGACTCGCCGTCATCGCTGCCGTGGACGTCCAAACTCGAGGTACCGGGCCAGTACGGACCTATAACCAGCCTGAGCGACCGGCAGGCCTGTTGGCGGCCGAAGTCGCAGCTCCACCAGGCCTGGCTGTGATCCTTCAGGACATTGGTCGACCAGTGGGTCGAATGCTCGCCGTCGATCGCGTGGACAGCCTCGTTGTTGCCGCCGTTGTCCGAGTTCGAATCCGCGGTCACGCCGGATTCGGCGAGCGCGATGTTGTTCACGAACGGATGCTCGGTCGCGAAACCGATCTCGTGGTAGGCCCAGTTGCCCTTCGCCTTCGAGGTGCTGGAGAGCTTCCAGTATCGATACGCCACGGCGCCGCGCGCTTGGCCGGTCGGGATCCTGGCCACGGGTTCTTTCGAGAGCGGTGACGTCTTGGCGGTCTTCTTTGGTTCTGCCGGCTTCTGGTCGTTGAACACACGACCTTTGCGGCCGACTTCAGCGGGAGCCTGGGGCTTCGCTGGTTCTGGCTTCACCACCGGTTTGGGCGCAGCTGGCTTCGCGGGCGCATTCGATTCAAACACCTGTCCACGGCGACCAGCTTCCACCGGTGGAATCGGTCGAGGCTTGGTCCGGAGCCCGGGGAAGGTCTTACCCTTGCGGCCAGTTTCTTCGGCGGGAGCTGCGGGCGCCACGGGAGTCGGCTCAACTGGCTTGTTGTTGCCTGGAAACACTCGGCCTTGGCGTGCCATGGCTTACGGCTCCGTTGGCCAGGTAGGCGCGTAGGCGAGTAGTGCAGCTTCGGTGGTCAGTGCATCGATCGCGGTGTCGGCGTCTTCGGGGAGATCGCGGAGCGCCTGCCGGAAGGCGGCGTAGTCGTCCTGCGCCTGCTGGGTCCCGACAGCCTGGAGGCGTAGCCATTCCTTGTCGGAGTCGTTGAGGCGCGTGTCCCGCTCACTGCGGACCGCGTCTTTGAGTAGGGCCTTGGCTAAGGGGACGTCGGTAGCGACAGCGTTCTCGCCGAGTCTCCAGGCCGCGCGAAAGCGGCGCGACGGAGGCATGTTGGTCGACTCAACTGTCTCGTATTCGAGCGCAGCGAATTGATCTGGTATTTCAGTCTGGAGCTTGGCGGCGATACGATCGAGATAATCGGTCTCGGTCTCACCGTCGAGCATGGGCTCAAGGGGATGTGTGATGGCGATGGTGCCGTCGCCATTTTCCCATACGATAATTTTACTCATTAGAGATCTCCGTAAACGACAACACAATTGGTGCCCATGTCGTCGACCGCGCCCGTGGTGCTGTTGACGCCAGTGACTTGAATGGCTGTGGTGCTAACGATAGCGACTGTGAAGGAGCGGGCGGCGGTCTGCCCGCCGGTCGCAACGGCAAGGGCGGCGGTTACCGGATTGGTGAGGTTGAGCGTAGCTACGCCCACGCCGTTATCGGTTACCGAGGTCACATTATAACTGTTGGTGACAGTCAACCCGGATGAGTTGCTGTATCGCGCCCACGCCTTAGCGACGCCTGGGCTATACCTCACTCGATCGGGACGCACCGGCTTTGCGACCGCAGATTCCGCGACTATTTCGGCGGTTGTTGCTCCAGGACGATACGTCATGCACGATCTCCGTAGATGACGATCATGTTGCGCCCAAAGTCGTCGGCGGCAGCTGAGCTGGGGATGAAGCCGAGGATACGGACAGAGGTCGTAGTCGCGGCAACGTCCGTAGTTTGCATGATCCCGCGAACGGATGTTGATCCAGCGCATCCAGCGATGCAGGGCTGGGCATTAGCCATCGCGTTCGAATAATGGATCGTGGCGGTACCGACCGCGTTATCGGTAACCGATGCTACGTTGTAGCTCTGGAGAATCGAAATCCCCGTGGAGTTCGAATAGACGATCCACGCGAAAGCGGAACCCCTGTTATAGCGGAAGGTCACGGCATACCCCTTAGATGATATGCCAATTGGTGCCGTCGCTCTGTAGCGTCAGGCAGTCGTACTGATCGTTCAGCGCCTGTGTCGAAACGCCGTCGATGTTACCGCCCGACGTAGCGATATTCACCGTGTTGGTCGCATTGGTCTTCTTGATCACGAAGATTCGGCCCGTATTGCCAGAAGCCGCCAAGATCGTGACCGTAAACGTAGCCGAGGTGGCATCGCACAGAATTGTGTGATCCTCAGCGGTGGTCGCGTACGTCGTGGTTTTTGCGGCGATGCCGGCGCGGTAGCCGGTCATGGTGAGCGAGCGCGCGAACGTCGTGAGTCCGGAGCCGTCGACCGAGATGGCCTCCACCGGTGTGCCGGTGATGTTCATCGTCAGGACGAAGCTGTTGGTGCCCTTCTTGATGCCCAGTGTGTCGTGGGTGCCGGACGCCTCGAATCGGATCAGGACGCCGTCAGCCGACGCGACATTGGAGTTCAGCGTGAGCATCGGGTTATAGATGGACGAGAACGCCGTTGCCGAGGTCTTGCCGAAGTAGCCGACGACAGCATCCGCCTGCACCGAGATGATGCTCAACTGGGTGCCGTTTAACGAGGTGCTGCTATAGATGCCGCCGCCCACGTACAGGTTGCCGCCTATACCGACACCGCCTGCAACTCTGAGAGCACCACTGGTCGGCGTGCTCGCGACAGTCGTGTTGTTAAGCTGGAAGTATCCGGCACTGGTCGCCCCAGGGAAGAACTGGCCCTGGTTGACACCGTTCACGGCATCATAGATGCCGTAGTTGACCCCATTTGAATAGGTCTGATAGGTGTCGACCCCATTCGTCTTGTACTGGATGATGGCGTAAGATGAGGTGGAGTTGGCATGTAGCGTGAGGGTGTTGGCCCCGACAACCGTCGAGGTGATCGCGCCGGAGGCGATGGTGCCCATGAACGTGGCGGCACCGCCGTTGGTATCGATCTTCAAGACTTCTTGCGGGCTGCCCTGCGTGTTCGTCGTCAGCGCAATGAACGGTGGCGCGCCGCGGCGCATGCCCCAGGTGCAATGGACGCCCTGCGCGATGAACTTGATGAGGGACCCACCGGTCGCCGAACCGTTGTTCGACAGCACCACGAGCGGGTCGTAGGCGCTGGGGTAATCCGTACCGCTGGTGCGGTCGATCGTTGCGAGCGGCGTGGTCACGTTCGCGCCAGTGGTCACGGAGAGGGAGGCGCTGGTGAGCGTTCCGCCGTTGAGGTTCAGCGGCGTCGCGCCGCCGGTCGCGAGCAGACCGAGGTTGATGATCGCAGTACGAAGATCGGTGCCGTTCGTTGGCTGAGCGATTGGAGTTGAGCCGTAGAAGGCGAGCTTCTGATTAGTCGCCGTACCAATTCTGGTACCTGCCGACGTCAGCAGCGTGATGTCTGCGTCCTGGAGCGTAATACCGTTTGTGGTGGTAATGGTGGTAATCGCCGCCGTACCGCTCACCGTCAGCGTGCTTAATCCGTTATTCCAGGTGAAGCTACTCGAAGCACCGAATGCTCCAGAGTTGTTGTATTGGATCTGCGTATTCGACCCTGCAACTGATCCGCCGGCGGAGCCAGTCGAAGCCGCCGTGATCAAACCCTTGGCGTTGACAGTTATGTTGGCGTTGGTGAATGAACCGACGTTTGAATTGACGGTCGCGAGGGTCAGCGCCACCGAGCCAGCCGACGACGTGGCGTCGCCGGTGTGGGCCGGCATCCGGGCTGCCAACAGGGTGCCGGCATTCAGGTTTCCAGCGTTCTGGTAGAACGAGCCTGCTTGGCTATTCAGCTGTGCGACGTTGAGGTTGTTGACCAGCGTTGTGCTCGTAATGACGAACGGAGCTGTCCCGATAGCGAGCGTCGACGAGATTTGACCGACGAATGTCGCTGATCCATTGACTTGGAGCCGGTTGACACCATCGCCACCGCCATTGGCATAACCTACCACGACATGACCCGTAGCGCCTTCGACCCGGAGACGACAGATGTCGTTGGTTCCCAGGATAAGGTCCGTTGTCGTTAGGGTGCCAACCATCACGCCGCCGCCTGCAGGGTCGACTTGCGTGAACTGTGCCATATTGGCACCAAGGAAACTAAACCGCGTCGCGTTATTGCCATTGCCCTGGATCTGCATGGTAGCGTCACGATTGTTATCGTTGAGCACTTGAACCTGGGTTAGCCCTGATACTCCAGAGTTGGTGTTGTTCGCCGATATCGCTACGGCGCCCGCAACTGACGCCGTGAGCGCGAGCGGTGACGTATTGGCGAATATCTGTGTAAAGCGGCCGGTGTTGCGCGTCGTGCTGCCGATCGGGGTTCCGTCGATGGCTCCGCCGGTGATAGCGACCGCGTTAGAGTTCTGCGTCGCGATGGTCCCGAGGGCAAGACCGGTCGTTCGCATGAGGGCCTGGGTCGTCTGTGCGATCAAGGTTCGCGCGACAGAGGTGCAGGTTATTTCTTCAATAACGCCCGCGCCGCCTGTCTGGCGGCCGAGGATCCTGTCGAGGCTGACGTTCTGGATCTTGGCGTAGGTGACGTTGCTGTTGGCCAGCTGGGTCGTCGTAATACCGTTCGGGACGACGCGGAGATTGCCGCCACTGATATCGATCGTCACGTTGTCGACGTTGACCGAGAAGCTGTTGCCGGTCAGGGTCAGGCCAGCGCCGGCGACGTAGCTGCCGGCTCCGCTGAATTGTGTGAATGTGATCGCGGTGACACCGAGTGTCCCGCCCTGATTGCTGGTACAGACCCAGCCGGTGTTGTCGTTGATAGTACCTTGTTCGACGAATACGAACGCTGCCGGAGCTTCCGGGAACGTGTCGAAGTCAGTCGTGCGTGTCCAGGCGCCGGAGGCGACGAGGTAGAGGCCGTTGTTGGCAGTCGTGCTCTGGTTCTTGACCAGGCAGCGGTCGCCAACGATTAGCGCAACGCCGTCAACGGTCTGTGTGCCGCTGAGAGTGATGTTAGCGGTAGTGGCAGCGCGGACCGAATCCTTGGCAGCGAGGCCTTGGACCGTGGCGTCGACATAGGCCTTGGTCGCCGCGTCCTGTGGACTGACCGGGTCGAGCAAGTTGGTGATAAGCCGGCTGTTGAAATTGACAGAGGCGGTTGGGACCGCCATCTGGTCGAGGCGGTTGGTGCGGACCTGGGCGTCGAAGTCGCTGATCGTCGAGGCGAGTTGGGTTCCGGTATGGTTGGCACGGGCCAGGTGAAAGGCGCTGTTCTGGCCTTGCAGGAGATCAGCGTCGTTTGTCCCGGTGTGGTTCGAGCGAGCGAGATAGAAAGATCCCGCTTCGCCATTCAGGAGCGCGGAGTCGTCGGCGTCGTTGGTGCCGGTATGGTTGGCGCGGCTCAGGTAGTAGGCGCCGTTCTGACTCTGGAGAAGCGACGAGTCGCCCGCGGTTCCGCTGACATTGCCCGTCACATTTCCAGTGACATCGCCGGTCAGGTCGGCCGTGACGCTATCGGCGTCGATGGTTCCGGTGACCGTGATTCCATTGGTCGTGATGGCGAGACGCTCTTGAGCCAGGATGATGAAACCCATCTTCTCGGCACTCGCGGTGCGGTCGAAGTAGAGACCCATGCGCGAGGCGTGGGTATGGGCGGCAACAGCGTGGCTGCCTTCACTGAGTGGAGCTGCCAGGGCGAGCGACGCAGCGCTGCCGAGAATTCCACTGCGAACGCCCATCCGGGCCAAGAGCGACTGTTCCATACCAATTTACCAATCCAATTTGAGTCAGAAATCTTGAGTCTGTATCAGTCCAAGCCTTCAGTCGAGAATTCAATCATCCAACTGAGGGCGGCGAGGAGCGTGTGGGGCAGATCGACGTTCTTGTCGAGATCGAGCCACTCTTCTTTGATGGAGCCGCATTCGATCTCGTGCTCGACCTCGAGCATCTCGTCGTACTCTTTGTTGAAGGCCTGGATGTCAGCCGCGGAGTCCTTGGGCTGACCTTTGTCGTCAGTCAGGCCGGTGATGTTCTTGTCCTTCATCAGCTTCTTGCGCTCGTCATCGAGGGTCTCGATGATCTCGACGCAATTCTTGAGTCGCTTAGAGAGGACTATCTTGACCTTGCCGTTGATCTAATAGAGCGCGTGGCCGTCCTTATCGGTGGCTGCGAGTCGTCTGATAGCATCGGCGGATTCGACCGCCTGTTTTCCTGTGATCTTGAACTGTGACATCTTGGGTTCCTTTCCCCGCAAGAGTTTGAAATAACCAGGTTCTAGCTTATTCCAAATCTATCGTTACGCATCAGCCGTCATGCGACGGATGTGGGCGGCCCAACCCGAGGAGGAGGCCGTGGCCCGGAGCCGCAGGGCGCCGGCGGAAATGTCAACGTCGAGGCTGACGTCGATGGTCCCGTCAGTCAGGGTGACGTTGTTCTGGGTGTGGAAGGGGGTGGTGCCATTGTGGTTGGCCCGAATAGTCGTGCTGTACCGCTCCCCTGATTTGCTCAGGTTGACGGCCCATTCGACGTCCCCGACCGCGGAGATCAGGACCGAGTCGACCGTCTGGGCCCCGGGGGCTAGGGCGATGGACAGCTTGGTCGGGATTGCATCCCCGACCTCTTGGAGAACGCCTTCAACCTCGGTAGCGGTGAAGTGATCGCCGGCGTCGGCAACCACGAGGGTGTCAGCATCAAGGTCTGGAATCCAGTTCTTGTCGAGCTTGCTGGCGATGTCCGAAATGGGGACCCGGCTTGGGCCGGGCGATGGAGATGCGTAAATAGTCACTGAAAATCCTTACAGAATCTGGATTGGCTGGTTGCCAACGAGCGTGAGGACCAGCGAGCTGTCCGACAGGAGCCGGACGTAGTCGGTGGTGTCATCGACGTTGGTAAAATACCGCTGGATGAACTCAGGGGTCAGGACCGGGATACCAGCACGGATCCGGTTCCCTGTCGGGACCGGAGCCTTGCCGAATTCCGGAGCAGAGATGGTTCTCTTTCCGGTGGTATCGCGAAACCTACGAGCCATGAATCAATCCTTTAGGTATATAAAAAAGAAGGCCGAGTCCGCAGAGCGAACCCGGCCTCCCAGTCGGGCCCAGAAGGATTAGTTCTGGCGGCCGATTGCGGTGAAGTTCGAGGCGATGTTGCCCGACGTCACCGATGCGCCAGTTCCCGTCCATGCCACTTTGCAGACATAGAGGGTGTGGCGGTCAGTACCGTTGGCGTCTGGATTCTGAACCGTGTCGTCGTTGTCGACCCACAGGTCACCCTTGGCGACCACATAGCCGTTTTCGCCCAGGCCCGTCGACGTTGCGTCGGTGGACTTGAAGTGAATACCGACCTGCTGAGTCTTCTCGGCAGGAACGATCTGGTTCGGTTCGCCGATGCGGATGATCAGCTGGGTCGCCGAAACCGCCATGCCGACTGGAACGATCCAGTAGCCCAGCGTGGTCGGAACCGTCGCGGTGATGTCGCCCGGATTCGCCGGATCAGCGTAGTACGCCGCGCCCGGGGTCAGACCGGTGAAGCCGGCCAGGAGGCCAGCCATAACGGTGCCGTGTCCCTGGTCGATCGTCTCGGTGGTGAGATAGTCGTCGCCCGTGGCGAAACCGGCTGGCTCATGGAGCGTCGACAGGCTCGCGTCGAGCAAGGAAACCTTGCCAGTCGCGGTGCCGTAACCAACCAGGCGAGGACCGTTGGTCGTCGCATTGATGGCGCCTTCAGCAACCAAGGTCAGGGTCTTGATCTTGTCAGCCGAGATCAGCGAGATCGCGGTGTCGAGCTTACCGATCGCGACGACGAGCGAGTCGTTGTCGAGAACGTAATTGTTGCTCGAGTAGTCGCGGGCCGTGGTGGACGCTCCGCCGATCGCGGCAGCGAGCTCGGTGAGAGCCGCTTCCAGATCGGTGCCAGTGTAGTAGCTGCCAGCGTCGGCGATCAGGACTTCGGCAGCGGTGCTGCTGATATCGAGAACCTTCGTGTAGTGACCGCCGCTCGTACCCACACCCGTCAGGATGTAGACGCCACGTTCCGGCGCGTCGCCGGACGAAGTGGCCGAGATGATCACATATTCACCTGCCACGAACGGCGTGATGCCGGCCTGGACGATGGCTGCAGCGAGGGTCGCGAAGTTACGGACGCGGTTCTGGGCTTTGACCCAGAGTTCAGCGAGCGCGGCTTCGACGTTCGTCGCAGCGAGATAGGTGCCAGCATCTTCGATCGCGATGCGCGATGCACCGTTACCGTTGGTCGTCAGACCAAGGGTGTCGACGCGGATGTTGACCGCTTCTTGGGTCGATTGGCCGAGCAGCAGGCCGGTGAAGGCAGGAGCGTTAGTCACAACTTGGGAGTCGTTGATGGTACCGACCGCACCGGCTTCATCGCCGAAGAACTCGCTGTCGTTGATGCCTGCGAACACAGGCAGCTTCATGAAGTCCATCGAGGCGAGCACGTAGCCGAGGTCGATGGCCTGAGTAGGCATCGAGAAGGCGGTTTCGACGCCAGCGATCATGCTGTAGAAGTCGACCCAGTAGGCCGCGTTGATCACGACGGCCGGAGCCGTGGTGTAGCCTGAGCCGCCGTTGGTGACGTTGATCGCCGTGATGGCGCCGCCAGATACAACCGCAGTTGCAGTCGCGCCGGTTCCACCGCCACCCGTGAAGGTGATCAGAGGAGCGCGGGTGTAGCCGGTTCCGGCCACGTCGACAGCCACGCTGGTGACAGCGTCGCCAGTGATGGTCGCGGTAGCCGCGCCGTTGATACCACCTGCGTGGAGGAGGCGACCGTAGACTTCGTTGTCTGAACCGTCGGCGATGATGTCGCGAGACAGAGCAGCGCGGATCGGAATCTGGTAGCCGAACTCAGTCGTCTGGACGACGCCGTTGACAACCGACGAACCGGCGCCGACCGTGTCGACGAACGAGCCGTTGTCGAGAACGAGCGCGGAGATCGCTGCCTCGAAGGCGGTCGTCTGGGTGCCAGTTGGAACCGTGACGTTGCGGAGCGAAGTATCGCCGCGCTTGTAGTAGACCTGCTTGGTGCCGATTTCGGCCAAGGCGCCTTCGACGTCCGTCGAGGCGAAGAAGCCAGCGGTGTCGAGGAGGAAGTTTTCGGAGGCGCGGTCAGTGCCGTCCAGGACCTTCGAGTAGTCGCCGAATGCGGCGCCCAAGTTGGTCAGGACTTTCCAGACGCCCTTGTCGGCGTTCGGGAAACCGGTCACTTGGTTGTCGCCACCATTGATGGTGACGAACTGGCCGTTCTTCAAGTTGGCCGTGTCGGCTATTGCCGCGGCGATGGTCGCGTAGGACGACAGGATGCCGGCAGGGTTGCCCTGCAGGACATACGCGACGTCGTTCTGGTCAACCGCCGTGTCGGCACCTGAGATGGTGTCGTGCGAGTCTGCACCGGTATCGATGAAAATTCTCTTAATAGCCATGAAACAATACTCCGATTTCCAATTGGATAGACGTTAATTATACCGAGGGGGGCGTTGGGTTACAACCTTGGGTGCTCTAAGATCTTGGATCCACCAGACAGGCTTAGATGCCTCATGGTGTTAAATTAGTCGGCGAATCTCGGTCCGACAAGGACTGTTGATCTCATAGCCAGCCCTTAGAGCTTGCTGATGAACCGCTCGACTTCCTTCTGTTCCTCTGCGCTCAAACTCGACTTTAGATGGGCGTACAGCGCCTCTACGATCACTTTGTTCATGTTGGCCTGGCCGCCGTTCTTGTCGGCTGCAGCTACTGCCAAGGCCTTGATGACCTTGTGGAGGGGCTCGGGGAAGCGGGCGTTGAAGGCTTTGCCTGTGCGGAGCGACATGTTAATTCTGCCGCCCGGCCGCTATCCAGTCGGCGAGGGTGTTGGTGATGACGGTGGCCCGGCAGACCTGGAGGGTGTAGGGGGCTACCGAGAGGGTCCAGCGGTCGCCGGCCCGATAATCCAGGGGCAGGATCTCGGCCGCGGTGCCGTAGTAGTCCCTGACTCCGCGCCCGATCGAGACGGTGGCTTTTTCCCAGCGATCGTTGACCCAGCTATAGAGCTCGTCTTCGTCGATGTCGTAGAAGCGCCGGCCGGTGTCGTCGACCGTCAGGGTTCCAGCAAGCGCGTTCCTGGCCGACGTAGTGCCGTGCTTGGGCTGCAGATCGGTGATGTGCTTGGCGATGATCGCCAAACCGACGAATGCACTTGCGGGATGGGACTCAGCCGCGGTGCCGTCGAATCCTCGAGTACAACCGGTGAGAGTCTCGCCAGATTTACCCGTGTAGAGAACGATCTCATTGGTGTACGGATCGACGCCACCAGCCAGGACCGCGATACCGGAAATCGGAAACTTGCTCGCGTCGAGCAGTGGAATCGACGTGTCAGTGTCGCTGATCGGCGCGGCGAGTACGCCGTAGACGTTGTTCTTGGCTGGTAACACGGGCGGTTATCCCGTGACCAAAAGTCCTATCGGAACAACCAGGCAGATCACAGGAGCGCCCCAACCAATTTGCGAATCTTGGAAATCTCATCGACATAGCCGCGCACTATCAGTTTTGCATAATCATGCTGGCCCGATAGCGCGTGAGAAAAGACGACGATGATCTGCGTGAAGTCGGTTATCGGGGTTGTGATGTTTGACAGATTGAACTGATAGATACCGGGAATTACTGATTCGACCGCGTTAGCGGTTGAGAGCGCAAGCAGCTGATTCGTATCCTGCTGGAGTACCTGTACGGTGACCGCTCCCGCCGCGGGGAGAATGGCTGCGGCGATCGGGTTTTCGTATTGGGTGTAGCGCACGTAAAGATATTAGACCTTCTTGGGCGCGAAACAAATTTATTGATACGATCCGGCGAAGCTGGTTATTCCCACTCAAGCCGTCTGGCGGTGGCGGTCACGGTATCGACCGCCACGGTGAACATGTACCAGGCGGTCCGGGTCACGGCGGCGGTATCGGTCATGGTCAGTTCGACGCAGGCGAAGCGGCCGTTGTCAGTCGGGGGATACAGGTAGGCCCACGAGTTTCCGGTTCCAACTCCTGATCCGTCGGCCCGTTCGAACCTGGCCAAGAACTCGGCGTGGGTGTTGGGCTTGGTCTCGGCGTTCAGGGAGCTGCGGAGCTCCCAGGTGTACGAGACGATCGGGTCCGTACACAACTCCAGTAAAACCAGCTGTTGGGTCCCGGTGAAGTTGTTGACCACGATCTCGAACGGGAGAGCGGCGAAGAGGGCTGAACCAAACATCAGGTCGCGCCCCGCTCAATCGTCTCGAGGGTGCCTTCAACGTCCCAGCCATAGTGCAGGACCAGCTGTTCGTTGTCCGAGGCCCTGATGATCGTCTTCGTCTCCAGGAGGCCCGTGGAGCCGCTCCAGTCGTAGATCGACGTGAACAGCAGGACGGTCTTCAATGGCGAGTCGTAGTGGCGCTTGAAGGTCAGGTCGCCGTTACCGGCCCAGGTGTACTCGGTGAAGAAGTACGGGTTCTGGGACTTGAACTGGAGGAACATCTCGAGGGCTGACCCGAGCTCCTCGTCTTCGCCTGGAGGTGGTGGTGGGATCGCGTCGTCGGACAGGCGCGTGTATCGACACGTCCCCTTGAGGATCGTGATCTCGCGCTGAGCCTGGAAGAAGCCCAGGATCCGGTACTCGAGCGGTGTCGTGTGCAGGGACGTGATGATCGCGAAACCCGGGTGATCGCCAGGGAGGCGCCATCCGATGCGGCCGGAGGCCGGACGTTCGATGTCCCATCCGGTAACCCCAGGGCTGAACGGGATCGATACCAGCTGGGCGCCCTTGGCGTCGAACACGGCGAGCCGCGGGTAGGGCAGCACGATCGGGAACGTGTTGTCGTCGAAGGTCAGGATGAAGTTGAGATTGAGCGACGTGTCCGACGTCATCTCGACCAGGCCAGCCTGGACTGGAACCCCGTGGCTAAACGCCCGGGCGATCTCGACCGATTGCTGGATGGTCTGGGTAACAGGCATCTGTTACTTACAGGAGTGCTTTGTTTTGACCTTGTGGAGCTTCGACAGCTTCTTGAGGACCGCGTCGTCGGCGAGCGAGTAACGCGCGCCGCGGCGGTTTGCTGCCGTCTTGGTCAGAACGATGTACAGAGTGGCGAGGGCAGGGGCAGGGTGTTCCATTGAGTCCTCAGTCTACCAAAGCAATCGGGCCCAGGGAATCCCCGGGCCCGATCTGGATACTTAGCTTAGGTCAGGATCAGGGAGCGATACGGACACGGGCGACGGCGGCAGGGTTGCCGATCGTAGCGCCGCGTTCGCAGTACGCGAAGAACTCCAGGTTGTACGCTTTCTTGTCAACGTACATGGTGGTGTCTTCGAGCACGTAGCTCTTGCCGAGGAATTCCGGGCTGGCGAACAGCCAGAATTCGGATTCGCCAACCAGCTCGTGCTTGTTGGTTACGACCCAGTTGACGCCCAGCAGTTTCTTCTGCTGGAAGCCGTCGACGAACATCGACTCGGACAGGTCGCCACCGACATCGTCGCGGCCAAACTTGGCAACGTCTTCGATGGTGATGTTGTTGACCAGGATGGTCACGGCCTCGAGGTGCGCGTAGGTGCGCTTCAGGATCTTCTTCATCTCGAACAGCGAGCTACGGTCGATAACGCCCGTGATGTGCTTGTTCTGGATGATGCCGGTTTCAGGGACGGTCGAGCCTTCCGCGCCGACGATCGACTGACAGGCAGCCAACATCTTGCGGTCGAACTCGAAGTCCATGTCCAGGATCGCGTTGTCGCTGATGACCTGGCGGATGTCCATTCCGTACGTACGGAGTTCGGACATGTCCTTGGTGAACTTGTCGGTGACGATGCGGTCGAAGTACACCGGGTAGCGGTCACCCTTGAAGTAGTACTGGATCGGCTGCTGGCCCAGCGGAATCGTGATGGCGGCCGGCGAATTGGGTTCGCGTTCGACCAGCTTCACGTTCTTGTCGCTGTTGAGCTGTGGGGTGAGTTCGTCATCACCGATCTTGGTCGCGGGCAGGATCTTCTCGAAGAAGCTGCTTTCGCGAATCTTGATGCGGGTGAAGTCCGTCACCATGTCGGCGGCTTCTTTGATCTGCCCGGCTTCGAGCATACCAAAAAAAGCGCGGTTGGACTGTTGGGCGCTGATTTTCTGAGTGGTCATGACTGTTTCTTACTTTTTCTGGTATGGGTGAACTTAGACGAGCGGGATCGTGGTGCCGTCAACGAAGTGCGGGTAGAACGCCAGGGTGGCGTATCCGTCCGGTGACGTGTAGGTGCCGGTCGGGCTGACGTAGCCAACGATCACGTCGCCAGCGACAGCAAGCCGGAGCTTGCCGCGATCAGCGGCGGCCGTGGCGTTGTTGGCCAGAGCGGTGAGGGCGGCGCCAGGAACGAGGCCGACGTCGGCGACGAACTCAGTCGTGCCAAGTTCAACAGCCGCTTTCCAGACGATGCAGCCGAAGCGAGGCGCGCCGGCGTACGGCATGCCGCGGTCGCGGGTCACATCTGGGGCGTTGTTGATGTCGGTGCCTGACCAGGCGAACAGCGGCTGACGGCCGAGTGCGAGGCCCGGTTCGAGCACGCCGCCGGAGGTCAGCGTCATGACGCGACCAGCGACAGCAGCGGCGATCGCGAGAGCGTTTGAGCTCAGGATGCCGGTGTGATCGACGATGGAGTTGCGGTCGCCCTTGATAACTTCGAGCTTGTGGGCGCCCATTGAGGTCTGAATAGCCATGTGAAAATTCCTACTTTATTTCAGGATGAGTGTGTTGAGGTTACCGGGCGCCAGGCAGACGTTGAAGGGCGTGAACTGTGTGGCGATTCCACACATCGTCTGCCGTTTCTGGACTGGTTTCGTTGACCACGACGGTGCCGACCTTTTGGGCCGTCTCGACGTAGTCCGCGATTTTGGCGAGCGCATCGAGAGCCTTGTCGTGGCCCAGGATGTTGGCCGCGAACTGGTCGCGACGCTCTGGAGTTGAGAACAGACCGCGATCGTACAGCTTGTCCGCGGCCAGTTTGGCCAACGGGGCAACCTTGGCGGCCGATTCTTGGGCTGCCTTGTCGCTCTTGTCGCCGGCGTCTTTCACCTGGCAGACTTCCTGTGCGAGCTTCGTGCTCTCTTCTTTTTGGGTTTTCAGGGTCGCCTCGAGCTCAGCGATTTTGGTCGCCTGGGCTTCGATGGTGTCCGCTGCTGTCTTGATGAGTGTCGAGTTCATGTCGTGCCTTACTTCGCTGCCGCGGTCTCTTGGAGAGCCGCAACTTTGGAGAGAATCTCGATGCGGGTCGCGACGCGGGCCGCAGCCATCTTGGCCGCTGCCGGATCGGCCGACGGCTGGCCTGACTTCTGGGCCATCAAGGCCTGGAGGTCTTCCATCGAGAGGCCCATCTCCTGCAAGACTTGCTGGAGCGCAGCCGCTTCTTCAGGGCTCTTGGGATTCAGGACGGACGAGGGATCGGACATCGCAGCGGCCGGATCGGTCGGAGCGCCGCCAGCGGCAGCCATCGGGTCTGCAGCAGGGGGAGCGCCAGCGCCCATAGCTTCCGGAGGAAGCGCTTCCGCTTTCTTCGTGCTGGCAGCCGGGATATCTTTTTGGCCGTTGTTTTCGATTTGATCTTTGGTGCCGACCGCTTCGCCTTCAGCAGGCTTCAGAACGGCTTTTTCGACCTTCGGGGCTTCGATGCCACCTTCAGCGTCTTTGGTACCATCTTCGACATTGTCGCCGAGCATCGCTTCAGCGAGCTTGACTGCGTAGTCGTAGCCGGCGTCGAAAGCGTCTTTGTTGAGCGTGGCAATCTTCTGGAGATAGAGGTCGTGGCCGGGTCCGATGTTGACCGCTGACATCTTGGCTTCGAGGCCCGGATCTTCGACAATCTCGCCGCCGGCAGCCGCTGGATCGCCGCCCATGGCTGGTGCAGGAGCTGCACCATCGCCGAGCGGTGCTGCTGCTGCAGCGCCGGCTTCGGCAGGGAGGCCGGCCGCGGGAGCGCCTTGAGCACCCGCACCAGCGCCGTGCATTTCCTGCATGGCTTGGGCGAGTTCTTCTTCGCTGATGGCGCCGCTTTGAACGGCTTCCAACAGGATTTTCTCAGCGTCTTCTTCGGACAGCTGGCCGGACTGGATTGCTTCCATCAGGCCGTTCGACGATTGATCGGCGACGGCTTGATCGGGCATGTCGGCCGCGATCTTGACTTTGGCGTTGGAGCGAGCCTGCTTGACCAGGAACTGCTCGAGGGCAGTCAAGGTACGGGGGGCTTCAGCTTTCTTGGAGAGGATCTGGGCCAGCTTGGCTTCGGCCTTGGCGGTCGAGCTTGAGGCCTTCTCGGACGTTTCGAGTTCCGAGGCGACTTTGCGCAGGTCGGCGACCAGGGCAGCAGTCTTGTCATCGCCTTTGATTCCGCCTTCGGGACCATTGGCAGCTTGAGCTTTGATTTCGAGGTCGGCACCTTCAGTGCCCTTTTGACCGTCGGTAGCAACCGCGGTCGCGCCGTCAGTCGACATATCGAGAGACGCGCCGGCTGGATTGGTCTTGGCTCCGCCATCGACCATCGCCTTCGTGCCCTTGGCAGCTTCTGATTTGTTCGACGCCATCTGGGCGCCGGTTTCAACCGCTTTAGTACCGTCTTCCGCACCGTCGCCGGGGGACGCAGTCTTGACTGCGGCCGCTGCGGTTTTGTGGGTATCGCCAACTTTGGTAACCAAGGTGTTCAGGCGATCAAGTAGGTTTTTGCGATTCGACATTGGACTTGGTTCCTTGGAGTCTGTTGTAAAAATTACGCGGTCAATTTAGACCCGCAAGACGTTACTTGCAGCAACTGCTGTTAGGACGCCCGCGTTATTGTGGTTGTTGACATGTGACGCGAAGGCCACCTTGTAGTGCAGATAGAGCCTCGAGAGACCCAGGTGTTCAGCCCGGTCGGCACCGGCTGCCGCTACCTTGGCCAGCTGGTTGACCGGCTGTGCCAGGGTAACCCGCAGAACCCGGGCGCTGACCGGATCGGCCTGCATGCCGGTCTTTTCCTGCAGTTCACGGTTCACGGCGTCGCCGAAGTTGATGCGGGACATACCGTTGTGACCATCCAGGACCGACATCTCGGGATCTGAATCGGAGATCAGATCGCTGAAACCGCCCTGATAGTCAGGCTCCCCGCAGAGCTGGGCCAACTTGGACTGGCCGACGATGATCTCGGTGAAGTCTTGGAAGCCCAGGAGGTGGCCGGCTTGATGGAGGTTGGTCAGGACGGCGTCAATACCGTACAACTCGGCCGCCTGCTTGATTTGGTGCACGGCATGGTCTGAGAGCTTGTGGGGCGCGGTCGCCGGGATCGACTTACCGATTGCGCTGACGCGTTTTTCGATCTCGGCCAGCCGGATCAGGGTCGCCTGCTTGACATGATCATCGTCACCAAGCCCGTAGGCCTCGGCGAGTTCATGACCGCCCACAATACCATTTTCGGCCGCGACCTTGGAGAGTGCGTAGCCGATTCGATCCGCTGGCTTGTAGACCGTCGAGAGATCGAAGTACTTGGGATTCGGGTTCTGCATGTAGATCTGGCGGCCATCTTCCAGAACTTCACCCAGCTTGGTCTTGATGTGTTCGCAGTGATGACGGGCCGTCGGGGCCTTGTGTTTGCAATAGCTGCAGACGTCGTAGTCCTGCTTGGAGCCCATCGACACCGGGATGTCTTCGCCGCGCGCAAACGCGTCGAGTTCCTCGGCGTACTTGGAATTGTCGAGCGCGATCAGGAGCTCGATGCGACGCATGTCCGGATTGTGGGCAGTGGCCAACACGGATCCGGTTTTCAGCGACGGTGAGTGATTCTTATGATTCTTGAAGACGTGGCCGTTCTCTTTGAAGCCGGTGTGGGCCGTGACGTTGTCCTGTTCGGAGAAGCCGTCGCAGTTCCGGTTTGGGCCGTACGCCTCTTCATCGCCGACCGCGAGCACGTGCAGGCACGAGTGGCCTTTCACTCCGCCATCGTCGGCGATCTTCTGCAGCGCTTCCGAGAAAATCCCATGAGCGGCGCGTTTCTCGAGCCAGCCGGCGTCGACGCCTTTGCGGTGCAGGGGCACCAATGCGACATTGATGTCGTTGAAATCGTACGAGTTACTCAGGATGAGTTTACGGATCACTGGTTATCCCTATTGGCGGGATTAACCTGACGGCCGAGCCAACCGCCAAGGCCAGCGAGTCCAGCGCGTCCGAGGAGACCTTTTCCGCCGCCTCCGAGGAATCCGGGACCTTTTGCGTCGCGGATGCCCGTGAGATCTCGCGCGAACGAGCCAGGGGTCATCCCGGCTGGAAGCATGGCGCGGATTGCTTTAGCGCTGGTGCCAGCTTTTCCGCCGCCGGCGACGTTTGGATTCTGGTCAAGCCAGTCCATGTGCCCGATCGCGCGGGTCGCATCTTTACCGCTCGCATGGTGGTTGACGATTTTATCCCAGAGGCCCGGGTTGGTCTTCATCGGGACAGGGGCTTCGTAGTTGGTTCCGGTCACCGCGGCGCGTAGGCGGCCGGCCGCCGTGATCGGATCAGCCGAAGGAGCTTTTGCGTTCGTCGGATGATTGATGTGGGTGTCGAGAATCTGGCGCAGCTTGTCGGTCTTGGCGTCGCCGAGTTGGGCATTCAGCTGACGGGCGTTGGAATTCGCGTTAGGTTCAACCGCCCCTTTGGCCAGCGGCTTGCCAATCTCTTTGGCGGTGCCGGCGAGTTGGTGCAGGGAATGATTCGGATTGATCCACTTCTTGATGCCGGGGAGATGACGGATCTCAGGCGAGAGCGCGCCGGCGGTTGCGCCGGTCAGGAAACGCGCGCCGCTCGGATCTGGTCCGAGATCAGGAGCCTTGGTGAGTCCAGCCGACTCCAGCATGTTGCGACCAGCGGAGCGACCGTTCGCACCGGGCCGATTGTACATGTAATAGCCAGCACCAACGCCGCCCAGGATTCCCAGGGCAGCGAGCCACTTCTTCCAGTGGTTCTTCTTGGCTTCCATGGTCGCGTGATCGGTCTCGTCGGCCTGCGGCTCTGCGCCGTGGTCGATCTCGTCACCCGGGAAGAGTGCTTCCGCTGCCTGTTTGGCAAAATCCACTTAGTCCGCCTTGCCGCGTGCTCGGGTCAGGGTGTCGAACGGCAGAGTGCCGTCCGACGCCAGCGCCGAACGGATCAGGGTCGAAAGTTCAGCTGGGCTCAGGTCCGGGTTGACGCCCTTGACCTTGTTGTAGGCCTCGACCACATCTTGGATCGGGTGTTCCTTGATGAACGGATCAGCCATCAACTCTTCGATGTTGCCGCGCGCATTGGCGTTGCTCATCTGCTGGCGGATATTCGCCGGGAGCGCCGACTCTTCCGTCAAGGGCTCCGGGGCCGAGCCAGGTTCCGCGGTGGAACCAGCAGCGCCGCCGAACAGGTCAACCGGATAGGAATCATCGATCCCTTTACCGGCCATGCGGTCAGGCAAGTTCGCCAGATCTTCAGACAGGGCGCCAACGCCGGCCGATATATTGCCGATTCCGATTGCGGCCGCGGTCTTGAGCTCGCCGTCGACCTTGTTGTAACCGTCGCGCAACAGGTCACGCTCGGCCAGGCATTGACCCGCCAGCTTCCACGATTTCTCTACATGGATAACGGTGTCCAGGATCGCCTGTTCACGGGCGGTACAGTCAATCAGGCCAGCCAGTTTTTCGCCAGCTGCGCGCTTGTGTCCGTACTTGGCCAGGTTGCCAGCTTCAAACAGGAGCGCGATGGTTTCTTCGCCAACTCCGGCTGCAGTCGCCATCTTTTCGATGCGGTCGAATGCGGGAGCGTCGGTGCGGGCGAACGCATCGGCGAGGCCACACAGACAGCCGTTGGCGTCGTCGCGAGCGATCGTGTAAGCGATCGAGGCTTCGTCGATCCGGTGCTTGAGGGCTGAGAGTTTGTGGAACGGATTTCCGACCACTCGGCCAGAGCCAGTGATCGAGAGATTGACCTGGTGGTTGTCGCCCACGCTCACCGCAACCTTGGTGGTGTCGTGTTTGACCGTATCGGTGCCGGTCATCGCTTTGAAGTCGGCAGCGTGGTCGACCGGTTCGCCGGCCAGGTAGGAACCCTTGTCCTTGTTGGACGTGATCGCAGCTTTGCGTTTCTTCTTCGGTGCCAGCGGGAAGTTGGTCTTGGGCTGACCGAGGGCGGCGAGCTTGGGCTCCATCGCGTCGGTCTTCTCGTTCTTCTCAGCGTCCTTCTCATCCTTCTTCGCTTCGGCGTCGGAGGCGGGATCGGCATCGTAGAGCCTGGAGTTGACCAGCTCGGCGTTGGTGATCAGGAACGGCTTGTCTTTGTTCTCGGTCTCTTCATTGACCAGGACCGAGAGGGTCTTGGAGTTGTTGACCGCGTGGCTGACCCGCATCACTTCGTTGCTGTTCAGTTCGGAGTCTTTGGCGACCTTGAGGAGGGCGGCGTCAGGTTCGATCCCAATGTTCATCAGACCAATCACCTGTTCGGCGCACTTGATCAAATGTTGGTGCCGGTCATCGGACATCAGTTGCAACGGCATCTTTAACCTCTGGTGGCTTAGCCAAATAGTGCGAGGCCCGTGGCTCACGGGCATCAAGTGTTAAATTACGGGGGTCGGTTGGATCAGCAACAATGAGCGGCACTTGTCGTAAAAAGTCCAAGATGACCTCATTGGCCTCTTTCGAGCCGGCGGCGGTCTTGACCGTGTCGGCGATGTTCTTGTTGGTGTCGTCGATGAAGATCCGGAGGACCTCGACATCCAGATCACCTTTGCCAGACAGGCACATGGCGTTGATCAGCGACTGCTTGGCCAGCATGTCCCGGATCCGGTCCTTGAGGACATCCATGATCTGGGGATTCGATTTGCCGGTGGCATAAGCCTCGAAGATCTCGGGGCCAGCCATCCAGGCGATCCGGTGGGCGACGCCGGAGCGGTCCCTGAGGTTCATGGGGCCGTAAAGGCCGCCCTGGAAGAGTTGACCGATGATCCAGGCCGGCGCGTCGCGGCGCTCCCGGATGTCGAAAAAGACGTCGTGGTAGGCCTGGACATCGTCGGGACCGCAGGGGACCCTGGGGGCGATTTGTTCGTTGGCGGACCCGGCGAGCAGGTGGCCTTCAACGTAAAGACGCTCTTCGAACCTGTTGATGAAGAGCTCGTAGGCTGCGGCTATCGCGGTACCGTCGAAACGTTCACCGCGATCAATGCCGCGCTTGAACCGGTAGGCGTCGATCGTTTGCTGATCGGCGCTCCGGAGATGATAGATAGCCTGGGTGTCGGTGTACTCGGCTACGTCGGCAGCCTTGGCCCAACGCCAATCGGTGCGGCCGGGCGCGAGGGACACAGGTTACTTCGTCGCGGCTTTGCGCTCAGTAGCCTGGGCGTCGATGGCGACCTTGTAGAACTCAGCGAACTGGGCGTCATTGAGGCCCATGTCGGCTGCGGCTTTGTAGAAGCCCAGTTCGTAAGCGTTGGCGGAGTCGCGGTTGTCGACTTCGGCGATCTTGGCCAGGGCGTCAGCGTGGGCCTGTTTGGTAAAGGACATAGCAGTTCCTCGAGTGAGAGTCGTAGGCCCTCAAATTAGGGTCGTTTCTGACTCCCAGCAAGCCTATTGTAACGAGTTACCGCCAGAAACACCGACACCACCCTGGATCCGGGTGGTGTCAGCTGAGGTTGCCCTCGAAAAACCCGCCAGGGTCCGCTTCCGTGGAGAGGCGCGGCGGGTGCGTTAGCTACAGGTTACCCCTGCATGGTTGCGTTCAAGCCCATCCCGTAGAACTCAGGGTCGCCGGCGAGGGTGCGCTTCTTCATGAACAGGACCAGTTCGCCCAGGGACTCGAACGACGACTTGAGATCGTCGGTGAAGTCGACCAGGTCTTCCTTACCGTACCGTTCGGTGAATTCCTCGTAGTGCCAGTGGAGCAGGAACAGGAGGCGGCCGAGGCGGTCCATCCCGGACACGATCGTTGGCAGGAAGCGTTCGACCATTTCGGTTGGGTTGTGGGTCTTGACCAGGGCGCCCAGGACCGAGGCGTCGAAGACTTCCTTCTGGCCGGTCTGGCTCGCGCGCTGGACAGATTCCATGGTGGACGAGTTGTCGTTGCTGTCGTCGTCATCAGCTCCGCCGAACGGCGAGTTGTACTTGTAGTACTCGCGGGTGTTCTCAGCCGGCTGCTTCTAGACTCCATAGGCCGGGGTCTTGGTCTGGTGGTGGGCAGACATGAACCCGCTGTCGTTCGTGTCCTCGACCTCAGGGAACGGGAGCAGGTCGGCCGCGTACTTGACCCGGTACGTGACCGGATCGTGGGCAGCTTCGTTGATCAGCAGTTTGGCGTCGTGGGCACTGATGCCATGTTGAACCATCAGGTGCTCGAGTGCGGCGGTCTTGGTGTAGGCCGCGGCGCTCGTGAGATCCCGGATGTTCAGTTCGTCGCCGGTCTTCCAGATCTTGATCGGGGAAGCAACCTTCTCGATCGCAGCCTGGATGGTCGTGTGATCGCCAAAGTCGCTGGCGTGCAGCTGGGCTTCTGAGCCCGGGGTCTTGTACGAGTACGACTCTTCGTTGAACCGATTCAGCACGATGGCGCGGAAACGGCGTTCGTTGACAACCAGTTTCTCGGCCAGGTAGCGGATAGCACCCGAGCCAGCTTCCGTGACAATGATGTCGCGGACGCGCTGGTCAGGATCGCCATAGCGCCACGGCGCGGGGCCGGTGAACGCGGGGTTCCAACCGTGGGGCGTGCAGCAATCGCGGACAATCCAGTAGCTGCCGCGCACCTTGAGGGTCTTGATGTCGTTGACGCCTTCGGCCGCGGATTCGATTTCGAACCCGAGGGTTGCTTCACCAGTTTGGTTGCAGAAAACCACGCAATCGCCCGGGCGAACCTTGTCAGGCGCGACCGACTCGTCGTCGAGCATCTTGCGGAAGTCAGCGGAGTCATGCTGGCGCAGCGCGAACAGTTGCTTGGTCGCGATCATGCCGTGCTTGCCGGATTCTGGTTCGTAGACCAGGACCTGGTCGGCGTCTTTCGGCGAGGTGCCGGAGATGCGGAGCACCAGGCATTCAGCGATCGAACCATCAGCCATCAGGAGATCGTACACGCCGCCCTGGGTTGGAGTCTGGAGGACCTGACGGGTTTCCGTCCGGTACACGATCGACTTCTTGGTCTCAGGACGCTTGTCGACGACAGCGGTGCCGCCGGCGATCAATTCTTCTTTTTGTGCATCGGTCAACTTCTCGGCGCCGTCCTGGGCAACCGACGAGATGATCGTGACTTCGGTTTCCTTCTCGGCCGCAACCTTGGCAGGCGAGTAGAAATCGACGAGGCTGTAGTGCTGCTCAACCATGGCGGCGAGCTTGGGGAACTTCTGGAGATCGTTGATGAAGCCGCTCGCGACCTTGGATCCGAACAGCGCGACTGCGTCAGGGAGGGTTGGGAGATCCGGCTCGAGGGCCATGTTCTGCATCGCGTCAATGACCGACGACGACTTCTGCATCGAGAGCCCACCCTGGCCACCGCCCGAAGGGAGCTGGCGCAGCTTGGAATAATTCGGGGCGCGGACGCCGCGTTCCTGCTTCGACTTGGTATCGACTTCACCGAGTTGGTTCGGACGACGATTGATGATCTGGTTGACCCAGTCTTCCGTGATTGGAACGAACAGGTCTGAGTCGACGGAGTAGATGGCGTCCAGGCCCTTGATCTCGCCGTTCATGAAGAACACGGGGGCGTAGTGCCAGGAGTCGCCGATCTCGAAGCCGAAAATCCCGACTGCCTTGGAGCCGTCGTCGTTGGCTTTCACCAGCTGGAAGCCGACCAGGTAGTCCAAGAGGGCAGGGGACTTATCGCGCAACCGGGCATTCGCCAGGTCGGAAAAGGTTTGCTCGAGGGCAGTTTGGGCGGCTTCAGGCATAGACACTCCGAGCCACTATTTTTTCATAGATTGACTAGATAAGCAAGTCTATTGGAGCGGCTTAGGGATGACTGGTGGTGTTTTCCCGTAGTGACCGGTTTCACCCAGGGAGTCACCAAAGTGGGTTCCACGAGCCAAGGCCGGGACGAACGAAGTGCTGTTCGGGTCTGATTCTGCGCCGCGCGCGACCGACTTCTGGAAGGCGGAAGTGGTGTAGAAGCCACTGAGCTGTGTTTGCCAGTCAGGGTCCTCGTGGACGCCCAGGAGGCCGCGCTGCATGTGCGGAGCGAACCCTGGAGCCTCTTCGTGGGTGTGGATGTCTTTGACCCCGTGCTTGTCGAGCCGGTCGGCGACCTTGCGGGTCAACCTAGTCCCTACCGTGTAATGGAGCGCGGGCTCCTCGAGGTAGCGACCGATCGCCTGGCGGACTGGTGTCAGGGTGGAAGTCGTCCTGGGCTTGTAGGCGTGTGACAGTTGGTTGTGGCTGACGACGTCGTCGACCACGTGGTCACCGATCCCGTCCGGGTCAGTGACCTTCGCCCAGTTCATGAGTCCTGAGACCACGGCCTCGAGGTTGCGCCGGTGGGTCGAGATCCCGGAGTTGTCGAGCGCCTCTTTGAGCAGGTTGGTGTAGACCAGCCTGGCCTCTCCGAGTCCGCGGTGATGGACAAGATCCACGGGATGCGGGACGCCGTCCGTTAGGTCGTCGCCCTGGTCGACGGTGTCGCCCGGCTTCACTGTCGGGGTGATCCCGGGATGGACGTAGAGTTTGTGGTCACCGATCGTGATGTAGTGACCGCCCTGGGGTGCCTTGTCGACGCCCTTGATCTGTCCAGCCATCGGGGCGAGTGGGCCCGCTTCCGGGAATGTCTCGGGTGCCTGGATGAGGCGATTGAGATATTCGAAACCGTTGCGGTTGATCTTCTCGGTGCCGGCGACGCCCGAGGTATGCTTGGAATTGAGCATACCCTGGCTGAGCTTCTCGCCGATCGACTGTGCTGACGCGATCCCGACGTTGTCCCCGATCTTCGAGAGACCAAAGCGGTCGCGCCGGCCGGCGGCGAACCGGGAGATCCCGCCGTCGGGAGTTGATTCGGTGAGCGGGGAGTGGATCAGGATCTCGTCGATGCCGCGGCTATCCAGATCCTTGAGGATATGGCTCGTCAGGGTCGTCCCGGCGGGGATGACCCGTTCGGCAATCTTGCCGGAAGCCGGGATCGTGATCGGATGTGCAAGTACTGATCCTGCATTGTCTTTGTCGCCCGGATGAACCGGCAATCCAACTGGCAATCTGGTGGCGTCCGGGGACTCCCTGGTGACAACCAGCCGGTGTGCTGCGTTAACAAGCTGCTTGTTCAGGAAGCCGGCGTCGCCGACCGCGAACTTGGTGCCGATCATGCCGCGACGCTGTCCGTAGAGACCAGCGAAGTATTCGACGGGGTCGAGGCCCTGGGCATAGCTGCGCCAGATAGGGACCGGGATGACCTTGCCAGTGTGATCGCTGGTCAGGAGATCGGCGCCGCGCAGCGAGTTGTAGTCTGACTTCTTACCGCGCGCTCCGGAGATGAGCTGCAGATAGAACGGGTTGTTCTCCTGCTTTGCCTCTTCGAACAACGCGTTCTGGAGTTCCTGGCCGAGCGGCAGGAGCGTGTTGACGATCGCGTCGTCCTTCTTGTTCGCCGGGATCGAGTCGTTGTCGACGATCTGCTGGATCTGCTGTTTCGCCACGGCGAGCAGCTTCTCTTTTGCAGGCGACGTCCGGAGCGAGGTCAGGTTGACCGACGTGCCTTCATTCCAGGCGGCGGAGCGGCCGATATCGTTGAGGTTCTTGAGAACGTCTTTGTAGCGATCCGGGTATCGTTCCGCTACCTCGCGCATCAGGTCCTGGATCCCCTTGGCATCAAGGACTCTGTCCGGTCTCCGGAGATCTTCCGGGAGTGCATCGTTGAGCAGCAGATGGCCGACCGAGGTTTCCATCGAAGCCTTCAGGGAGTGAGGATCTTGACTGGTCCTGCGGTGATGCCGAGTTCTCGGCATTGTTCGGCGAAATCTGCTTGGCCCGCATCGCTGTGGACGAGCATTCGTTCGTGCTCGTACGTGAGCGCGGCCGGAGTCCCGAGATCAGTGTAGACGACGACTTGGCTAACCGGGATTGTGTACGCCCGGCCATCTTTCACGAATCGGATGAGCATTACTTGCCCAGGAGACGGCTGAGCAGATCGGTGGCTGAGCCCATCTTGATCGGGCCGCCTTGCGCGATCGCCGACATGTCACCGGGAACTCCCGAGACAGGACCAGGGATCGAGGACGGATCGGCCGGAGGCGCGCCGGCGCCAGCGGCACCTGCTCCACCAGGAGGCTGATTCTTTTTGTTCTTACCGACGGCGGTGAGGGTGCGTTCGACGATATCCATCACGACGCGCGCTTGACCGTGGTTCACGGCTGCGGCGGGGTCGATCGGAGCTTCCGGTTCTTCCGGGGGCATGGCTGGTTGCGCGGCGGCCGCGGGATCAACCGGAGCGCCGGTCGAAGGATCGATCGGAGCGCCGGCAGCAGGGTCCATCGCCGCAGCAGCGGGATCCATCGCGGGATCGACAGCAGGAGCAGCGGCAGCGGCTGGATCAGCGGCGGCAGCTGGGTCCACAGGAGCAGCACCCATCGCATCCATCGGGGCTCCGCCGGCAGCAGCGGCTGGGTCCATCGCGGCTGCAGGATCGGCTCCAGCAGAAGCGGGTCCGCCAACAGGCTGACCATCGGGGCCAGGTTGCTGACCCTCGGGAGTGGCGGGTATGAAGGCGCGCTTGAGGAGACGTTCGTTGAGAGTCATGGGATCAATGTTAGGCCGTAACAATAGACCTACAAGACGGCTTACGGTCGTAAAATCTTGACCGGATCCCGGACCGAGATATCGCCACGTTTGTACGCTTTGAGCACGTCTTCCTTGGTCGCAAATACCCGGGCCTGCCGCGACTTGTCGGGTTGACTGGCCAGGTAGAGGCCAGCCAGGTATTCCTGGCTGGGGAGCAGGTGGACGTCGAACGAGGCCGGGTGGAGGAGGTTCTTGCTGGGGAACAGCTTCTCTTTCGCCTCGGTGACGGCCTTGTCGGAAACGGGCAGGTGGACGTTGATGGCGTCGCCATCGAAGTCGGCGTTCATCCCCTTGGTCACGGCCTGGGGGATTGAGATCGACGAGTCCTTGTTGATCCGGGCATGGCCTGCCACGTAGTTGAATCGGTGGAGCGACGGCGCGCGGTTGTAGATCACCGGGCGGGCCTGCATCTCTTGCTGGAGGTGCTTCTCGGCGCCAGGGGTTCGGTCCCTGACTGCCTTCACGGCCTCGGCCGCAGGGGTGCCTTCACGGACCAGGCGACGGATCACGAACGGGCGGAACAGTTTCCACGCCATGTCCTCTGGGATCCCGACCTGGTCCATATCGAGCTCGGGATCGATCGTGATGACCGAGCGGCCAACCGTGTCGACCGCGTTGCCGAGGACCTTGCGCTGGAACCTGGAGTACTTCGGCGAGTCCTTGACCCCGATGGCAAAACGGAGCATGCCGCGCACACCCTGTTCAGCGGTCTTGGGATTCACGGGATCGCTCAGACCCGCGACGGCTTTCGCCGCCTTGTACATGGTCAGGTATTCTTCCCCTGACTCGCCGAGCTCGTCATTGGCGCCCTGGTAGTTCTTCGCCGACTCCATGAGGTCTTTGTAGAGGTAGTTGGCGTCGTGGATGATGTCGAGGCCGCGGCCGCGCAGGACCGGGCGATGCTTCGGCGGCAAGACCGGCATCTTGGAGATCATCAGGTCTTCCGGTTTCAACTCTTGGGATTTGAGACCCTGGAGATAGCCGAGCTTCCTGACCGCGTCATCGCGGGCCGATCTCGAGGCCGTGCGAACTGTCTGCTTGGCACGCTCGATCTCGCGGTCGATGTTGATGCCCTTGAGCGCTTCTTCGATTGCCTGGGGACCGGACTTGCCGTTCAGCTGTTCCTTGCCCGAGAGGACATCTTCGAATTTCTTGCCAGTCAGGCCCAGGATTCTGGTGATCGGTTCTTCCGCCATCGGGTTCGGGATCTTGGCAGGCAACCGGATCTTCGAGAACCTGGTCCCGTCGGCGCCACCAGTCTTTCCGAGATCGAACAGACCGCCCGGGATCGGCTTCATCGATTTGAAGTCGAACGTATCTGGGGTGTCGACTTCGTGCTGGGCGAGCTTGTCGATATCGGCATCGGTCATGAACCCGAGTTGCTGACGGCCATCGGCTTTGTCTTTGATGTTCACGCCGGCGCTGCGCAGGAGGTCCAGGAAGTGACCATTCGCGAATGACTTCCCCGAGGCTACTGGGGTCTGGCCAGTTTTGAGCTGACGCCAGAAGTCATCGTTGCGTTGACCGCGAACGAGCTTCGCGTCCTTCAAGAATTCAGTCGCACCAGCAGCCAAGAGGGAGTGGATATCGAGGAGCCCGATACGCTTCGATCCTTCGGGACCGCCGCGCGCAGGAGAATTGTCGGCGCTGTATCCACCGGTGTCGCGTGCCGACATCTTGGATTCAGCGGTGTGGTGGAGCTTCAGGATGTACTGGCTCCCGATAAACACGTTCGGGATCTTGCGGCCAGTCCGCGGGT
>ERZ1292625.899-Hain-H41-01um-R1-899-length-39911-cov-46_pt1 | contig 37749 bp, 37 predicted proteins | sample MGYA00564400_ERZ1292625 | MGnify/ENA primary metagenome ERZ1292625 (study PRJEB36523, sample SAMEA6512639) | groundwater metagenome | collected 2019-01-08 | study: AquaDiva: Metagenomics assemblies of 32 groundwater samples
TAAACTCATCGCTATCTCTTCCCAAAAAGTCACCTAGTCCTTTCCACTCGGGCTTCCCCCCGAGTGTCCTGTAATCTATCCATTTATTTTGTCGAGCTAGTTTTATATATTCTCTAGAACTCTTAACCCTCTTGCTTTGAACCTCTTGCTTTAATTTTTCAAAGTCAAATTTTTCTCTCCCAAAAAAATCGGCTGGTCCACTCCACTCGGGCTTCCCCATAAGTGTATCGTAAGCTGTCCATTTATTTCGTGCCGCTAATTTTTTATATTCACTAGAACCCTTAACCCCCTTGCTTTGAACCTCCTGTTTAAATTTCTCAAAATCAAACTCTTTCTTTTCACGGCCATCGGCCATATCCTTGGACATCCGCAAAACTTCTCGAGGATCAACAAAAACTTTGAGCCCTTCAATATTTATTGTCGGGTATCGAGATGCTCGTGATTCTGATATTCGCGGGGCATCGGTGAAAACTTCACTTTCTTCCTCCTCCTCAACTTCAACAACTTCTTCTTCGTCCGCCTCACTTGTTTCCGCCACCTCTGGGAATGTTACCGGTGATTTTTTTGCATTTCTGTCGACAAAATCAACGACGAACGCCCACTTGTCTGGATTATTTTCATTAAGACGAAGGACGCGACCGGCACGCTGTTCGGCATCAACGCGTGAAAGCGTAGGGTGAAGATTGAGGGCGACACTGGCACGCGGCTCGTCAAAACCCTCGATCAATAGACGCGCATTGCAGAGGACTTTGATCTCGCCGTTCTTAAACTGCTCAAGGATTTCCTTTCTTTCTTCTGGTGGTGTTTGCCCCGAGATCATACGGCAAGAAATTTGCTGTTCGTTAAATAATTTTTTAACTGCCCGAGCATGTTCCAGCCCGCCACAATATGCAATAGCGCTCTTTCCGTCAAACATTGTTTTATAGAGCTCAACGGCGGACAAGTTGCGAGAATGATTATTGATTGCCTTCTCCAATTCTTTTTCATTGTATCCGCTTGTGCCTTGTGTCGTGACATTAGAAAGATCGGTTTCCGTAAAAGCTAGAATTGATTTGAATCTGCTGATGAGCCCTTCCTGCACGGCCTCAACAATATTCATGGAGTGAATTTCATGCTCCAAAATATTGCTTATGTGTCTCTCTTTTGAATATTCGGGGGTTGCGGTGAATCCCAATTTTATACAATCAAACTTTTCCAAAGTTTCAATTCTCTTTTCACCAAGTGCTTTGTGCGCCTCATCAAGAACAAGAACGCCAAAATCGTCTGGGTGAATAAGCCCGTTTTCAACACTGGTGACTAAGGAATTGTAAGTGATGTTCGTAACAAGTTTTGAGAAATCTTTTTCTTCTTGATAGTAATTTCCGAATTCCAAATCGGTAAATTCCTCAAGCTTTTCTCCTGTTTGTTTGACAAGAACCTTTGAAGGAACAACGATGAGTGTTTTGAGTCCGAGAGATTCCACAATTTGAGAAAATAGTACGGTCTTTCCAACACCGGTGGGGAGCTTTATATATCCTTCTTTCTCTCCCCTCTCAAGAGAATTGCGAATATCGTCAAAAACGGTGATCTGTCTCTCGCGAAGCACTCGTTCACCCTCGTTTTCTTCGTGAGCCGAAATGTATGAATCAAGGTTATTGAGCGCCGTGATAAGCATTCTCATTTCCAAAAGCTCTGATTCATCAATTTCTTGACCTCCTTTTTTCGCGCGCAAAATACGCAAGTACGCATTATATCGCTCAGGGTAGCGTTCCTTAATCTCGTCAATCGATAGTTTGTGCAAATCATCAGAGCTGGATTCTTGCCTTAATTTAACGCCAAGAATATCTTCCACTTCTTCAACCTGCTTTTCGACCTCCGCTTTAGGCTTTATATGTGACGGCCAATTCTCTATCATATTAGTGCCCAGTATACGAGAAATAGTGTAAAATACAAAGATGGGAAAAATGACGGAATGTATTTGCGATATCGCAATCATCGGTGGCGGGCCGGCGGGGATGATGGCGGGGGTGTTTGCGGCGCAGGCAGGCGCCGAGGTCATCCTTGTCGAAAAAAATTCGACGCTGGGGAAAAAACTCCTCATCACCGGTCACGGGCGGTGCAATATTGTGAACGGGATATTCGACAATCGCGCGCTTGCGGAAAAGTATGGGAAAAAAGGCAAATTTCTCTTGTCTCCCCTGTCGCAATGGAATGCGCGCGACACCATCGACTTTTTCGAATCGCGCGGAATGCCGACAAAGACCGAAGCGGAAAACCGCGTATTTCCCGTAAGCGACAAAGCTGAGAGCGTGCTCAATGTTCTTGTGGATGAACTCAAAAAAGCGAAAGTAAAAATTCTTTTTAACTCCCCTGTTCTCAAAGTAAAGACAATGAATAATAAAATAGTTGCCATCGAGACAGCGGACACGATCATTCACGCAAAAACATTTATCATTACGACCGGCGGCACCGCGCGGCCCGAAACCGGCTCGTCTGGCGATGGCTTCAAGTGGTGCACAAAACTCGGGCATACCATCATCACCCCCGAGGCCGCCCTCGTCCCCATAAAAACCGCCGAAGCATGGTCGCATTTGCTTCAAGGACTTTCCCTCCCCGACGCGAAAATCACTCTTTTTGAAAACGGAAAGAAAGTCATTTCGAAAACGGGCAAGCTCCTTTTCACCCACTTCGGACTCTCGGGACCGCTCGTGCTCAACATGAGTCAGACTATCGGCGAAGCACTCAAAAGGTCAAAAGAAGTGTCGCTCACCATAGACCTCTTCCCTTCTCTCGACCAAACTCTTCTCGACGAAAAGCTCCGCGCGCACCTCGCCTCCGCGCAAAACAAAAAATGGCAGAACGCGCTCGCAGGATTTCTCCCGTCTCTCCTCGCCACCGCCATCATCGAACTCTCCGGCATCGACCCAGAAATTTTCGTAAACAAAATCCCCCGCGCATCGCGCCTCAGTGTCGTGAAGCTTTTAAAAAATCTCACTCTCACGCCGACCGGACTCCTGCCGAAAGATAAGGCGATCGTATCAAGCGGTGGCATCGCCCTCGAAGAAGTCGATTTCAAAACAATGCGCTCCAAAAAAATAGAGAACCTGCACCTCGCCGGCGACATCCTCGACTTCGACCGTCCCTCCGGCGGCTTCAGTCTCCAGATTTGCTGGACGACCGGATTCATTGCCGGCAAAAGCGCGGGGGTGTATAATGAAAGCCATGATCAACACAGCAAACACTAAAGGTACCCAATCTTTCTACTTGAACAGAAAACGCACCGGGAGGAACACACTTATCATCGTCGGTGTCATCCTCATTACGCTCGGCATCCTCGGATCATTCTTTTCTTCCCAAGCGATCGAAAAATTCTTTTGGGAAGCGCGCACAAAATCAGAGATTAAAACCGTCATTGAATTGTACAAAAGTCTGGAAGAGTCCGATATTGCCCGATGGCAAGAAGCCGATGCCAATGAACGCATTGGTGTATTCGCAGGAAAGATCGAACAATACCTCCCCAGCATCGCCGCAATGAAGATTTTTGCCGTCGACGGGACCATCGCGTGGACCGACCTGAAAAAAGTCCAACCGGGTTACAAAAAACCGGGCATTGAGAGCGAACTACAGGAGGTCACAAGCGCCGGGCAAATGATCAAAAGCGCCAGCGAGTCAACAAAGCAAGAGCTCATCAAAGAGAACTTGCTCGAGATATGGACCGTCCTCAAGGGAACGCGTGGAGAGACCCTCGGCTTTGTAGAGCTCTATTTCGACAGCAGTGACATCACCGCGTTCATCAACAAGATCCAATACACTATTTGGGGCACGACCACCATCGTGCTCGGTATCGTCATCACTCTCCTCGGTCTGGCATTTCGCAAACAAGACGACCTCATCGTTCATCAAGCGCGCGAACTTTCCAATGTGATTGAAAAATCTCCGATTGGCATTTATACCATCACAAAAAAAGGCGTCATTGAAACCTTCAACCCAAAGATGGTGGAGATCTCCGGCGTCAAAAATGCCAGCGTGCTTATAGGCAAAAATGTTTTTGAAATGGGGTCCTACAAGGAAGCGGGGCTCGACAAGCTCATCGCGGAAGGGCTCGCGGGAAATGCATTTGAAAAAGAACTTGAAATAACTTCAGTGCAAGGCGGCGGAAAGAAAACCTATCGCCACTACCATGGGGTGCCTCTCAAGGATACGAAAGGCGCGGTTGACCATCTGCTCCTTATGGTAGAGGACATTACGGAGCGCAAAGCGCTTGAAGCGAAAGCGGGAGATTATGCAAAAGGGCTTGAGGCGAAGATAGACGCGCGCACCAAGGAGCTCCAGACGCGCATTGCCGACCTCGAGCAGTTTGAGCGCGTAACGGTCGGACGCGAACTCCGCATGACCGAGCTCAAGCAAGAAATTGAAAAAATGCGCATCAAGCTCGAGAGCGTGGGAGTAAGCCCGCAATAAAGTAACAAAACTTTATGCACAATGGCAACACGAAGACTGACAGGGCGCTTCGCTTTGAGATACTAATCATCGTTCTCTTTCTTTTTGTTTCCGGTTTTTATGCTTTCGACCTGATCCCCAATCAATTTGTATTTTGGGTTCTCGGGCTTGTCGGGTTCATCGGTCTCGTACCGGTAGCGAAGAGTGCGTGGGAATCTTTGCGCGAAAGGAAAGTAAATGTGGACCTCCTCGCAAGTATCGCGCTATTTTTATCATTTTACGAGCACGCATGGGGTTCATTGCTTTTTATCAATGTTATGCTCGCATCGGCGCGCATCCTCGACCTCTACACAAAAAGGCGCGTCAGCATATCGCTAGAATCGCTCGCAAAGCTCAAGCCCGTCAAGGCGCGGGTGTTTCGCGGAGAGCAATCCGTCGAAATACCTCTGGAAGAAGTGAAAGTTGGCGACCTTGTCGTCGTCAATCTGGGCGAGCAGATTCCCGTCGACGGTATTGTGTACCAAGGGAGCGCGACCGTCGACCAAGCTTCCCTCACCGGTGAGTCCGTGCCCATATTGCGCACCGTGAACGACCGCGTGTTTTCCGCAACAATCGTCGCCTCAGGAAATATCATCGTCCGCGCACAGCGGATCGGGGCAGAAACGACATTTGAGCTGATGGTCAAGCTTGTCGAAGCATCGCAAGGCGAAAAGACTCGAATGAAAACGCTCGCCGAGCGCTTCGCGAGCTGGTACATAGGCATCATGCTCGCCATTGCGATCGTTCTTTATTTCTTCACCGGCGGGGATACGACGCTTGTACTCGCGGTGGTTTTGGTCGTGTGCGCGGATGATATCGCCATTGCTATTCCCCTCGCCTATATCATCGCCATCGGCACGGCGGCGCGAAGAGGTATCATCATAAAAAGCGCGGACTTCCTCGACAGCGCGGCAAAGATCGCCACGCTCATCGTGGACAAAACAGGAACACTGACGCTTGGAAAACTTACGGTTAAAACCGTATACTCATTCGGAGGTGCCGATATTCCCCAAGTGCTCGAGCTTGCATGTTCCATCTGCAACAGGTCTTCACACCCGGTCTCAAAAGCTATCATCCTCTATGCCAAAGAAAACGGTACGGTCTGCGGAGCGCCAAATAATTTCAAAGAAGTGGAGGGGCGCGGAATCATTGGCGCAAGCAATGATAATAAAAAGATAATTCTCGGACGGCCTGATTTTTTTATTGAACAAGGAATACCGTTTACCGATGAAGTATCCACCTCGGTCGCAAAAGGCGTCGCAGAGAGCAACAATGTCACGCTCCTTGCTTTGGACGGCACCGTGGTGGGGCTCTTTGCGCTCGCGGACGAGATACGCGACGAGGTCGTGGGCACCATCACCGCACTCAAAAAAAGCGGGGTCAAGGAAGTAGTGATGCTCACCGGCGACAATGAAGGCGTCGCAAAAAGTATCGCGGGACGCCTCGGTATCGACAAATATTATTCAAAGCTTCTCCCCGAACACAAAGTTTTTGTGCTCAAAGAATATCTCGGGAAAAACGGCGGTACCGTGGCGATGGTTGGCGACGGGGTCAATGACGCCGCCGTCCTCACGCGCGCGGATGTCGGCATTGCGATGGGCGGTATCGGCACCGACGCCGCGATAGAGTCAGCGGACATCGTCCTCATGCAAGACGACTTCAGCAAGATACTCGAGCTCCGCGGTCTCGCAAAAAAAGTCCTCTCTGTCGCGCGCGGGAATTTCGCCATATGGGCTATCATAAACAGTGTCGGACTTTATTTCGTCTTTACGGGAGTATTCAACCCATCCAAAGCCGCCGCATACAATTTCCTCACCGACTTCATCCCGATTGCCAATTCACTGCGCCTTTTCCGCCACAAAGGAAAAAGTGTATAATACATTTTAAGTCACAAAACTCGTCGAGGTAGATACTTTTGAGACCTTGCGCAAGCGCGGCGGCGCGAGCAGAGCAATTTTTCAGCAGAAAAATATGCGTGTCCTCAAAAGTATCTACCGAGAAAGAGTTTCGCCGTCTAACAACAATATTTAATGGACTTCTCCAAATACACAAACACCGACCTCGACTTAATTACGGCGCTATTTTCCGTTGACCCCGCGCGCGGACTCTCTGCGGACGAAGTCGCCGAACGATGCAAAAAGTATGGGTTCAACAGCATTGCCGAAAGCAAAGTCAGCCCGCTTAAAATATTCCTCCGGCAATTCAAGTCATCATTTATATACCTGCTCATCGCGGCAATGGTGCTTTCTTTTTCTCTTGGAGATTTTACCGAGGGATGGATGATCGTCATATTTCTCCTCATCAATACGACACTCGGCTTTTATCAAGAATACCGCTCCGAGCAAACGGTCGAGCTTTTGAAAAAATATATCGCGACGCGCGTAAAAGTCCGCCGTGACGGCAAAGTATCGACCATCGATGCGAGACATCTTGTCCCCGGAGATGTCATCATCATCGAAGCGGGCGACAGCGTTCCCGCCGACATTCGCATCATTGAAAATCTGAACCTCGCCATAAACGAAGAACCGCTCACCGGCGAATCCGTGCCGATGCAAAAAGAAAACACAGCGCTCACTCAAAAAACAAATGAGCTGTATGAAGCAAAAAATATCGGTTTTTCCGGAACCACGGTCATATCGGGTCGCGGAGTCGGTATCGTCTTCGCGACAGGCGCGCATACGATGATAGGGGACATCGCACGGCTTACGGGCGAGACTACAAAGGAAAGCAACTTCGAGCAGGAGCTCGGCAAATTCAGTAAATTCATTCTCTACCTTGTCGTCGGGACGCTCTTCTTTATTTTTATCGCAAACCTCATCGTCAAAGGGTGGGACGCAAATATCGCCTCGCTTGCGATATTTTCGATTGCGCTCGCGGTCTCCGTCGTGCCCGAGGCGCTCCCCGTCGTGATGACCTTTTCTCTCTCGCGCGGAGCACGGCGCCTCGCGAAAAATAAAGTGGTGGTCAAACGACTTTCAGCGGTAGAGGACCTCGGCAGTATTCAAATGCTCTGCAGCGACAAGACGGGGACGCTTACGGAAAACAAGCTCACCGTGCACAATACATGCGGGCTTGCAGAAAACTCTATCGCAGAGGAAGCAATCTTTGCGTCAAATATGGGTGGTTCATATCTTTCAGTGAAAGAGCGAGGTCAAAATCCAGACCCATTCGATGTAGCGCTATGGGAAGCACTCGACACAAATGACCAAGCACGCCTTGCTGGATGCAAGCGCCTCCGCGATATCCCCTTTGACCCAATACGCAAAAAAAGCAGTGTTCTCATTGAACAAAATGGCGCAACAACACTCATTGTCCGTGGAGCACCCGAATCAATACTAGATGTATGTGAGGTAAACCCAATAGACAAAGCGCGCATCCTCTCATGGATGGCACTCGAGGGCCGTGCGGGACGGCGCGTGCTTGCCGTCGCGTCAAAAACACTTTCATCCCGCGACTACGACAGCGAGCGCGACGAAACAGACCTTTCGTTCATCGGGTGCATTTCATTCGTCGACCCGATCAAGGCGAGCGCGAAGACCGCTATCGAGGAAGCGCAGAAACTCAATGTCGCAATCAAAATTCTTACCGGCGACAATAAAGAGGTCGCCGGTCAAGTCGCATTTGAAGTGGGGCTGACAAAAAGCCCCGAGGCCGTGATGACCGCGCACGAATTTTTCGCTCTCCCCGAAAGCGAGCGCGAAGAAACCCTCGAGCGCATCAGCGTTTTTGCGCGCGTCTCGCCCGAAGAAAAGTACCGGATCATCGAGCTCTTGCAAAAGAAGTACCAAGTCGGTTTTCTCGGAGAAGGCATCAACGATGCCCCCGCGCTCAAGATCGCAAATGTCGCCATCGCGGTCGACTCGGCGTCCGACATTGCGCGAGAAGCGGCCGATATCATCCTCCTCGAACGAAGCTTGGGTGCGGTCATTGGAGGTATTCGTGAAGGTCGCATAATTTTCGCGAATACCGTCAAATACATTCGCGGTACGCTCTCCTCAAACTTCGGTAATTTTTATGCAGTCGCCATCTCTTCCCTCTTTATTCCTTTCCTTCCGATGTTGCCTCTCCAGATTCTCCTCGTCAATCTCCTCTCCGACTTCCCCGCTATCGCCATCGCAAGCGACAGCGTCGACCCCGAGGAGCTTCGCGAACCGAAACAATACAATGTACGCACAATCATTATGTTCGGCACCGCGCTCGGTATTGTTTCTACGGTCTTCGACTTCATTACCTTTGCTTCGTTCTACAAAGTGAGCCCCGAAGCGCTCCAGACGCATTGGTTTATGGTAAGCATTTTGACCGAGCTTTTGTTCCTCTATTCCATACGGTCACGAAAGTGGTTCTTTAAAACGATTCGCCCATCAGCGACTCTCATGGGGCTGTCGGCACTCGCATTCATCGCAACGATCGCAATCCCCTTCACCTCATTTGGGCAAGAGTCGTTCCACTTTATTCGTCCGAGCGCAGGATCCCTCGGCTTTGTTCTCGGCATCGTCGCTATATATTTCGTGACGACCGAAATCGCAAAGATCATCTATTATCGAGCCACAGCCCAACCCATTCTCCGCGCATAGGTCCTATGGTATAATTACCAGATGAATCCCGTTAGAAGTTCTGATACTTTCTATTTTTAGTAGCGGAACAAAGGACGGGGTAGATTTTTATCTTTATTAAATTTTATCAAACTAAACTTCTAACGGGATGAAACGATTTTCAAAAAAACAGATCATTTGGGCGAGCGTCATTTTAGCCGTCATTATTACCGGCATTTACCTCTTTCGTGGCGGTGAGCCGGCAGATACGCAAAATATCACCACGGTAAAACGCGGCGATATTATTCAGGAAGTCGGCGTCACAGGACGCGTGAAGGCGGCATCGACCGTCGACCTTGGTTTTGAAAAAAGCGGGCGCATTCAAGCCGTTTTCGTCAAGGTTGGCGACCATGTAAATCAGGGATCACTTCTCGCGGAGATCGAGTCATCGGGAGCGCAAGCAAGTTTGCAAGAAGTCGAAGCGCGCCTTGCCGAGCTCAAGCGCGGGTCCCGTCCCGAAGAGATCGCCGTCAAAGAAGCCGAGCTTGCAAAATACACGCAAGACCTCGACAATGCCTATGGCGGGATCACCGATATTTTAAATGACGCGTTTACCAAGGCAGATGACGCGCTCCACACCAAAATCACCGGGATCTTTTCCGGCTACAAGACTTCTTCATACAAATATACCTTTTCTGTCTGCGACAGCCAGCTCGCGGGAAACAGTGAATTCCTCCGCCAGACAAGCGAGTTTGATTTTGACGCATGGCGCGCCGAAACCGCATCGTTCCCCCTCGCGCCTTCAAAAACCGATTTCATGAACGCGCTTACTCGCGGAAGCAAGCATCTGGAAGGCGCGCTCTCGCTCTTTGAATCAGTGGGCCGCGCTCTCTCGCTCGACTGCACCATCACAAATACGGCGCTGGATACCTATCGCACCAACGACAATACCGCGCGCACCAACATCACCACCGCCCTCTCCGCGATAAACACAAAAAAACAATCCATCGCTTCGCTCGCTCTTTCGGTTGCCAAAGTGCGCGATGAGCTTTCCCTTCTCAATGCGGGCACCGCGATAGAAGTTATCGCGGCTCAGGAAGCCCGCGTCCTCGCAGCCCAAGGAGAGCTTCGCAAACACAAAATATTCTCACCAATAAGCGGTACTGTGACAAAGGTCGATGCGGTAACGGGTGAATTTGCAAATACCGCCACTCCACTTTTAAGCATCATCTCCGACAGATCATTTGAGATGGAAGCGAATGTGCCGGAAGCCGACATTGCAAAAATAAAAGTCGGCGACCAAGCGCGCATCACGCTCGATGCCTACGGTTCCGATGTCATATTCCAAGGACGCGTGGTCGCCATAAATCCCGCCGAGACCATCATCGACAATGTCCCTACTTACAAAGTCACCCTGCATTTCACAAAAAATGATTCGCGCATCAAATCCGGTATGACGGCAAATATCGATGTTGCGACCGCCTCTCGCACAAATGCCATTTTCATCCCTGCGCGCGCTCTCATCACGAGAGACGGCAGAAAGTTTGTCACGGTTATGAACGCCGACGAGACGACCGCGGAAACCGAAATTACGGTGGGGCTCAAAGGGTCCGATGGGTCCATTGAAGTTTTGAGCGGGCTTGCAGAAGGATTGCGCATTCTCACCACAGTTAAATAATATGCCCCTGATCGAAGTAGAGAAACTCACAAAAGTCTACAGCGACGGCGATGTAGAAACTCCCGTCCTCCATGGCGTGTCTTTTACCATAGAGCGCGGTGAATTCGTCGCCATCATGGGTCCGTCCGGCTCGGGCAAATCCACACTCCTCCATCTCATCGGATTCCTCGACGACTATACAGACGGGTCGTATCGCTTCAACGGCACAGAGGCGCGGGAGTACGCGGGCGATGAAATTGCGAAGATCCGCAATCAGAAACTTGGTTTCGTTTTTCAGTCATTCAACCTCCTCCCCAATACCACCGTTTTGGAAAATGTGAAGCTCCCCCTCCTCTATTCGCAGTTTCCCGAAGCCGAGTGGGACGACCGCGCGATGAAAGCCATCCGCTCGGTCGGACTCGAGCATCGCGCGCTGTTCGACTCGACACGGCTTTCCGGCGGTGAGCGCCAAAGGGTTGCCATCGCGCGCGCCCTCGTCTGCGACCCGGAAGTCATCTTTGCCGATGAGCCCACGGGAAATCTCGATTCAAAGTCTGGCGGCGCGATAATCGATATCCTGCAAAAGCTCAACAAAGAGTCCGGACACACGGTCATCCTCATCACCCACGAGACGGAGACGGCAGAGCACGCGGAGCGCATCATCCGCATCAAAGACGGCTTGGTCGAGAGCGACACAAAGGTCAAAGCTCCCCGTCGCGCAAATGGCGGCAGTCTAAATAAGTGAAGTGTATGAACCCTGTCATTGCTGATTTTGCAAAAGTTTATGGCCAAGCCACAAATCTGCTGATTTGCATGCGCAGTGTCGATTAAAGCGCGATACGAAGCAATCCAGCGCACCCGCACCCATTCAACATTCAATATTCAATATTCTAAATTCTACCCAATCCCATGACCTTCAAACACAGCATCAACACTGCATTCCGAGGACTCGAAGCGAATCGCGCTCGTTCGCTCCTCACCGTGCTCGGCATTGTCATCGGCGTGACCGCGATCATGCTCGTGATGTCCCTCGGGCAAGGCGCGCAGGACCTCATTCTCGATCAAGTAAAAGGCATGGGCACCCGCACCGTCATCATCGGAGGCGGGCGCGAGCCGACAGGCCCGTCGGATGCGGGGCAAATATTCAACGACTCGCTCAAGAAACGCGACCTCGACCTTCTTGAGCGCAGAGAAAACACGCCGAGCTTGAAATATGTTATGCCGCTCGTTTTCGGCGCGTCTGGCGCTTCCTACCAAAGCGACACTTTCAACCTCACCATCTTTGGCGCGTCCCCTCTCATGGAAAAGATTTTTGATATGCCCATCAAAGACGGCTCATTCTTTACCGACGAAGACATCCGTGCGCGCGCAAAACATGTCGTAATCGGCAACAAAGTGAAAACCGAGCTCTTCGGCGCGGACGATGCGGTCGGCAAAGTGATCAAAATGAAAGGACACAACTTCCGCGTCATCGGTGTCCTCGCACAGCGCGGACAGGACTTTTTCAACTTCGACGAAGCGGCGATTATCCCCTATACGACCGCGCAAGAATATGTCCTCGGCATCAAGCACTTCAGCCGTATCATCACCGAAGCGCAGAGCGAAGCGCTCATCAACGAAGCCGCAGAGGAGATCAAGCTCACGCTTCGCGAAGCGCATGACATCACCGACCCCGACAAAGATGATTTCTTCGTCATCACGCAAGTCGACCTCGCGGGACGCCTTTCTGAAATCACCTCGGTCCTCACCATTTTTCTCGCCGCCGTCGCCGCAATATCACTCATCGTCGGCGGTATCGGCATTATGAACATTATGCTCGTTTCGGTGACCGAGCGTACCAAAGAAATAGGTCTTCGCAAAGCGCTCGGCGCGACTTATCGCAACATCCTCACGCAGTTTTTGCTTGAAGCAATAATGCTCACCGGCATGGGCGGACTTTTTGGTATCGCGATGGGCACATTCCTGTCGTGGGCGATATCCACCGGTATCACGCGCTTCACAAACATCGCATGGACATTCAGCTTCCCCATCTCCGCCGCACTCCTCGGCATCGGCGTCTCCGGCGCCATCGGCCTCATCTTCGGCCTCTACCCCGCCCGCAAAGCCGCCCAAAAAAGCCCCATCGAAGCACTCAGGTACGAGTAATCAAACAACCCTGCAATAAAGATCACAGGGAAACGAATTTCCCAAATTATTTTTGTTACAATCCTTAATCTTTACTATAATCCTTAATTCCACCAACCCAAAAAATTCTCCAATCGTGCCCTATAGGGCACGATTGGAGAATTTAAAATAACTGCAAAATTCAACCACAGACACAGATTTCGCATAATAATTAAATATTAAAATGTTTTTTAAAACTATCAATGTTCTCAACATCTTTTGCGGTAATGATGCGAATATGTTTTCGCACACCAAAACATTCTCCGGCAAAATCAATTTCTTCCTCACATGGGTAGGGAGTAATGAAAACAGATTTTTGATACTGAAGACACCCGAGTTTTTGAATAGCGTACCCAATGGCGCGCCGGGCGGGCTTTTTATTTTCGGGAATATCGAACATGACGATCCTCCACAAACCATCCCACTTTTTTTGACGCTTGATGACCATTGATTTTAGTTCATAACGCATCGCGCGCTCTTTGCCTGTCTGCGTCAATACATAATACTCTTGTCCACGCATAAATCTCTTTCTTATGAAGCCGCGTTTTTCGAGACGGGTTGCCGACCTTCGAATTCTCCACTGCTCGTGCGGTGTCTTTGGTCCAAAATATTTGAAGAGTTGAACAGCATTCGGCATCGTGACCGCAACCGCAAGTACACCAGCCACCAAGAGTGTCGACAGGATGACCTCCACAACATCCTCCTTCGTAGTATCTTTTATAATATCTTTTATTGTCATAATGAATTCTCCAATTTGACCCTATAGTACCAAATTGGAGAATTTTAGGGAAGTGATTTTTTGGGATTTTGTTTATGCATTTTTTTGTTACCCGCGCCTCGTGCTCTTCATGTGATTCTCCTCGTTCTATTTTTACATCTCCGTCCAGACTGTTTGGGTGGTGCTGGTGGCGATTTGACCGTTGGTGTCGAGGGTGACACTTACGCGCATGGTGCGCGTGCTTGCGCCCATCACTCCCGTCGAGGTGGCGATCTTCGAGGTCGTGCCGGCGCCAACAGATACTTTCGCGCATCCACCGTTCACCCCTGTGCATGACGCGGAAGGGGTAAAATAGATCGTATAGCAGTCTGTCGCAACGCATTCATAATTTTTGTTGCGCGCTATCTTGAGGAGCGCGTCGCGGGCGCCGGACTCGGCATAAAAAAGAGCGCGAGAAGACTGCGACCCGCCTTGCGAAATCATAAGCTCGGTAAAAGAAAGTGTGGTTATCCCGACTGCAACCATGAGCGCCATCACACCGAGAAGGATGACCGTGGGGAGCGTCGCGACACCGCGCCGGGTGGAATATTGAATATCGAATATCGAATATCGAATTGGGCACAAGAAGATCCTCTTTTCTTTCTTTTCTGTTTTTTTTATTCTATATTCCATATTCAATATTCTACATTCTAGCGTAGCGTTGCTGTCGTTCGTAAAGTATCCGCATATATCCAATCCGTACTCGACGAGTTGTAGCGAAATGTCATTACGGTCTGGATAGCGGTCGTTGTGGCGCCTAAAACACTATTATAATTCTCAAGCCGTGTGAATGTCGGCGTATCGACCGAAACAAAGCTCCCTGTCGTCGTCGCGACCACACTGTTTTCCGTACGACGGAGCGCTCCCCCAAGCATATCATACACGACCGGCACTCCCGACACCGTCATACTGAGCGTATTCGCGGGGGTGCCGAGGACAGGCGCCGAAATAGCGGAGGCATTTTTGACATCTTGTTTGATGCGCTCCGCCGCAAAACGAATGGCGCTATTTATCTCGCTCCGCGCCTCCGCCTGCCCGCGCCCTTTTGAAAGCGAAATGAACGCATCCGAGACGATGACCATCAGTCCCGAAAGTATGGCGATGTAGAGCAAAAGCTCGAGGAGGGAGATCCCGCGAGTACGCGGAGAATATTGAATATTGAATGTTGAATGTTGAATCGGAGAAGATACTGAATCTTGTATGTTAGATTCAGTATTCGATATTCGATATTCGATATTCTTGTTCTTGTATTTCATATTCAAAATTCGACATTCAATATTCTATATTCTCCCAATTCCCCCTACGGCGCCCAATTCACCACCACATCGTCTACAATCGGACTCGTCACCCCGCTTGCGGAACAATCTGACGAGCAGATCTGTATTCTGTATTTGAAATAGCGCTTATTGTTTTGAGACTGCGATGCAGAGCATGATATCTCGACGGGCTTGCCGGGACCGCCTCCGGCACCCGAGGTAAGCGTATCATAATAAGACCCCGAGTCGCATGTAGCACCTCCGTCATCGCTTCCATAAAAAGTCCATACTCCCGCGTCATTGCAGTCGGGATAATTCGTCTTCCCGTTCGCACAATCCGAAGTCGCAAGCTGGAACCGCACCTTCCCCGTCCCCTCCTCTGCGCCATTCCACATAATAGAATTGTACGCCGGACCTTGGTTTGCGGCGGCGGTCGTGAAGGTGTCAAATACCGCGGAGTCAAGCGACCCCGTCACGGGCAATCCGCTCGCGATGACCGCCGACGGGTACTGCGTATACGCCATCCTTGTTGGCGACAGACCATCGTTGAGACGGAAACAGTAGGTCGCGCCATTTACCGCCGCATCCAAAGCCATGACTCCGTATTCCACCTCCGTAAAATCTCGCGAGGTGAGGTGAACGGCGCTCGTCGTATTGCCGGTGTCCTTTATTTGTCCGGCGACAAAATTTCCATTCTCGTCGGTAACGCAATCACTTTGAAGAGAACAACCGCTCACATTTGTCGTCGCTGCGCCATCCGTAAACTGCGTTGAAGTGGCGATATGCCAATGCCCGGAGTAATCAGCCAATACTGGCGCGTAAGTACCGCCTGAGCAGGTCGCCGTCTGCGCCGCCTCGAGCGTAAAAGCAGGGTCAGCCCCCCGTGTCCATCCCTCATTTGATACTTCAAAACGCAAGCGCTTCACCGTGTTCTTCGGGAAGCTCACATGCTGTGTGTCTATGTTGATGGGAAAAGTCGCAAGCGCCTCCGTATTGTCATCTGCACGCCAGCGATAATGGATCTGCTCATACCGCGCAGTAAAAAATCCATAGAGCCAATACAAAATACCGGAGGAAATAGATGTAGTAGTGAGCGATGAAGATGCCGTCGCAGTTTGTCCTCCCGCATTGTGAAGTCTAAATGTCGCCGAGGTTGAAGAAGCAACCGTACTCTCTATGTCGCCTGCGTGGATTTCAAAAGTGGTAGAGGTTGACTCAAAAGCCCGCACCGAGGGTACGAAGTACGAAGTAGAAAGTAGAAAGTAGAAAGCGGGAGCAAAAATACAAAATACAATTATCGTCTTTTTATTTTTCATATTCATGTACCCTAACACCTACATTATATACTATTTACCAGCTAAAAAAGTACCCCGCTTGCCTTTTAAAATTTTTGCATTCTTTGCCGTTATTACGCTTTCACCTGTTTGTTTTTCTATTTCAAGCCGTGCTTTTCTTGCCGCAATTCCGCCAGCTCTGGCAACTTGTTTGTTACTCTCTATTCCTTTTGGTTTTTTCTTTTTAGATATTTCTGTAGTTGAAGCTTCCGCAAGCATATTCAATACCAATTCGAGATTGGTCATATTGTCTCTCAAGTTTTCTTTTTTCAGTCCTTTAAATTTTTTATAATCTTTCACGCTTCTGTCTGCCCACGCCTTTGTAATCTCGTCTGTTAAAATCGCGTATTCCAGTCCTTCTTTCATTTCTCGCTCCTGCCACTCATCGGTCAAGTCTTTGCGTACTTCAATACTTTTTATTCGCTGATTTATCCATTCTTTTGAATACCCTTTCTGCAAGTAGGTTTTCATCGCTCTATCAAAAGCGATTTCCGGGTCCTCTGTTTCTTCTATTCGCTCATATCCGACTTTTGCGAGCCATAATTTGAATGGTTCCGCTTTTGGAGACGGGATTGATTGAATTAAACGCAATAAGGTTTCTGTGTCTGCAACATCAGTCAAGCGCATTTTACCGTCAGGAGCAACCATTTTCAACCCGTTACATTTTGTAACGGTTTCATTCGACCCTTCGTCAAGCAACCGTTTTTTCAAAACTCTCCAATATACTTGAGGATTTTTACTTTCAGTCAAAACCTCTATTACATCAATAACGGAGAAATACCAAAGTTCTTTTTCTTCGTCATAAAAACGGCGAACTTGTTTTTGGTTAAATAAGATTACTGAATGTGACTTCTTCATACTTGTTTCCAGCTCCTACTTACTATTTTCTGCTTTCTGTCCCGCTACCGCCTTGATAGAGTTTACGATATCCGAATCGGCGGAAAGTTTTTCCCAGAACAACACTGATGCGCGGTTGATGTACAGCGTATGGTCGGTTGCCAATGACTTCTCGTCACCACGCCTTACGAGACTGTATATTTGCTTTGGTGCCTGCTGAACCGCAAAATTTTCGCTTTGCGAAACAGAATTATCCCCTGCCTGATATGTTTCGAGATAACGGGTATCATCCATCGTAATGGTATTCGGGGAAACTCGCGACAGATGCCCGAAATATACTTGCCCATTGCTCAAGTGTACGGCGTACCATGGTGCGGTATCTGCTCCACGCAAAGAACCAAGCCCTCCTTTTACAAAAAAGAATGAGCCGGCGAGAATGATGGCGAGAACCACAATAAATGTAAGAATTATTTTTGTACGCATAATGATTTTTTAATTTACTATTTTTAAATTCTATTTACTACTTTCTATTTTCTATTTTCTACCTCCCTACCGCGGATTGTACCAACTCCCTGTATTCCCTTGGTCGGCGAGAAAAAGGTAGTAGCTCCCCGACTGGAGGTTGATACTCTGGAGGTCTACTTCGAGAGCGACGATACCGCTTTTGGGGCATTCGTATGCGGTGTTATAGTATGACCGCGCAGGATCCTTGCGGTAGTCATCACTGCTTTTGAAAATGAGGAGTGCATAGTACGCGTCTCTGCATGTCCCCGCGAGAGCGATCTTTTTCCCGACCGTCGCATCATACAAAAATGATTTGAAATTTTCCGGCGCCTTGAATATCTTTGGGTCGGCAGTCGCGATGTTTTCCTTTGCGCTCCCTTCCACTTTGCCCATATTGGTCACTACAAAAGTCTCCGTCTCCACGAGCTTTGCGACAGGCGCAGTGCTTGTCGCGACCGTCTCGGCTATTTTCTGACTTGAAACATCCACCATAAGTGGCGCACTGCCACGGAAAGCAAAATAGGAAGCACCGACGACAGCCAAAACAATGACCGCGCCAATCTCTGTCGCACGAAGATAATCACGAAAATGTGAACGAGTAGATTCCACTTCCATTTGTTCATTCTCCATAGCTGTATTGTATCACTTCACCGCTTTCAATTCCACTAAAATATCGGATACGGTATTGAAATAATGCTGTTGCGCAAACTGACGCGCTTCTTCTGATTTTTTGTCCCACGGCGGATTGAAAAAAGCGACCATATTGGTGACTTCAAAATGACATTTTATCGGGTAGTGGTCAAGCTTGTTCGCCTTGCGCCACTCGCGGTTATAATACATCCATGTTGCTTCTGAAATCGCGCGCTTGTGTGTCGGGTCCTGCCAACAGCGGATAGAAGTATAGTACGGCGCGACAAAAGTGATCTTCGCCCCCGGAATAGCGATGCGCCACACTTCGTCCATAAATTTCATCAGGTCGCCCACATGCTCCACATAGTGGCTTGCATAGATTTCCTCGACAGAGTCGTCCTCAAACTCCTTCCATGGATACTGCTCAAGGTCGACGACAAAGTCCACGCCAGACCCCGGCGCAATATCCACCCCCTTAAACCCCGGCTGTTTATTTTGTCCGCATCCTAAGTCAAGTTTCATGGATTAGAAAATAGTAATTAGTAAATAGAAAGTAGAAGAAGGATTCAAAATTCAGAATTATCGATTCTGGAGAAAACTATTAAGAATCTTCATTACTTCAACCAATAATACCTCACTTTCGTGATAATTCAAACCTGGAAATAACATTTTCGAAACCTCGATTTGACTTTCAAGCTCTGCCCCTGACCCAAATGCAAACGCCAAAAATTGATTCTTTTCTTTCTTATGAAATCTATGATAACTCTCGGCAATATTGGAAGAAATAGAAATTACCGCACGGCGCATCTGGCTTGTTAGCCCATATAATTCAGACTTAGGATAATTATTGGTTAGTGTATACACCAAAACAGCCAAGTCCCGTGACTTCTGCCACACAATAAGGTCTCTAAATGATTTTGTCTGTGACATTTTCTTCTATTTTCTACTTACTGTTTGCTATTTTCTGCGCTCCTAATTATTCATCACAAATCCATATGTAGCGCGAGAAATTTCGGAAATAAAATCGTTGGCAACACTTTCTGTACCACCATCAACCGCAACACACAGAATGTAGTGTCGACTCGACGCATATACAATACCGCAATCGGAATAGGCCTTGTATGAACCACCGTTACCCTCCTTGTGGGCAACTTTCACATTCCTTGGAACACCAGCTACAATCTTATCGTCAAACGATGAGTTGCTAAGATGATTCAAAATATCATTGGAGTCACCAACATTCACATATTGAGCGTCATAAAGCGCAACAAACATATTGGCTAGGGTTTTCAAATTGATATTCAAATAATTTGGGTTCTCTCCAAGACTATTGTATTCCCATCCCATAAATTTATAGACATTTATAAGCGGATCCGTCATTCCGATGCCAGTCAAAATATGAGCTATTGCAAGAGTAGCGGTGTTGTCTGATTTTTCCAACATTAATGTTTGTAATTGGCCAGCCGAAATTTCCGTATCAGCGCCATCCTTGTAAAGTTCACCAAAGTCTTTATTCATATCAAAATCCTGCAGTGTGTATTTATCTGCCATGGAAAGCTTCTTTTCCTCTACAGCGCGCAAAAGACTCATCGCCATCGGCACCTTTACCGTACTCGCCGCGTAAAACATTTCTTTCTCTCCAAGCCCAACCCATGAGGCATTGTTCAAGTACACAAAATACACATAAGTCTTCCCCGTATAGCGTTTTTGAATTTCTAAAAATTTATCCTTAAGTGGTTTAAAGTTGATGATAAAATGCTTGCCAATATCCGCAGTGATCGCTTTGTTGATGTACGGATACTGTGCCACCGCATCCGCTTCTTTCTCAACCGGCACGGTCGGACCTGCAAAAAAGAAATAACCGGCAAAAAGCCAGCCCGCGAGAGCTAGAGCTAAAACAAATTTTGTTTTTTTATTATTACTCATGAAATTACAATGATTCTACCACACGATGTCTGTATTCACATCATAATGTCCAACTCTTATGCGCGTATCGCAAGCAAATTTGTAGCCCGCCTTCCCTGCATTTTCATAAAAATACAGATCTTGCGTATACATCCGAGCTCCAGCTTGTGGCGAGTACTCTTGCACCGTTTTGAACCACGGTCTTGGAATCTTTTCATCTTTGAACATGTCCAACTTAAACAAGTTAAAACCCATTCCAAGTCCGTTTGCTTGCTGTATCCCGTCAACTGTTGGCATCTGTGGAATAAAGTTGAGCGGTTCAACTTTTGAATCTCCGTAAATCATCGGTTGCCCGCCCTCGCCTTTTGTCCAGTACAGTCCGCCAATGACATCATATTCGTCTATATGCTCATAAAGTTTCAATAGCCCGTCCGGCGGGGGCATATTGTCCTCTTCAATGGTCAAAATATATTTCCACTTGCTAAGCTCTGGATTCTGCAGAATCATTTCTATCATACTGTTGTACGCCTCCCCCACTTCCATACCAATGGCAAAAAGCGGTCCGATGACTTTCTGATTCATCGGACGCATCAGCCCCATCCAAGCTTGCACTACCTTTGCAGGCACCTGCCCTCGTGTCGGGCAAATAATAATAGTGGACAGGTCGCGATACGACTTTTCCTTCTCAAGCCGAGCGTTTGTTCCCTCTGGATTTTGGTTATGATAGCCCCGATAATCAGGGACTACGATCTGTGGATTTACCATATTTTAATATCTTTGCGAGTGCAGTATACCGCTAAAGAGTGACAAATGAAAGTAGCACCTTGATACTGCCATTTTTGAAGCCATGCATCGCGGAAGCGTCGCGAATCATAAGTGTGCTTTTCTCGCCAATCGCGCAAATCTTCCCCTGCGCGAGCGTTTGTATATCATCGACGATATTATTGACATCCATAGTGCACGCCGTACCATTATCATTTTGAATCATCATTTGAAGACTGGGCATCGCGCCATCTTCACCTTCGAAAACTTCCCCGAGCGAAGCGTGAAGAGAAGTGATGACCGTGTCGGCTGGCAAGTCCGCAATATAAGCAGTCATGCCGTTCATCACCGGCGAAAACTCAAAGTCACGAAAACTTCGGTCGGCAACAACAGTTTGTATTGATTTCCCGTTCATTTCACCGCCACGAACGACTTTTTTAATCTGCCAATCAGGGCGATAAAAATAGTAAGCAACACTAGCTATAAAAAACAGAACGAGAGTAGCAAAGATAATAAAATTTCTTTTAGTCATAGCTAGAAGTTGGTTACATTTGATGCATTAAAAATAATGTGCGGGACGAATGGGCCACCCGCTGTCACCTTCTTAAATTGACTGTTGTTGATTGCAGTCGGCATAGCCCCGGTCGTGGCGGTGTACACGCCATAAAACGGTGCCCATCCTTGGCTCGTCGCAGTACCGCTCGTGCCAATCATATTGCTTCTCTGTGCAGTAGAATATTGACTAAAACCAAAGAGTGAGACGGTTTGATTCAATGCGCCGGCAGAGGACCAGAACCAACCCACAAAATACTGGCTCCCCTGTTTAAAGACCGGTTGAGATGACCATTGTGATGAATGAATAGAGAAGAAGCGAGGACCTACGAACGCCGTAGAATTATTTGTGGCAGCTGGGTTTTTTGCGAAAGAGGCATTCACGGAATTAAGCAGGGAGAGCGAGCTGACGCCGGTATTCAATGTATACACACCAAGGTAAAAGTTGCTGGTAAATGCAAGGCTCATCGTGGCAGTGGATCCTGATTGTGAGAGGTTCAAATACATAGTATTGGCGGTGATGTCCCCCGGAAATCCCTGGAAATTATTTAGAGGGAACACAAAGAGCGATTTATGAGAGCCGGTGAACGCGAGCCCCGCCATACCGGCAGTACCGCTCAAGTTTTGATAAAAGTTGAGCGGTATAGCGGCACCGCCACCGGGCGCGGCAACGCTCATTTGAAGTCCATTGCTTAGAATTGTTCCCGAGATATTGGTACCGCTAAACCCGCCCGTAGCGGCTAGGAAATTAGAACCGGCGTTGGATGCCATCGCTGTGGTCAAACCGTTGTGGGATGCAGTCATCACGCCGTTATTACTAAGCCCAAATGTGATGCCGTTGCTGTTGCCAAATTGCACAGTACCAGTATTTTGCGAATAAGTGCCAGAACCTTGAAGCGCCGCACCTCCTCCACCACCCGCGGTATACGAGCCAACGATTGAACCGTTGGAGGTATAGAAACTAAGACCATTTAAGTTTCCAAAAGATACTGTTGAAAATACGAAACTGCCGTTGCTTCCTGAAATTGCGACTGGCTGAGCTGACTGTATAGTAAGACCATTGTGCGACGCGGTCATTGTGCCGTTGTTGCTCAAGCCAAAAGTGATGCCATTGCTATTGCCGAATTGTACCGTGCCGGTGTTTTGAGAATATGTGCCAGAACCTTGTAGGGCTGCCCCACCGCCTGCGGCGGGGCCAATGATAGTAATGGTGCGCGCGCCTGCGCCTGTGGCTTGAGAAAGTGTGATGTTGTTGCCACCCGCGAGAACAATAGTGCCTGTGCCTGAACCGCTCGTTCCCAGCGTGTTGCCGATGTTTGACATACCGAAACCCTGCACTGGTGTTGGCACAGAAAACTGAAGTGTGCTTCCGGTCTGACTGATGGTGATGTTGTTGGAGCCGGAAAAATTCACTGCGCCGGCAGTGATTGGTGAACCCGCGCTCTGTTCTTTTATACCGGTGATCTCGTTTGTATTGTCGATACCCACAACAATATTATTTATACAAGCGAGTGCGCGCGTACCGCTTGAGTTGTACCATACGGAGCCATTAACAGATCCTGACGGACATGCACCGCCGAGTGTTGTGGCAGTATTCTTCCAATCAAGATTGAGCCAGATGGGTGTTGCTGCACCGGACCCCGCTCCGATACTTGTTGAGGTGGCATTGGTACGAAGCGCGGTTCCCCACACATTTGCCGCCACGCGCGCATAGGGAGTGGCGTCCATACGCTGACGAGGGGTGAGGTTTTCCATTGCGCCGTTATCACAAGTAACATTTGAAGCGGAAACCCCCACATTCAAATACACAGTGTCGTTGGTTGAAAAATCGAAGTCGAGCGCATTGGCGACACCGATTCCAACATCAAACACACCGTTGGTGACCGTTACAGTGTTGGAGGTAGGCACAGCTGTTGGCCAAAGCTTTGTACCAGCCGTAGAAGCGTCAAAAATCGAAAAGCACACATAATAAGTTCCTGAGTAAGGGTCGCCGGTATTATTGGTCAAGCGCCCTTGATATGAAAGCTTGCTCGAAACACCGAGTGCCGCATTCACATCTTTGGGAAAGATCATTGGCGCTGCGAGCGAAATGACAAAGAGCACCGAAAGGATCCCCTCGGCACCCTTAAAGAGAAATTTAAAAATACGATTTCGTATCCATTTTGTTCGGTTGAATGTGACGCCGCTTGAAGAAAATGACATAAAAAAGTTTATCGTAAAAAAAACTATGCGAACGAAAAATGCTTCATCATATTATCCGTTTCAGTATAGCATTTTTCTAATGCGTCTTGAAGTCCTTTTTCGTCGGGAAATGGCACATCGGTAAAATGACGATTCACATGCACCGCGACCTCTAGCGGGCCCGTGACTTTGAGGAACCATACTTCAACAACTTTTTTTCTTTTCAGAGTAAACTGAATGCCGGTATCAAGCAAGTCTGCGCCATCGAGCGCTTCATCTGCAAAAAAGGGCAAGAAAAGCTCCCTCAACTGGATCAGGTTTTGAGTACGAAAATAAATATCCATATTGATGCCCCACGCACTGAGCGGATAGCGGCTAAAGAGCGTGTCGTACGCATGTCGCGCGTCTTTTGCGAGGCGTGATTTCTCTATTTCCTCCCCCGACTCATCGTCGATGCGCACACGCGGATACTCGACGGTAAAGCGAGTTTTTATCGCAGGGAGCGTGAGCACTTTTGCGCGGAGGACCGGATCGTCCACCAAGCGCGCGCCCTTTGCCTCTTCCCCTCGGTACAAAGCCATCAAATCCGCGCTCTCCGGAAGCGCAAAAGACTTCTCGTGAAAGAGGAGCGCGATATTGGAGTGATGGAGTGATTTTGAGGTGATCATGTGATTATTGTGATTGCCTGTTGAAGTCAAGCTTCAACAATATTTTATCCAATCAAACGACGCGCCTCTTTCTTTATCAATGCAAAATCTTTTCTATTAAGCTCCCCTATTTTATTCTTTAGCAAACTTGTATCGATTGCGCGAATATGAAAAATGAGCGCGATAGAGGTAGAAGTTAAACCATTTTTTTCAGTTGGGACAACAGGCAAAGTGAATGGAAAACGCAACGCTGCCTTATTGCCGGTGCAGGGAATAATGGTCACTATAGTTTTTGCCACGGTGGCAACTACGATAGCGGGGCGAACACCGCTTTGCTCATGCGTACCAAGTTCCGGAATATGAACAACCCATATATCGCCGGGCTTCATATTAGAAATTATATTTTCGCATACTTTTGGCTGATAAAATATCCCATGAGTGAAGCTCTTTCTGTAAGTTTACAAGGTCTTCAAAGCTACCGAGATAACTTGAAACAGCGCGCTTGACGATTTCACTCTCCGCTACGCCGAGCTTCTTGGAAGCAAACCGTACCTGCTTTTTCATTTTTTCATCAAGTATTTCCATTTTTTTATGTTAGCACAGGGTGAAATCAAGCACAATGTCTGTTGAAACCAGAATTCAACAGAGACTACGGTGTAATTTGCAAGCCTGCCCCTGCGGTAATATCTGTAGCTGACTCGTATGTCGTATCGGGGCAAGTTTTTACTCCGCTCGATACGCCTCCCGCCCAGCTCGTCTGCGGACAAACCTTGTTGCGCCAGCGGAGGAAGTAGTCACTCACCGTCACGGGACTTCCCGACCCTTGCCACGAGACGGTCACCGTCACTTTTTGCGTCGAGGGATCAAAAAGTCCGGTGCTCGTTGTGCAGGTCGTGAGCGTGCCGTCCGTGTCGGTAATGCCGGTAATTGCGCGAGATGTCGGCGTTGTGTCGCGACATACATTTTGTATTGTAACATACCGCGTATAATTTGCCGTGTTGAGCGCGATGGCCTCATCGCCCGCAGCAAGCGTCCATTTGCCTGCCGACGGTGCGGGGTAATAATGCTGTGTCCACTTGGTGAGCGTGTAGATATTCTGCCATTTCTCTTCCGCCGTCCCCCGCACCGCCTCGAGCGCCTCGTTCGCCAGCCCTATCGCCACATCGCTTTCGCCCGAGGTTTTCCCGCTCTGCAAACTCACAAACACCGCCTGCGACCCCACGGAAAGGACGACGGCGAGGATTGATATCGCGATGAGGAGCTCAAGGAGGAGAGCACCACGGGTACGCGAACAACTGACAACTGACAACTGACAACTGACTGGACTCAGTGGGGTACCTATAGTTTTTCTTGACTTTATTTTTATCATAATCTATACTTAGTTTACTTTTGGGGTGACCCACCGATCCAGGGCTCCGGCTCTGGTGATAATTTAGTAGAAAGCTCGAGCAAAGTCTCGAGTTTTTCTTTTACTCGAGCAAAATCGGCAACATCAAGTGTTGTGAGACGACGCTGGAACCTGTTCGCACTGAACATCCTTATTTGATAAAGCAGGACTGACACAACCTCTCCATGAACTACTACATCAATAAACCATGTCCCCGTCTTTCTTTTTGTTGAAAGTGGGATGCCTATATAATTTTCGCCTGAGAGTTTCTTCAAAATTAACACGGGGCGCCCAAAAACATCACCCTTGCCACAGGATTCATCTCCAACATTCGTTCCAACAGCACACCACCACACTTCTCCTTGTTTGAAGAGAAATTTCTGTCCTACTTTTTCCAATTGTTTCTTTCGGTCGTTCCAACCATCAAAATCTTTTATATAATCATCCATATGTTCTATATTATACCTAATACACCGCGCCGATGCTCGAGACCGTGGTCGTGGCATACTTGCCTTCGGATACGATGACGACGGTCGCCACGGTCGTGGTGCCGGAGATTTTTGTGAAAATAATGTCCTTGTTTGAGCCGGCCGATGGGTCGGAAAAAACAAGACCTCTTGAAAGCGTCGTCGTTGCTGTCACGGTCCCGCCGGCATAGTTTGTCGGCGTTGAGAAAAGTTCGTAATACTGGTCGCCTCCGTTCACATTCACGATGTGCGCCCCCCATTTGAACCCATCCTCCCCTATCATCGCTTTCGACCGCGCATGGCGCAGGTCGCTCGCAAGTGTTTTCGAGACCGACTGTATTTCTACATTTTTTATAAATTCTCGATAGTATCCCGACCCCACTGTCCCCAAAATAGCGATGATTGCGACGACGATGAGCAATTCCAAAAGGGAAAAGCCCTTTTGGAAACATTTGACATTTGACATTTGACATTTGACGGGAGACAAACGCAAAGGAGACACGGGTATGCGAGTGGCATTTCGTGTCCCGTTAATTGTCCGCGAAGCGGTGTCACATGTTAATTGTTCTTTTTTCATTTTGTTCCCTGTCAATTGCGAATCAGCTGATTCGTGTCTTGGACATAGACATGTCGCCCGTCAATTGTTCTCCTAGGTAAAATGCCCCACGAGCTGATAAATCGGTAGAATGATAGAAAAGGCGATCGAGCCGACGAGGAGACCCATGACGAGGAGGAGGATTGGCTCGAGCGTCGCGGTCAAATCTTTGAGCTTATTGTCGACCTCTTCTTCATAAAAATCAGAAAATGTTCCCAAGATCTCGGAGAGCGTGCCGGTGCGCTCGCCCACGATGATGAGACTGATGAGAAGGCGCGGGAAGAGATCGGGGAATTTTGCGAGTGACTCCGATATGGGAATGCCGTTTTTAATATCCACACCGACGGCATCGAGCGCTTTGGTGTACCCTTGATTGCCGATGGACTGCGCCGAGAGCTCGAGCGCTTCGACGGCAGAGATACCGCTTGCTATCAGGTTGCCGAAGGTGCGCGAAAAACGCACAAGCGCCACTTTTTTGATGAGGTTGCTTGCGACGGGCATATGCGCAATGACCGAAAAGAAGATCTTTTTACCGAAGCGCGTGGTGCGGAAATATGCAAAAAACCAGACGAGAAATGCGAGGAGGACAGCGTCGAGTGTGTAGCTCCAGACAAGCATATTCGATATGCCGAGGAACACTTTTGTGATGAACGGAAGCTCCACCCCGCTCGAAGCAAACGCTTTGGTAAGCCGCGGCAAGACGAACATGAGGAGAAGCGTCACCACACCGCCCGAAGCGACAAGAAGAATGACCGGGTACATTAGCGCGGACTTGATTCTGCTCCGCAAGTTGTATTCTTTTGCGAGGTATTTTCCGAGCTCAACGAGCGTCTTGTCGAGCTGTCCCGACATTTCACCGGCGCGGAGCATCCCCATAAAGATCGGCGGAAAGAGATTTGCATGCGCTTCAAACCCTTTTGAAAGCGTCTGTCCGCTTTTGAAAAGCGACTGCGCCTCCTGAAGGATTCTTTTCAACGCGGGCTTGTCGGTGTCGGAAATAATGATCTCAATCGCCTCTGCGATGGAGAGCCCCGCCTTTGTCGTCGCGGCAAGGTTGCGCACGAGGAACATGATATCAACCGGCTTGATACTGCCGAAAAACTCGATTGCCAAAAGCCCTTTTCCTTTCCCGCGCGCATTGAGCGCGTCTACCGAAATGGGCGTGAGGTCGCGCTTGACGAGGTATGCCACGACCTCGTCGCGCGCCGACCCCTCGTACTCGCCATGCACGATTCCTCCGTCTTTATTATATGCTTCGTAAATAAAAGTACTCATACTGAAAAAACAATTAACATTTGACGATTGACATTTGACTTGATTCCAAACACAAACAAACAACATATAGTGAGGACGACATCGGATTTCTTATTTTGTATTTGCATTTTACTAATTGTCCGCGAAGCGGTGTTAATTGTCAATTGTCCCAAACATTCATTTTTTTGGTGATTTTAGTAAACTTTTACGAAATGCGGTGAGCTGGTTTGCAAGTACTTCAGCCCCACTCAAACAATCTTTGTGTTCCGCACTCGCAAGGTATCCACTATCCAATGCAATGTCACAACATGCCACAACCTCATTAAGAGAAGTATGCGACATATTCAAAAAATGTGCAAAGTCCTTGTCGGTCATACGATCTGAACCCTCAGCAATATTGAGAATGATTGAATCGAGTGCGCGAGACATTTGCGCGGTCAATGAAAATTGCTCCGAGTGCGGAAATTTCTTCTTTGCTAATATTTTTACATTACGCACAAAAACACGCGCATCACCATACACAGGGAACTGCCTGAATCTAAATTTTTTATTCTGTATCTGCATTGTGTATTCTGTCAAATGTTACATGTCAAATGTCAATTGTTGAGAGTTGTTACTCCTTAACAACTCTCAGGATTTCCTCGATCGTCGTCACGCCTTTTTCGACTTTGTCGAGACCGTCCTCGAACATCGTGGTCATGCCGTCCTCTATCGCTTTTTTGCGCACCTCGGAAACCGGCGCCTCGCGGAGGACGAGCTCGCGGACGGCGTCGGTGACGCGGAAAAGCTCGAAGATGCCGACCTGTCCTTGAAAACCGGAGTTCCCGCACACTTTGCATCCGCGACCGCGGAAGAGGGTCGTGGGAAGGTTCTCTGCGACCTTGCCCACAAGCTCAATCTGCGCTTTGATGAGGCGCGTGATCTCCGGACTTGCGGGGTAGGACTCGGTGCACGAGGCGCAAATACGGCGCACGAGGCGCTGGGCGATGACGAGGTTTACCGTCGAGGAAAGGAGGAATGCCGGCGCGCCCATATCGAGGAGGCGCGGAAGCGCTGACGGTGCATCATTGGTATGGAGCGACGACAAGACGAGATGCCCCGTGAGCGCCGCATGCACGGCAATCTCCACGGTTTCATTGTCACGGATTTCACCAATCATAATAATGTCGGGATTTTGGCGGAGGAGCGCACGGAGGCCGTTTGCAAAAGTGATCCCCGCTTTCGGATTGACCTGTGTTTGGTTCACGCGCGGAAACTCGTATTCGACAGGGTCCTCGATGGTGGTGATGTTGACCGACGGCGTATTCAAAATATGGAGCACCGCATAGAGCGTCGTTGTCTTGCCGTGTCCTGTCGGGCCCGTCACGAGGATCATCCCGTGCGGTTTCTTTATTTCGTCGTAGAGAATGACGATGCCCTCATCCGACATGCCGAGGTCCTTGAGCGTGAGCGGGCGCGCCGAGCTTTTGAGGAGGCGCATCTCGACTTTTTCCCCGTGGAAGACGGGCATGATGTTCACGCGCACATCAAGGTTTGATCCGTCGTCCATTTCAAAACGAAAACGACCGTCCTGCGGGACGCGGTGCTCGTCTATCTGAAGGTTGCCAAGAATTTTTACGCGCGCGACGAGGACGGGCGCGATTGCTTTCGGCAAGCTCAAAATCTCGTGCATAATGCCGTCGATGCGGAACCGCACAAGAAGCTCGCGTTCGAGCGGTTCGAAATGAATATCCGAAGTCGAGAGCGCCACCGCATGATCCATGATGTTGTCGAGGATTGTTACGATAGGAATCGCCGTCGCCGTCTTTGAGAGATCTTTATCGTCCGCTATCACGAGAGACTGCTCGACATTCTCGGAGATAATATCATTAAATTCAACGCCGATATTTTTCTTGTAGTGCTTGAGCCCGTAGCGGAGACTCGAAAATGTGGTGAGGTGCGCCTCGACCCATGCGCCGAGTTTCGCGCGGACATACTCGATCGTGTCATAGTCAAACGGATCGAGCATCGCGAGCCGTGCGATCCCCTTTTCTTTGTCATATCCGAAGAGCACGATGTCTTTTGACTTCGCATATGCCTCGGGAATAAGCTCTACCGTCGCCGGGTCAAGCGTCTCCTTTTTTAAATTCACCACCGGTGCGCCATAGTACGGGCTCAGCAATTCTGTAAAATAATCCTCTGGAATTTTCCCGCTCCCGATCAAAATATTCGCGACCGACTGCCCCGAACGGCGAGACTCTTCTGCCACAGCAACAAAGTCCTCCTCTTTCACGAGTCCCGACTCAAGCACTATCGATTTCAATTTCTCTTCAGCAATGTGCATAATGTTCAGTACAGTATATCACGCAAAAACAAAATAAACACTACAAGAAAACATCAAAAACAAAAACTTAACACAAAAACATTACACCGCATCCACCACCCCCCATAGGACTCACCTATGGGGGGTACCCATGGGGAGCTATGAGGGGCGCTAAATAAAATCTTTAAACGATAACCATTCATCAATAAACTGGTCAAAATCCTTAAAATTGAGAAAATACTGCGGGAATGCTTTCTTATTGAGGATACGACCCTCTTCCCTATTCCTTCCCATATAATCAAAGTAACTTGAGTGATAATACTCTGCGAGATATTTTTTTGCAGCAGCACGATCTATGATGCCGTTCTTTTTCCATTTTGGATCAATGATCTTCACAGGATTAAGATGGATATAGGAAAAGAGATACCTCAGATATTCATCAGTATCTACATGTACTGCTTTAAATACTCCTTCAAACAGACTTCCGGTGCGCCCATATTTTTTATTAAAATATGTTGAGTATGCAGTCAGTACTTTTTGCATAAAAAGACTAATCCCTCCCTCAATTTTTTCATGCAAAAGTAAGTGAAAATGATTAGGCATCAGACAATAAGCTCCAACATCAACAATCGTATCACCTCTATCGTGCTCGTAGGCCTCACCAATAGGGATATCACGAAAAACTACACCATTTTCAGAATTACACAAATAAAGAAGTTTCTCAAAGCGTCGATAATCGCTTTTATCTAAAAAGATGCGCCTCTTCTCTGTCCCACGATTATAAATGTGATAAAATTCCCCAATTGAAAAATCAAATTTTCTATTCATAATAATTTTACTATACCACACTTCCTACTCTCCATAGGACTCACCTATGGGGTGTCACCTATGGGGTGTTAGAGTTTGAGGAGGGGGTAGAGGTGGAGGGCGGTGAGGATTGGGATTGCGAAGAGGAGAGCGAAGGGGGCGGCGAGGAGGAATGCGGGGGGAAGCGGGATGCGTTCGATGCCGTAGAGGACACGGGCGCCGAGAGAAAGCAGGATGGCGGAGATGAGCCCTATTGGCAAAAGCACGATGACGCCCGGCCAGCCGGAGATGAGCATCGCGAGCACTATCAGCATGATGTCCCCTTCCCTAAAGTTGAATGAGCGATATCGCGCGCGCGCGACAAGGAAAAGATAAAATAGCCCTGTTACGATAAGTAGTGCGATGGTGCTCAAGAAAAAATGTTGGAATGAGTAGAAGGCAAAGTATCCGTGAGCGCCGTCAAAGAGCGGGCGAAGGAATTCGAGGTATGATGGAAATGGGACATCCGGAGAAAGTGGTGACGAAAGAAATATTTTTGTAAATTCACTCTTGCTCCAAACAATGTACTGCCCCCATGTGAGAAATATACCGAAGAAAAGATGGGTAGTGACAGCAATTCCAGCGAGCCAACTATACGAAATATTTTTTACCCAAAACGGACGGAAAAATCGTACGACAACAATACAAAAAAAGATTATCCATGCCGCGAGAGCAATCATGTTGAAATTGGAGAAAATAAAGTTGAATGACATGGAAGCTATTATACTAAAAAATAATAGTACCCGCTACTCGCCTCCTTATGTATTGAAGTCTGACTTCAATACAGGATGGAAAACAAAAAAACAACCCATTAGGAAGGGTTGTTTTTTTAGAAACTTGAGTTAATTAGAATGCTCCAGATATTGGCAATAGATTTAAGCTATTCCCTGTTTCATAATAGCTATCATTATCTCCACCATCTTTTGCCATCTTTAGTTCATCGGTTTTGTACGCCTGACTCTCGAGTACGGCATCTATTTCAAAGATATATGCTGGTTTACCCGCAGTATTTGAACCATTCTGGCATGCGTAGCGGTATACGAGGTCGCCTGATGCCACTGTTGCAGTTACTGTATTTGTAGGATCAACGGGGAAGCTTGAGATTGGTGTTCCTCCCGTTAAGGCTTTGAGATTTACTGGAATCCACCCATTCCCGTCAACTTTTCCAGGGGTGGCTGAATAATATCCTGTAGTGCCAAAAGTTTGAGCACCAGCAGCGGTGTCAGCGCCTGGGGTGAGCGCCACGGCAAGGGTTGGAACAGAAGAGACACTGTATGAAATCTTTGCTGCAGTGTTGTTTGAGGTTGTCCCGCCCCATGTTGTAGAAGTAAGACATGTTGAGCTAGCTGCGGCAGCTGCGGCAAAATTATCCAAACTTGGAGTCGAAGATGCCGTGAGCATGATGCCGAGGGCGGTTTTGACTGTTTTCAAGTCCGAAATACGCTGAGCGTCGCGGGCTTTTTTTAGAGTTTCTGCGGGGTTTAGCATGAACACGAGGGCAATCGAGAGGATGGCGATGATTGCGATAACGATGAGGAGCTCGAGGAGGGTGAAGCCTTTTGCGTGTGCATTTTTCTTCATATTTGTAAGTGAAATCATGGTGATAATGTTAGTTGATAAGGGTTAGAAACTTGCTGGAGAAGCACCACCTGCACCAAGAATCTTCAAATTTGTACCCACCTCATAATAATTAGAACTGTTGCCCCCGTCTTTTGTAAGCTTGTTATCAGCTCCAGTGGTGTATGTATTGCTTTCGAACACTGCGTCAACTTCATATGCAAGCGGATTTATCGAACATGCATAACGATATGCGAGAGTTGAAGTTGAGATATTAAGTGCTGTATCGGTACCGAGTGAATTTACCGGGTCAATGGGAAGATTTGAGATCGGGGAACCTCCAATAAGAGAATCAAGGTTTACGGGAATCCAGCCATTGCCATCTGTAAGAGTATAGTTTGCAGATGCAGATGAAGTTGCGAAAGAGGTAACTGCCGTGACACCATCAAGACTTAAGTCTGTAACGGCGGCAGTACCTGAAAGGGAGTAATGAATCCACGGACCAGTAGCACTATATGCCCACGCTGTAGCAGGAGTCGCTTTACAGCCATTGTTATTAGTAAGACCCCCCAAATAAGGAGTCGTCGTGCTTGTAGTATAAATTCCAAGTGCGGTTTTTATCGTACTCATATCTGACATTCGTTGAGCGTCGCGGGATTTCTTTAGCGTTTCTGCTGGGTCCAAAACGAGTACGAGGGCGACGGACAAAATGGCGATGATGGAAACGACGATGAGGAGCTCGAGGAGGGTGAAACCCGCCTCTCGTTTCTCTTTTATGTTCATATTTAAATTCATATTTATTAAAATTATTTATAATTAACCTTTTTATTATATCAGAGTGGTTTTGGAAATGGAAGCAAGTTATCCACATTTGACATATAACATGTGACATTTGACCAAATACCAAATACAGAGGACCGACCTTTAATACGGTGCGGGTGCAGAAAGGTCGGACCTCGGGTGCACGGGTGTCAGTTGTCAGTTGTCAGTTGTTCTCGCGCTACCGCGTGAGGTACCCCTTCACCTTATCCACCACTTCCTGAATGGGATAGTCCACTTTTACCAAATACTCATTGGCGCCCATTCCGAGCGCGCGGTCTTGGTCGGTCTTTTGACCGAGGTTTGAGAGCACGATGACGGGGATGCCGGCAAGCTCGGGGACTTTTTTGATATCCTCGAGCACGCCGAAGCCGTCTTTTTTGGGAAGCATCAAGTCGAGAATGATAAGGTCGGGCTTTTCAGACGCAATCATTGCGACTGCTTCTTCTCCGTCGCGTGCCAAAAGAGTCTGCATCCCCTCTTTGGCGAGTTTTATCTCATACACTTTGGAGATGTGCTCGTCGTCCTCCACAATCATCACTTTTTTCTTGTTTGTGTCCATATCTTTATCTATGCGTAGCTTAAAACTTTTTCCACGAGAGCGTCTATCTCATAATCACTCTTGACCAAGTAATCAGCGATGCCAAGCCCGCGCGCGATACCCTTTGACTCTTCACGACCCGACACCGAGCAAATGACGACCTTCAAATCTTTGTAATCAGCATGCTTGCGAATCTCGGCGAGAAACTCGATGCCGTTCATCCCGGGGAGCAAGAGGTCGAGCCAGATGATATTCACCGCATCATGTTCGGATTGAAGCACCTCGAGCGCCTCCTCTGCGCGGAGTGTTGAAATAACGCGATGCCCCCTTTGCTTGAGTTTGAAGACCACCGCGCGATTGAGCGCGACATCGTCTTCGACTAAAAGAATTGTTTTGGGTTTCACCTCAGTTTCCATGATTTTTTTATTGTAGCATGGGCGAGCACTTCTCGCCAAGTCGAAAGTCCATAAAGTCCTTAAAGTCAAAAGTGGGTGCGGGTACAAATGCATTTACTTTATAGACTTTATGGACTTTCGACTTTATAGACTTACTATTGGTACCGTAAAGAAAAATGTCGACCCCTTTCCCTCTTCGGTCTCAAACCACACTTTGCCACCCCACGATTCTACGAGCTCTTTCACCAGCGCAAGTCCGAGCCCAGAGCCGTCGGGAATCGTAGCGCGGGCATTCTCCGCGCGGAAAAACTTCGAGAAAACGCGACTCCTCTCCGCCTCGGGGATACCGATGCCGTTGTCGCGCACCGAGTAAACGACTTCGCTTTTTTGTCCCTCTGCCTCTTCTTTCTTTCTCCACGCGATCTCAATAATGCCGTCTTTCAGACTTGTATAGCGAATCGCATTTGAAAAGATGTTGAGCACCACTTGGCGAAGCGTGAGCGGGTCGAGCGATACAATAATGGGGTCGCCCTCTGGAGACAGCACCGAGAGAGTGCTTCCTTTTTCATCGATCTGCGAAGCGAGCTCTTTTGCTATTTCCCCCGTAAATGTAGAGAGATTTATCGGCTGTTTCTCCGCTTTGATCTTGCCGCTCTCGACGCGCGAGATGCCGAGAAGGAGATCCACTGTCTGGTACAATCGCTCCGCCCCGCTATGCACCTCGGTCATAAAATCTTTCTGCGCATCGTTCAAAATACCCACATCGCCGGACAAAAGCATTTCCGAGTACCAGCGAATAGAAGTGAGCGGAGTGCGGAGCTGATGCGATGCGACGGAAATGAAACCGGACTTCGCCTCGTCAAGCTCGCGGTCTGCGGTCACATCGCGGACGACGATAACCCCGCCGGAAAGTCCTCCGCCGAGAGGTGCGACCGAGAGCACGACGGGAATCTGCTTTTCTCTCTGCGCGGTCGTCAAAGATATCTCGTCCTCGAGTGTGGTCGTCACGATCAATTTTGTGAGGAACATCTCTTCGGTCGGCCACTCCGCGGGAGAAATCTCTGTTTTCTTATTTTTCCAAAGCTTCATGACCTCGCGCAGGTCTTTGCCGATGATCTCTTGAAGCGGCATCGCAAACAGCTGAAACGCGCGCGGATTTACCAAAGTGATCTTGTATTCTCCGTCAATGAGGATGAGCCCGTCCCCGATAGATGACAGGACGGTCTGCAGTCTATTGCTTTCAACCTGAAGCTTTTCTCCCGCCTTCCACGAATCTTCGAGGAGGTTGAGCGTTGCTTTTTTTGACTCCTCAAGAAATTTTTGCTGTTTCTCGTGCTCGGCAAGGTCTTTTTCAAGTGCTTCTGCTTTTTCCTCGACATCGCGCTTGGATACTTCCAAATCTTTTCGCGCGCCACGGATGGAGGCGATCATCGTATTGAACGACGATGCGAGGTACCCTATCTCGTCTTTTTTCGTCTGTATTTTTACCTGCACATCGAGGTCGCCTTCTGTCACTCGCTTTGCGACCATAACGATATTGCTGATGCGCGCGAGCGGATCGCGCACGAAAAATACCGCGATGAGAACGCCGAAGACAAGCATGGCGAGTCCTCCGGCAAATACGATGCGCGTGAGCATATCAAATGGAGCAAAAACTTCATCCACTTGAACCTCAACCACCAGCACGAGCCCATCGTCTTTGAAGCACATCGACTCGCCCAAGACGCGAAGCCCTTGATAATTGTCGTACTCCTCGCTTATTTCTCCTCCGTTCTCCATACATTCGCGCACGGGAAGCGTGTCCACCCTCTGGTGCAAAAGTACATTTTGCATATAGCGCGACGGGGTCACCATCGTATAGTCGCTATTGACCAAATAAATATCGGAGGTTTTATAACTTTCCAAAAGAGCCGTTCTTGAAACCCTGTTTGTCGTCGGAGCCGTTTGGTCATCGCCGACACTGACACCGAGAGCATGAGCGATCTCTCGCGTATTGGCAAAATGGACGAGGAGCACCGCGTCGATCGGCTCATGTGCTCCTTCCTTTCCGAGGGCAAACAATCGCGCGGTCACATGGGTCATCGGCTCCGATGTTTCGTCTTCCTCAAAAATGAAACCTCTTACAAACACTTCGCTGAACGATGAGGTGACCGTTTTGCTGAAATGATGCGCTTTGAGCCGTACCTCTTCCTCCAGCTCATCCGTTCCAACGCGGTCGAGGCGCGTGGAAGCAATGACGATGCCGTTTCGGTCGAGAAGGTCAACAAGGAAAACAGTCTTGTCGTAGGGCATTTTATTCTTGGCCACATACGCCGCGAATTCTTTTTCGAGGCGCGCGCGGTCGGATGTTCCTACCCCCGCATCAAGTATCCCCTTTGCCATACCCTGAATCTTTACATCAGAACTCCAGTCGAGTGTGCGCGCTTTCACTTTTTCCAAAAAAGCGAAGTAGGTGCTCTCGCTTTGTTCGGCGATGATAAAGAAATCGCTGGTTATTTGTTTTTTGAAAGTATCCCCCACTGTGTACTCAACGAACACCGCAACGGCAAGTACTATTGTCAGAAAAAATATTCCAAAAAAAAGTGTTGTCTTGGCGCGCAACTTCATGGGGTTGAATATTGAATATCGAATGTTGAATGTTGAATGTTGAATAAAGCCCGTACCCATTCCTGAATCAGCAGATTCACGTCTTGGGCGCAATTTCAATATTCGATATTCTGCTTTTACATTGTAGCATGCAAAGAAATAACTTGGTATACTGTTTGAGTACAAAACATGTGACAGGTGACACCGCTTCGCGGACAAGTGACAAGATGCAGTGGCATTAAGTCAATTGTCAAATGTTAATTGTTCCCCAACCCATGAATTTCCTAAACCTTCTCACAAAAGAAAAACGCGTTGCGGGAATCGAGATCAGCGATTCGGTCATTCGTATCGCATTTTTTCGCGCGCAAAACAAAAAATATAAAAATGAACGGAGGGTGGAACAAACAACTGACAACAAACAACAAACAACTGACGGGGTGCGGGGACAAAAAGAACAAGTGGAGCGGAGAGTATCGGAAGAACTTGTTCTCATCGAAGAACCGATCGCGGCAAACATTATCGCAGATGGCGTGGTGATCGATGTAGACCTCCTCGGGAAAACATTGAGGAGTATTTGGGCAAAAGCAAAACTCGGCACCGACTACGCCATTGTCGCGATCCCCGATGACAAGATTTATTCGCGCATCTTTTCGTTTCCAAGGACAGTGGATGGCACGCGACTCACCGAAGCGATGCGCCTCGCCATCAGCTTCCAGCTTCCCGTCAAAACAGAGGAAGCATATCTCGACTGGGAGCGCACGGGCGGGACACCATCTACCAATGAAATCCTCCTTTCCACCGTGCCTCGCACTGTCGTGCAGGGAT
>ERZ1292625.988-Hain-H41-01um-R1-988-length-37717-cov-25_pt1 | contig 37717 bp, 41 predicted proteins | sample MGYA00564400_ERZ1292625 | MGnify/ENA primary metagenome ERZ1292625 (study PRJEB36523, sample SAMEA6512639) | groundwater metagenome | collected 2019-01-08 | study: AquaDiva: Metagenomics assemblies of 32 groundwater samples
TCAAATATGCAATTTACCATCTTCCGTTTTCAGTGCGACAGAGGGAGTTGTCATGGGACCGAATGAAATTGCAGCCTTGATACAACGCGCATTTTCCGGGGATGTAAAGGAGATAAAGGAATTTCGCGGCCAGGTGTCCATTACCGTAAAAAAAGAGCGGGTGAAGGACATTCTGGGCCATCTCGCCGCCTGGCCGGAGTTCTCCTTCGACTATCTTGAAGACCTCTGCGGCGTGGATTATCTCGGCAAAAAAGAGCCGCGGTTCGAGGTCGTCTATTACCTCCATTCCATGAAACACCGGCACACGATACGGATCAAGGCGGAAGTGCCCGAGGACGATTGCGCCATAGACAGCGTTGTGGACATCTGGGCAGGGGCCGACTGGCATGAACGGGAATGTTATGACCTGTTCGGCATTACCTTTACCGGGCACCCCGACCTGCGGCGGATCCTCATGCCCGAGGACTGGGAGGGACATCCGCTGCGGAAAGACTATCCTGTCCAGAGCGACCTGGGGGACCGGGAGTGGCCGGGGTACACGGACGTGGTCGCAACGGCAAAAAAGAACAAGCGCTACGAGGTCCGATAAATGCCGACCGGAACAAAGGGAATGAGCACACAAGAACTTACCCTCAACATGGGTCCGCAGCATCCGGCCACCCATGGGGTGCTGCGGCTGGTGCTGGACCTGGACGGCGAGACGGTGGTCAAGTGTACGCCCCACGTGGGCTACCTTCACCGGGGCATCGAGAAGCTTGCGGAAGACAGGTCATACACCTCGGCGCTGCCGCTCACGGACCGGCTGGACTATATCTCGAACATGACGAACAATGTGGGGTATTGCCTGGCCGTGGAAGGGCTCTTCGGCATCGAGGCGCCGGAGCGGGCCAAATATATCCGGACCATCATGTCGGAGATGACGAGGATCAGCAGTCACATCGTCTGGCTTGCCACCCATGCCCTGGACCTGGGGGCGATGACCGTATTTCTGTACTCCTTCCGGGAGCGGGAACGGCTCCTGGACCTCTTTGAAATGACCTGCGGCGCCCGGCTGACGGTGAGTTATCCGAGGATCGGAGGGGTGCGCTGCGACGTAAGCCGCGCATTTATCGACGGCCTCTCCGCGTTCACCGAAGAGTTTCCCCGGAGGATCGATGAATACGAAACCCTCATAGACCGGAACAGGATCTGGCTGCAGAGGACAAAGGGCATCGGAGTCATAACCGCCAAGGAGGCGATCAACCGGGGCCTGACGGGACCGCTGCTGCGGGGCTCGGGCGTCTCCTATGATGTGCGGAAGGACATGCCCTACGATGCCTATGGCAATGTGGAATTCGATGTCCCCATCGGCAGGAACGGCGATGTCTATGACCGGTACCGGTGCAGGATGGAGGAGCTGAGGCAGTCGAACCGGATCATCCGGCAGTGCCTCGACAAGCTGCCGGAAGGGCCCATTCTGGCCGATACAGCGCCTGATCTCGATATGCCGGTGGAGGGAGGAAAAAAACAAGTCCCCGAAATGTCCTACCTGCATGCCAGCATATCGCTGGTGAAGGAATTCGACGCTTTTCCCGCCGGCGAATACTACTCGGCAATTGAGGCCCCGAAGGGTGAACTCGGTTTTTACCTCGTGAGCGACGGCAATACGAGGCCCTTGCGGATGAGGGTGCGGGCGCCTTCCTTCGTCCATGTTTCGGTTCTGCCGAAGCTCTGCACCGGCCATCTGCTCGCCGATGTCATCGCGAACATCGGGACCATCGACGTCGTCATCGGTGAGTGCGACCGGTGAGTTTAGTTCGGAGTGCGGATCGCGGAGTACACTATGCGATCCTGATGTGGAGAGCATGATTTGATTCCTGAATTTATCTATACCATCATAGTGATCCTCCTCAAGATAGCCGTGGTTGTGGGCGTGACCATGCTGCACGTGGCCTATGCCACGTACTTCGAGCGGAAGGTCATCGGCCACATGCAGGTGAGGCTCGGTCCCATGCGGGTCGGTCCCCACGGGCTGCTTCAGCCGATTGCGGACGGGATCAAGCTCTTCTTCAAAGAAGACATAATCCCGGCGGAAGCGGACAAGACGGTATTCAAGATCGCGCCCATTGTGCCCGTATTCGCGGCACTGAGCGCCCTCGCGGTCATACCGTTCTTCGAGGGCTTCGTCATTGCCGACATCAACATCGGGTTGCTCTTCATCCTTGCAATGTCGTCCCTCGGCGCCTACGGCATTGTCATGGCCGGGTGGTCGTCGAACTCCAAGTATTCCTTTCTGGGGGGGCTGCGGTCGTCGGCCCAGGTGATCAGCTATGAAGTGGCGATCGGGTTGAGTCTCGTCGGCGTGATGATCTTATCGGGCTCGCTGAACCTGACCGAGATCGTGAAGGCGCAGCAGCAGTTTCGGCACGGGATGTTCTTGTTCCCGCAGTTCGTCGCCTACTTCGTGTTCATGGTCGCGGCCTTTGCGGAGACCAACCGGGCGCCCTTCGACCTGCCCGAAGCGGAGAGCGAGCTCGTGGCCGGGTATTTCGCGGAATACAGCGGCATGCGGTTCGCGCTGTTTTTCGCCGCGGAATACATCGGGATGATCATCATGTCGAGCATCGCGGTGCTCTGCTTCTGGGGGGGCTGGACGCTCCCGCCGGCGCTGCTGGACGCGGCGCCGGCACTGGCCGTCGTTCCCGGCATCGTCTGGTTCCTTCTGAAGGTGTACATCCACATCTTCCTCTTCTACTGGGTCCGGGCGTCGCTGCCGAGGTACCGGTACGACCGGTTGATGAGCCTGGGCTGGAAGGTGCTGATCCCGCTGGCGCTGGCGAATATTGTAGTGACGTCGCTGGTGAAATTCTTTCTTTAAACAGGGACCGGCGCCGGCAGCGCGCACATAATTTGAAAGGAGAAACATCCGCCATGAGCACATACCAGGCGCACCCGATGGGTGAACTTACATCGATTCTCCTCGCCACAGACGGCTCGGAGTTCTGCGAAGGCGCAATCCGGGAAGCAATATCCCTGGCGAAGGCATGCAGGATAAAACTCTCGGCGCTCACCGTGCTGGCGATCAACCCCGAGCTTGAGGCCGAAGGGCAGACGCTGGTGGAAAAGATGGAAAGAGCCGCACGCGAACATCTGAATGCTATTCAGAAAATGGCCGCTCAGAAAAACGTAGAATGTGAAGCGGTTTTCAAACGGCATGATACACCCGCGGCGGCTATCGTCGAGGAAGCGAAAAAAAGGGCGAGTGATGTTATTGTCATGGGCAGACGCGGGAGAACCGGTCTTCTCAAGGTCCTTATGGGAAGCGTCACGTCAAAGGTGATAGGGTCCGCCCCCTGTAAGGTGCTGGTAGTGCCGAGGAACGGATAGTACGTTTGTTCGGCGCGTTTGGGAAACGCGCCCTACAAAGGCGTAGGGTCCGTTCCCCGAACGGACCGCACCATGGAAAATAACAATATGTCGATATATGAGCTGCTGAAAAGGATATTCCTGATCGATATCCAAAAGGGCATGGCCCTGACGATCAGGAGCATGTTCACCCGCGCGGTGACGCGGCAATACCCGGAAGAGAAAAGGGCGCCTTTTCCGGGTTTCCGGGGGCGGCATGCCCTGGTGAGGGACCCCGATACGGGACGGGGAAAATGCGTGGGTTGTTTGCGGTGCGTAACGGTTTGCCCCTCCCGGTGCATTCGCATTGAGTATCGGGAACAGGAAGACGGCGGCAGAATCGTCGAACGATTCGAGATCGAGGCGGCGCGGTGCGTGTATTGCGCGTACTGCGTGGAGGTTTGTCCCGTATGCGCCCTGGTGATGACCGAGTTCTATGAGTATGCCGTGTCTTCCCGCGCCTCGCTTCGCTTCGACCGGGAGCGGCTGCTGAAAAACTGGGACGAATTCACCGCTCAACAGGAAGGTGACACGTATTTCAATAAATTCTGGAGACCCGAGGGACTTGATGTGCGGAGAATGCCCGAAGGCAAAAGAATGCAGGGGCCGGTGCGTATCAAGGCCAAACGCCGGTGAGGGTTTCCGGGTGACCCGGCCCAGGAGAAGGATGCCATGCTGTCGAAGTTGTTTTTCGGATATTTTGCCGTTGTTCTCGTGACGTTGTCGATCGTGATCATCACGAGAAAAAATCCGGTGCACAGCGTGCTCTGGATGCTGGTGATGTTCTTTCACATTGCCGGTCTATACCTGTTCCTGAACGCGGAATTTCTGGCGGCCGTTCAGCTGATCCTCTATGCCGGGGCGATCCTGGTCTTGTTCCTTTTCGTGATCATGATGCTGAACATCAAGGAAGAGGTGACGGCGAAGCGCTTCATCGGTTGCTGGCCGGCAGGCGCTGCGCTCGGCGTGCTGTTCGTCGTCATGGTCGCGTCCACGCTTCCCGTGTTTCAGCAGGGTCCCCCCGGGCCATTCAGCATCGAGGCGATAAAATCGGCGACCCACGCGAAGGCCCTGGGAACGCTCCTGTATGCCGAATATCTGTTTCCCTTCGAGATCGCGTCGCTCATCCTGCTGATCGCCATCGTCGGAGCGGTTGTTCTGGCGAAGAAGGGAAGTAACGAGTAGACGGTAGGCAGTATGCGGTAGACAGTAGGTAGGGAGGGGTGTAGAAGATTTTCTCTGTCTTCTGCCTGCTGTATGCTGCCTGCTATACCTTGGAGGTTTCCATGGTTCCCTTGAACTGGTATATCGGGCTCAGCGCAGTGATCTTCTCGCTGGGGATCATCGGGTTTTTAATACGGCGAAACATACTCATCATGCTCATGTCCGTGGAGCTGATGCTGAATGCCGTCAATATCTGCCTTGTTGCGTGCAGTCACTATTTACAGGACCTCCGGGGCCAGGTGCTGGTCGTTTTCATCATCACCGTGGCCGCGGCCGAGGCGGCCATCGGTCTTGCGATACTCGTATCCTTATTCAGGAACAAAGCTACGGTACATACGGACGCCCTGACGGAAATGAAAGGCTAAGCAATGGATCAGTATACGCTCCTCCCCCTCCTTCCCCTGGCAGCGTTCATCCTGAACATCCTCTTCGGGAGGGGAATATTCAAGGACAAGGCCCACTGGATAGCCATTCCGGCCGTGGCCGGCTCCTTTGTTCTGGCAATGGCCGCATTCATCGGCGTTCTCGATGGACGGGTGGTCAACCGCGACGTCTATACCTGGATCGTCTCAGGGAACTTCAGGGTTACCGTCGGTTTTTTGATAGACCAGCTTACCGCGATAATGCTTATCGTGGTAACGAGCGTCAGTCTCCTGGTCCACATATACGCCATCGGGTACATGCACAAGGACAAGGGCTACTACCGGTTCTTTGCCTATCTCAGCCTGTTCACCTTTTCCATGCTCATGCTCGTCATGAGCAATAATCTCCTGCAGCTCTACTTCGGCTGGGAAGCGGTGGGGCTGTGCTCCTATTTCCTCATCGGTTTCTGGTACGAAAAAAAGAGCGCCTCCGACGCGGGCAAAAAGGCCTTTATCGTGAACCGGTTCGGCGACTTCGGCTTCGGCCTCGGCGTGATCATGATATTTCTGGCGCTGGGGAGCCTGCAGTATGCCGAGATATTCGCAAACGTGCAGTCCCTGCAGGGCCGGACCATCAGCCTGTTCGGATATCCTGTTGAGCTCGTGACGGTCATCGCCCTGCTCCTGTTCTGCGGGGCTGTGGGAAAATCGGCCCAACTGCCCCTTCACGTCTGGCTGCCGGACGCCATGGAAGGCCCCACGCCCGTCAGCGCCCTGATCCACGCGGCCACGATGGTCACTGCCGGGGTGTTCATGGTGGCGCGGTTCAACCCGCTTTTCAGCATGTCCGAGACGGCCATGAACACCGTGGCCCTCACCGGGGCGATCACGAGCCTCTTTGCGGCGACCATCGCCCTGGTCCAGAACGACATCAAGCGGATCATCGCCTATTCCACGATCAGCCAGCTCGGATACATGTTCCTGGCCTGCGGCGTCGGCGCCTACGGAGCGGGAGTGTTCCACCTCTTCACCCATGCCTACTTCAAGGCGCTGCTGTTCCTCGGAGCAGGGAGCGTCATGCACGCCATGTCAGGGGGGCTGGACATTCGCTCCATGGGCGGGCTCAAGAAATATCTGCCCGTGACCTACTGGACCTTCCTGATCGCATCGCTCAGCATTGCCGGAGTCCCGGGGCTTGCCGGGTTCTTCAGCAAGGACGAGATCCTGTGGCTGGCCTATAACGCGGGACCGGTCGGAAAGATCGCATGGATGACGGGAACAATCGTTGCGGCCCTCACGGCCTTTTACAGCTTCCGGCTGATCTTCCTGGCTTTCCATGGGACCTTCCGGGGCACCCATGAACAGGAACACCACCTTCATGAATCCCCTCGAGCGATGACCGTGCCGCTCGTCAGCCTGGCAATCGGCGCCGTGGCCGCGGGATGGATCGGCATGCCGGCGGTCCTGGGCGGGAGCAACTGGATCGGGCATTTCTTCGAACCGGTCGCCGGCCATCCCCCGGTGACGGCGACTCATGGCGAGGAGTGGATGGTCATGGGCATATCGGTTGCGAGCGGCGCCGCAGGCATGCTCCTGTCGTGGGTCCTGTACGTGCGGAACCCCGCGCTGCCGGCGTGGCTTGCAGGGCGAATGAAAGGCATCCACACCGTGCTCCTGAACAAATACTACGTGGATGAGCTCTATGATTTTCTGATCATCAGGCCGATCACCTGGGCGGCTAAGAACGTCCTTTCGGCAACCACGGACAACAAGATCATCGAGGGGATCGTGAACGGCGTGCCGAGAGGCATCAGGACCATCGGAGAGAGACTGCGAAAACTGCAAACAGGGTACGTCCAGCACTACGGCATCGGTATGGCGATAGGTCTCGTAGTGATTATGGCGCTGGCGCTGATAGCTGCGGGAAAGTAACTTTGATTTTTGGTGACTACTCAGGTCAGCCGCAAAAAGACGCAGAAGTCACAAAAGGTTGCAGCGTCGGGGTTTACCCCGTTAGAGATTTTTCGCTTGACGCGATCTCTAACGGGGTTTATCCCCGACGATTAGTCGCCCTCAGTAGATGAGGGCGCTACAGGGGACCTGAGCAGTTACGCTTTTTTAATCTGTACTGGAGGATAGATGCAACCGGGTTATCCCATACTGAGCACCATCATCGCTCTGCCCCTCATCGGCGCGCTCATGATCGTTCTCATGAAACGAAGTCAGGGGGCCGTCATCCGCTGGACCGCGCTGCTCGTGAGTCTCGCGACGTTTCTCCTGAGCATGCCGCTCTACAGCTATTTCGACAAGACCACGCCGGACATGCAATTCACGGAAACCCATGCATGGGTGCCCTCATGGGGGGTCAACTATGCGCTCGGCGTGGACGGCATCAGCGTCCTCTTTGTCCTGCTCGCAACGCTCCTGAGCATTCTCTGCGTTACCGTTTCGTGGAACAGCATCACGGAGAAGACCAAGGAATTCTACGCCGCCCTGCTGCTGATCGAGGCCTCCATGGTCGGCGTATTCGGCAGTCTCGATCTATTCCTTTTCTACATCTTCTGGGAGGCGATGCTCATCCCCATGTTCATCCTGATCGGCGTCTGGGGAGGGGCGAACAGGGTGTACGCGGCAATAAAGTTCTTTCTCTATACCCTCGTGGGAAGCGTGCTGATGCTCGTCGGCATCATGGTCCTCTACATCCATACGGGCAAGAGCTTCGACATCGTCACGATGATGACGACGACCTATCCCCTCCATTTGCAGTTCATGCTCTTCTGGGCCTTTTTCGCCGCCTTTGCCGTGAAGGTCCCGATGTGGCCCCTGCACACCTGGCTGCCTGACGCCCATACCGAGGCGCCGACAGCCGGAAGCGTGATCCTGGCAGGGATCCTGATCAAGATGGGCGCCTATGGATTTCTGCGCTTCAGCTTGCCGCTCTTCCCCGAGGCGACGAAGGCAATGGCGCCGGCCATGATGGTGCTGTCGGTCATCGCCATTCTCTACGGCGGGATCATCTGCCTCGCCCAGACGGATGTCAAGCGGCTCATCGCCTACAGTTCCGTAAGCCATATGGGCTTCGTGACCCTGGGGATCTTCGCCCTGAACACCCAGGGGATCCAGGGCGGGATCGTCCAGATGATCAACCACGGCATTGTGACCGGCGCGTTGTTCCTGTGCGTCGGCATTATTTACGAAAGAACTCATACGAGACTGATAGCGGACTACGGAGGCGCGGCAACAGTGCTCCCGGTCTTTGCCTCGTTCTTCATGGTGCTCACCCTGGCGTCCATCGGCCTGCCGGGGACGAACGGCTTTATCGGAGAATTTTTGATCATTCTCGGCGGTTTCTCGGCATCAAAGACCATGGGCGCCCTTGCGGCGCTGGGCGTTATCATCGGCGCGGCCTACATGCTCTGGCTGTACCAGCGGGTGTTTTTCCTGGATGTCAGCCCGAAGGTCCGGGGCCTTCGGGACATGGACTTTCGGGAGTTTTTGACCGTGGCGCCGTTGATCGTACTGGTCCTCTGGATCGGGGTCTATCCCGCATCGTTGCTGCGCTTCACCGACGCATCAACGCAGCGTATCGTGGAGCGGCTGAACACGGCCGGACACCGGCAGACGGCGCAGCAGACGAGCGAGGCGGCAAAATGAGTATGCCCATTCCCTTTCCGGACATGAAGCCCGTGATGCCTGAACTGATCATGACCGGGGCCGCTGCCGCCCTGCTCGTGGCCGAGCTTGTCTTCAGGAAAAAAGCGGTCCTCGGACTTTTCAGCATTCTTGCCGCTGTTGCCGTGTTTTTCGTCCTGTCGATGAGCTTCGGCGAAACCTTCAACGGTATGTTCATCAGCGATGCCTACAGCATGCAGTTCAAGGTCATCTTCCTCATCACCCTCATTCTCACCGTCCTCCTCTCGCTTCCCTATCTTCGACGGGAGCGGGTGGAGAACGGGGAATACTACAGCCTGCTGCTGTTCGCCACCCTGGGGATGATGCTCATGGCGTCCGCGAAGGACCTCATCATCGTCTATCTCGGGCTGGAACTCATGGCCCTCAGCACGTACATTCTCGCAGGCATCAAAAAGCACGATCTGAAATCCAACGAGGCGGCCCTGAAGTACTTTCTCCTCGGCTCGTTCTCCTCGGCGCTGCTTCTCTACGGAATAGCGCTCACCTATGGCCTGACGACCACAACGGACCTCGCCGCGATCGCCGCGCAGGTTGGCCGGGGAGGGACAAGCCCGGTATTGCTCCTGGCGATGATTCTCATAGCTTCGTCTTTTTTGTTCAAGATCGCGGCCGCTCCCTTTCATATGTGGGCCCCTGATGTCTACGAAGGCGCGCCGACATCGGTGACCGCCTTCATGTCCGTGGGGCCGAAGGCCGCCGGGTTTGCCGTGATCGGGCGGGTGTTCCTTACCGCGTTCCCGAGCTTGCAGGCGGACTGGACCGCGATACTCATCGGCGTTGCCATCCTCTCGATGGCGGCGGGAAATATCCTGGCCCTTGCCCAGACCAATATCAAGCGGATGCTCGCGTACTCGTCCATCGCCCATGCAGGGTATATGCTGCTCGGGATCATCGCCGGCACTCAAAAAGGGCTCAGCGCCGTCTTGACCTATCTTCTCATTTATGCTTTCATGAACATGGGGGCCTTTGCCGTCGTTATCCTCCTCGACAAGGGGGAAGAAATCAAGGACTACGAGGGTCTGGCAAGAAGCCATCCGCTCGCAGCGGCCGCCATGCTGGTGTTCATGTTTTCCCTTACGGGAATCCCGCCGACAGCCGGGTTCATCGGAAAATTCACTATCTTCCTGGCGGCCGTGCAGGCGGGGCATGCCTGGGTCGTGGTGATCGCGGTGATCTTCAGCGCCATATCGGCCTATTACTATTTGCGGGTGGTGCGGAACATGTATATGCGGGAGAGGGCGGAGGCGACGGCGCTGCGTCCTTCGTGGTCCCTCGGCCTTGCGATCTGTTTAACCGTACTCATGGTATTCATCATCGGTGTCATGCCGTCTGTGGTGATCGGCAGATAGCAATGATGGACGAGCAGGACATCATCCCGTCAAACGAGACGGACCGCACCAGCTGGTCGGGGAGGCCATCATGGTAGAGAGCAGGGACATAGAAAAGATATCGTTGTTTGACGGACTGACCGATGAAGAGCGGAGGATCATCGCAGGCGCCATGACAGGCGACATCTTTCCCGAAGGGCACGTGGTATATCATGAAAATGAGATCGGCTGCGCCTGCATCTATATCGTCCGGAAGGGGAAGGTGGATGTATTCAAGACGAGCACGGACGGCGACCCCATGACCCTGGCGGTTTTAAGGGAGGGGAATTTTTTCGGCGAGTTTTCTTTTTTCGACGGAAAGCCGCATTCGGCCACGACGGTCGTGGCTTCTCCCGATACCGTTGTGCTGTCGCTCCAAAGGCCGGATTTCGACCGCGTGGCGGAGGTCTATCCGCGGATCGGGTACAAGGTCATGATCAATATTGTTCATGAGATCAGCGCGGTGATCCGGAGAATGAACGCGAGCTACATCGACATGGCGGGCTACATGTTCGGCAGAACGAAGAGGTAGCCATGCTGAACGACGAGGCCAGAGAGAGAATACGGCTTGCCGCGCTCCGGTATCCGGAGCCCCGCGCAGCGCTCCTTCCCGCACTCCATATCGCGCAGAAGGAGGCCGGGTATGTGTCCGAAGACGCCATGCGGTTCATTGCAGGGCAGTTGAACGTCCCGGAGTCGGAGGTGTTCGGTACTGCCACGTTTTACTCGCTGATCAGGCGGAGCTCTTCGGGCAGACACGTGATCTCCATTTGCCATAACCTCCCGTGCACGCTCCTCGGGGCCGAGCCGCTCATCGGGCACTTGAAGAGCAGGCTCGGCGTCGATGAGGGGGAGGTCACGCCCGATGGAAGGTTCTCCTACCAGAGGATCGAGTGCATCGGCAGGTGCGACGGCGCTCCGGCGATGCTCGTGGATGACGATTATCACGGCGACCTGACGCCGGAAAAAATCGACGGGATCCTGGAAAAGTATGCATGAACGAGGGAATCCTTCGGGCACGGAAAAAGAGTCAGGCATCCTGCCCGACATCCATTGCAAACTGTTTTCTGATGTGGTGACGATGCACGTCTGCGCGCTCAGGAGACAGGAGCTGAACAAGCGGGGGAGTTTTTCCTGCGAGGGATGCAGATGGGATAAGGAAATATGGAACAGCTGCTCCTGAAAAGAATCAATGTTCCGGGAGGCCTGGATATCGACATTGCCATGGCCCACGGCGCATACGGGGCCCTGCGGATCTCCTTCGGCATGCGTCCGGTGGACGTGATCGACGAAGTAAAGCGGTCGGGGCTTCGGGGCCGGGGCGGGGCCGGCTTTCCCACGGGAGTCAAGTGGGGCTTTGCCGCCATGGACCCCAAGATGCCCAAGTACCTCATCTGCAACGCCGACGAGGGCGAGCCGGGCACGTTCAAGGACCGGATCATCCTTGAGCGAGATCCGCATCTGTTGATCGAAGGCATGATCATCGCCGGGTACGCCATCGGAGCGGAACGGGGATACATTTATCTGCGGGGCGAGTACCCCGCGGCGGCAGACATCCTCGAACGGGCCATAACCCAGGCCTATGAGAAGGGATTGCTCGGAAACAATATCATCGGAAGCGGCGTGACCTTCGACCTTTCCCTGCACCGGGGCGCCGGGGCGTATATCTGCGGCGAGGAAACGTCCCTCATCGAATCCCTGGAAGGCAAGCGCGGCCAGCCTCGCATCAGGCCGCCCTTCCCGGCGAACGCGGGGGCCTGGGGCAAACCCACGGTGGTGAACAACGTGGAGACCCTGGCCAATGTCCCCGGCATCATGGCCCTCGGGTCCGAGGCCTATTCGAAGCTCGGCGTGGAAGGCTCAACAGGGACGAAAATATTCTGCGTAAGCGGCGCGGTAAACAGGCCCGGTGCATACGAGCTTCCCCTGGGAACGACGCTTCGGGAGATCATCTACACCCATGCAGGCGGCATCAGGGGAGGCGGGAAGCTCAAGGCGGTCATCCCGGGCGGCGCGTCCACACCCATGCTTACGGCGGAGCATATCGACGTAAAGATGGACTATAGCTCCCTCCTGTCCACGGGCTCCATGCTCGGCTCCGGCGCGGTGATCGTAATGGATGATTCAACCTGCATGGTGCATGCAACGGCCGTCATCATCAGGTTCTTCGAACACGAGTCCTGCGGCAAGTGCACTCCCTGCCGCGAGGGTACGGGATGGCTCCATCAGATATATAGCCGAATGCTTCGCGGAGAAGGCGGAGAAAGCGACATAGACGTTCTTCTCGGCATCTGCAGGAAGATGAAGGGAAAATGCTTCTGTCCCCTGGGCGAGGGAGCCATCCAGCCGGTCCTGTCCAGCATCAAGTATTTCCGGGAAGAGTATGAACGATGTATCCGGGAACGCGGGTGCGGCGGTGAGCAATGCAAAGGGATGATGCAAGGAAGCAAACACCACATGACAAACAAATTCCAGGCTCCGAGTACCAAATCACAAACGCTTCGAACATTGGATTTTTGAGTTTGGTTATTATTGGGGATTTGAGATCCGGAGTTTAGCGTTACACGCCTCCGAAGACAATAAAACGTATGCAGCTTACTATTACCATTGACGGAAAAGCCGTGAGCGTAAATCCCGGCGCTACGATCCTCGATGCTGCGAACTCCGCGGGAGCGAGGATTCCCACCCTGTGCCATGACAACAGGCTCCATCCCTATGGCGCATGCAGGATCTGCATGGTCGAGGTGGAGGGCCCCCCGCGCAGGATGATGACCGCGTGCACCACGCCCGCAGCGGACGGCATGATTGTCAACACCGCATCGCCCGCGGTCGTTGAGGCCAGGAAAGACATCCTCGAACTGCTCCTCATCAACCACCCCCTCGACTGTCCCGTGTGCGACAAGGCGGGAGAGTGCAGACTTCAGGACCTCGTCCATGAATACGGACTCGGCCCGAGTTCGTTCGCCGAAGAAAAAAGGCAGTTGCCTTCCGACCATGATTCCGCCGTGATTGAACGGAACGCGAACCGTTGCGTCCTCTGCGGAAAGTGCGTCAGGATCTGTAAAGAGCAGAATGCAGTTGAAGAGCTGGCATTTACCCGGAGAGGCGGTCGATCGCGCATCAGCGTCGCCTTCGACAGGCCTCTGGACTGCGAGTTCTGCGGAGAGTGCGTTGATATCTGTCCGGTGGGCGCTCTCGGCGCCAAGCAGTTCAAGTACAAGGCCAGGGTCTGGAACTTGGAGCAAACACCATCAACCTGCATCTACTGCGGCTGCGGTTGTCCCGTCTCGTTAGAAGCGCACAAGGGGAGCGTGGTGAGGATAAGCCCTGCCGATGATAACTATCTGTGCGTCAAAGGACGGTTCGGCTGGGACGCCGTGCACCACGCCGACCGGCTGACCACGCCGAAGATGCGCGTCGGCGGCGAGCTCGTGGACTGCACCTGGGACGAGGCGCTCGCGGTCATCGCCACGAACCTCAAGGTGATCAAGAACAAGCGCGGGGCCGACAGCATCGGCGGCCTCGGCTCGGTCCGGACCACGAACGAAGACAACTATGCATTTCAGAAGTTCATGCGGATGGTCATCGGGACGAACAATATCGACCTGCTTGCGCGTTTCAAAATACCGAGGGGGATCAACGCATCTTTTTTTTCAGGCGAGCTCGGCAGGATCGGCGAAAGCGACGTCATTCTTATGCTCGATCAGGACACCGGCGACATCAATCCGTTAACCGGCATCGGGATCGTGCGGGCGGTAAACAGGCGCGGGAGCAAGCTCATTCTGTGCGGCACCGGACGGAACAAGTTCAAGAGCATTGCATCCGTGGTCATCCCGCAGGATACGGGCAGTGCTCTCGCGTCCCTGACCGCGGGGTTGCGAAGCGCAAGGAGAATCGTGAGCACCCGCGTCAAGCAGGCTGTCGAACTGCTTACATCCGCCGGGAGCGTAGCCCTTATACTGCCTCCGCGGCTTGCGCCCGACACGTTCACCCTCGTACGGGAACTTGCCGGCATCCTGAAACAGGTAGCATACTATCCCCTCGTCATGCGGGGGAACATTCAGGGAGCGATGGACATGGGGGTGCTGCCGGATTATTTTCCCGGGTATCAGGCCGTATCGCCGGAGACCGCGGCCCTCTGGGGAAAGCGCTGGAACGCCTCCCTTCCGGAAGCGCGGGGGATGAGCGCCGAGGAGATGATGACGGGGATCGAGCGCGGCAAGCTTTCCGCGCTTTATATCATGGGTGACGATCCCGTCTCCAGCATCCCGGGACTCGTTCCCATCCTGAGGCGTCTGGAGTTTCTTGTGGTGCAAGACATCTTCATGACCGAGACGGCAAAGATCGCCCACGTGGTCCTGCCGGCCGCAAGTTTCCTTGAAAGGAGCGGCACGTTCACCAACCTTGAGCGGCGGCTCCGGAGAATCTCGAGGGCGGAGGAACCGCTCGGAGAATCAAAGGAGGATTGGGAAATCATTCAGGCGATTGCGCACAAGATGGGCAGGCCGATGAACTATGCGTCAGTCGGGGGCATCATGAGCGAGATCAGAACAGGTGTGCCATTCTACGGGCATCTTGCAGTCAATGCCTGCTGGCCGCGGGAACAATCACCCCTGAGCGGCAGCCTTGCTGATCTTTCTCTTTCGTCCGATTCGATCGCGGCCCATGAGGTGATCACGGCGGGGCGATTACTCTTCTCTTCCGGCGGCATGATCACCCGTTCAAAAGAGATGGGAACCATCGGCCGCGCATCAACGGAAGCTGAAGTGTAAGGAGGCAGCGAGATGAGTGTTCAGGAACAGGGGAAACGGATAAAGATCGAGACGTTCATCATTGTGCCGGACGCCTGTCCTGCCGGTTGGGAGCTTACGTGCGATTGCTGCGAGTATTCTGATGGCGAATTCCAGCTCGTAAAGCCGGCGTCGGGGTCGGAAAAGGGGTTTGGGTTCGTAGCATGTCACTTTGCAGCTGCGCCATGAAACAGAGAACGGAAAACCCGTCGGGATCCTCCTAAAAACGGCAGTTGAACCACGGATAAACATGGTCCAGGAACTAAAAAAGGCAACTACTCAGGCCAGCCGCTTCGCTTCGGCGCAAGGCGTTCCAGCATGCCAGTGCCCTTCACGCTGTCGGCGCCCGTACCCGCAGCGCTTTCGCTGCGCACGCGCTGTTGCGGCTGGAGCGGCGCCGCCATGACGCTTTCATAATCATGTTCTAATACAAAACTGATTTAATCCTGTTCAATGTTTTGCTTGACAAAAAAGGCGTATTGGCTTATTATGCACCCGTTTTAGAAGTTCTGGTAATTTAAAATTTAATAGTAGTGCAGGGAGTAGCGTATGACACCGGGAACTTATCTGCCGGAACACTTTCTTCCGGTTGTAATTTTCTTGCTCCTCGGTACCGCGGTAGGCGTCGGCATGCTGGTCGCCAGTTGGTTCATCCGGCCGAGGAACCCCTATCCGGAGAAGTTGATCACCTACGAATCCGGCATCACTCCCTTCATGGACGCCCATCAGAAGTTTTCTATCCGTTATTACATCGTCGCAATGCTCTTCCTCATATTCGATATTGAAGCCGTCTTCCTCTATCCCTGGGCCGTGGCCTACAACCACATCGGCCTGTACGGCTTCGTGGAAATGGTGGTCTTCATCGCCATCCTGCTCGTGGGTTACTTCTACGCATGGAAGAAGGGGGCTTTGGAATGGGAGTAATACAAAACCTCTTTGAGGAAGGATATATCACCACAACCATTGATTCCTTCCTGAATTACTGCCGGGCAAGCTCCATCTGGCCGATGTCATTCGGGCTTGCGTGTTGCGCCATAGAGATGATCCAATATTATGCCGCACCGCAGCATGATTTTGACCGCTTCGGCACGGTGCCGCGCCCGTCGCCGCGCCAGTCGGACCTGCTCCTGGTGGCCGGGACGCTCTCGAAAAAGATGGCTCCCGTCCTGCGCCGCGTGTATGACCAGATGCCGGAGCCGCGGTACGTTATCGCCATGGGGAGCTGCGCGGCCTCCGGGGGGATCTTCAATACCTACAGCGTGGTGCAGGGGGTGGACAATATCGTCCCCGTGGACGTGTATATCCCGGGCTGCCCGCCGAGGCCCGAGGCCCTGATGGACGGCATCATCAAGCTGCAGGAAAAGATCAAGAAAGAGAAGTATATAAGGAAAGAAAAATAAGATCCGGCCGCGAAGGCGCCGGGGCCGCATACTGTTCATCCTTTTAGTCCAAACGAGGCAGTGATGGATCCAGCACAGATCGCAAAAATGATAGAAGAAAATTTCGCCGGCCACGTGCTCGGCACGGCGACGCACGCCGGGCAGGTCGGCGTCATGCTCAAGAAAGACCTGATCAAAGACATCTGCCGCTACCTCCGCGATGAGCCTTCGCTCAGGATGGACCACCTGGCCGATCTCACCGCCGTCGATTTCTCCCGGTATCCCGGCGATACCGGACCGCGGTTCGAGGTCGTGTACAACCTCATCTCGACCGTGTACCGTCATCGCATACGCTTGAAGGCGAGGGTGCCGGAAGAGGACCCGCGGATAGACTCGGTCTCCTCGGTCTGGCAAACGGCCAACTGGCACGAGCGTGAGACCTACGACCTCATGGGGGTCAAGTTCGACGGCCACCCGGACCCCCGCCGGATCCTCCTGCCCGAGGACTGGGAAGGGCACCCGCTCAGGAAAGAGTACCCGTTGAAAGGATATTAAGGAAAGTTCAAAGTTCAAAATTCAAAGTTCAAAGTGATTTGACGTTTGGATCTGCCATTTGGTGATTCGTTTGAACTTTGGGCTTTGACATTTGACATTCATGGTGACCATATGTCCGTGACGGAAGCGACGGAAAAAAAGATCGTTCAAAAAGAACTGACCTTGAACATGGGCCCCCAGCACCCGAGCACCCACGGCGTGCTGCGCCTGGTGCTGGACCTGCAGGGCGAAACGGTGGTGGGCGTGGACCCCCGTCCGGGCTACCTCCACCGGGGCATCGAGAAGTGGATGGAGAGCAGGACCTACCACCAGATCATCCCCATGACCGACCGGCTGGACTATATTTCGTGCATGTGCAACAACCTCGGGTATGTGGTAGCGGTCGAAAGACTGGCGGGGATCAACGTACCCGAACGAGCCCAGGTCCTTCGGACGCTTACCGCGGAGCTTACCCGCATCAGTTCACATCTCATCTGGCTCGGCACCAGCGCGGTGGATATAGGCGCCATGACGGTCCTGCTGTATGCGGCGAGAGAGCGGGAGTTTATACTCGATCTCCTCGAAATGGCAACCGGCGCGAGATTGACCGTGAGCTATGCGCGCATCGGCGGCGTGCGGAATGACGTCCCCCGCGACTTCCTTGATAAATGCCGCGAGTTCACCGAGCTGTTCCCCAAACGGCTCGAAGAGTATGACACGCTCATCCGGGAAAACCGCATCTGGCTCAAGCGCACCGTAGGCATCGGCGTCATGGCCGCCGGGGAAGCGATAAACTATGGACTGACCGGCGCCTCGCTCAGGGGCTCGGGAGTGAACTACGATCTCCGCAAGGTAGAACCCTATGCGGCATACGACAAGGTGGAGTTCGACGTGCCGCTCGGCAAGAACGGCGATGTGTACGACCGGTACCTTGTGCGCATCAACGAGATGCGCCAGAGCAATCGGATCATCAAACAGTGCCTCGACCTGTTGAAGCCCGGTCCGATCACGACAAACGACCCGCGCTATGCCGTGCCTGACAAGATAAACGTGATGAAGAACATGGAGTCTCTCGCCCACCAGTTCGTGCTCATGAGCAAGTGGGTCCCCATGCCCGCGGGCGAAGTGTATGTGGCCACGGAAGGCTCGAAGGGCGAGCTCGGCTTCTATATCGTGAGCGACGGGAGCGGCAGGCCCTACCGCATCAAGATCCGCGCCCCGTCGTACGTGAATTTGAGCGCCCTCCCCGCGATGGCGACCGGCCACATGATGTCGGACATGGTCGCGTGCATCGGCGCCATCGACATCGTGCTCGGTGAGTGCGACCGTTAGAGACCGATGAACGAGGTGGTGGTGTGGCCCTGCTCACGCTGCGTGCGGTAAAGAAAGCCCTGGGAGCGGAAACGATCTTCGGCGACGAGCTGCTGGATGCCATAGAAGTGGACAGCTGCTACAGCGCCGATCTCATGAGCGACGTGCTCGCCCGGTCAAGGGCGAACGGCGTTCTCCTCACCGGGTTGACGAACCCTCAGGCGGTGAGGACGGCGGAGATGGCCGACATCAAAGCGGTCTGTTTCGTGCGCGGGAAGAAGATCGATAACGGTACGATCCAGCTGGCCCGGGAAAAAAATATTCCGCTCCTCGTCACGAAGCTCACGATGTTCGAAGCATGCGGCATTCTCTACCAGGCCGGCCTGCGGGGCGTTCCCGAGTAGGATCGGAGGAGCGGTAACCATACGTGGCGACTGAGCCCAGATTAACGAAGACCCAGGAGCTCGTTTACGAGATCACGGTGAGCGAGGCCATGGCCGCCGACGTGGTAACGGTGGGGCCGGACCAGACCATGGCGGACCTCCGCATCATCATGCGGGACAACCGCATCTCCGGCACCCCCGTGGTGGAAGACGGCAGGCTCGTGGGCATGATCAGCATCGAAGACCTGATCAATGCGCTGCTCAACAACGATATCGACGCCCCCATCCGGGAAAAGATGACGACGAAGGTGGAGTGCTTCTACGCCGACGAGCCCCTGGTGCACACCTTCGCGAAGTTTTCCAAGTACGGGCACAGCCGGTATCCCGTGCTCGAGCGCGACGGCAGGCTGGCGGGGATCATCACCAAGGGAAACGTTGTCCAGGGCCTGCTCAAAAAGCTCGAGATCGAATTCGAGATCACCGAGGCGAAACAGGGCTCGTCCCGGCGGGACCGGCCCACGATCCGGAAGTTCTTTGAAGATGTTTACGCCGACGAGATCAGCTTCACCTTCAAGTACCTTGTGGCGGGCCAGAACCTGAAGGGGACGGGAAAGGCCGCGAGCGAACTGAAGAGCGCGCTCAAAATTCTCGGCGTCTGCCCGAGCCTGCTCAGGCGGATCGGGGTGGCCACCTATGAGGCCGAGATCAACCTCGCCTCCTATACCAAAGGGGGCGAGATCCGAGCCCTCGTGGAGAAGTGGGGCATCACCGTGGAGGCCATCGACGGCGGTCCGGGCATTCCCGATGTCGAACTTGCCATGCAGCCGGGGTATTCCACCGCGCCCGACTGGGTCCGGGAGCTGGGGTTCGGCGCAGGCATGGGACTGGTGAACATCAAAAAATGCTCCGATGAAATGGAGCTCAAGTCCTCGGTACCCGAGGGGACGCATCTGACCATGAAGTTCTACTACACGTCCTGACCGGGAGGGACCATGAAGCTCAAAGACCTCGTGCGGGAGTTCGGTTTGGAAGTGAAGGCCGGTGCGGGGCTCCTCGACCGGGACGTTACGGGAGGCTACGTGAGCGACCTCATGTCGGACGTGCTGGCCCATGCTGTTGACGGGAACGTGTGGGTCACGCTCCACATCCACCAGAACATCGTGGCCGTGGCCGCGCACAAGGGACTCGCGGGCATCATCCTCGTTCAGGGCAGGCAGCCTGAGAAGGACACCGTGGCCAAGGCCGCGGAAGAGGGCATCCCCGTCATGGTGAGCGCCTTCCCCGCCTTCGAACTGGTGGGCAGATTGTACAAGGCGGGCATCCGTGGCGCTTAGGCGCATCAGGGCCGACCTTCACATACATACCTGCCTGTCGCCCTGCGCCGGCCTGGATATGTCGCCCCGGGGCGTCGTCCGCGCGGCCCTGGAAAAGGGCCTGGACCTGATCGGCGTGTGCGACCACAACTCGGCCGAAAACGTTCTGGCCGTGAAGCGGGCGGCTGAACGGCACGGCCTTCTGGTCCTGGGCGGCATGGAGGTTGCTTCTTCGGAAGAGGCGCACTTCCTCGTGTTCTTTGACCTCGATGACGACCTGCTCCGGTTCCAGGAACTGGTGTACGGGCACCTGAGCGGCACGAATGATGAAAAGGCCTTCGGGCAGCAGGTGGTTGCCGACGAGGACGACGGGGTCACCGGATTCAGCGACCGGCTTCTCATCGGCGCCAGCTCCCTTCCGGCGCAGACGATCATCGACGCCGCGCACGCGGGGACAGGCGAGGGCCTGGTGGTCGCGGCCCATGTGGACCGCGAGGCCTTCAGCATCATCGGGCAGCTCGGCTTCATCCCCGAGGGCCTCAGCCTTGATGCGGTAGAGGTCTCGGAGCATACGACCGCCGAAGAGGCGAGAGAACGCTTTCCCGACTGCAGGAACTACCCGGTCATTACCGGCTCGGACGCCCATGCACCGGAGGACATCGGGAAACGGCATACGTGCTTCATTATGGAAGACGCAAGTGTCGGCGAGATAAAAAAGGCCCTTGCCGGCAGGGACGGCAGGAAGGCGGTCTGCTGAAGGCGTGGAAGATCTATCGCTCCACATCCTCGATATCGCCGAGAACTCCGTACGGGCCCGTGCGAAGAGGATAGAGATCACGATAACAAGGGACGCCGCCGGGGACCTCCTCACCGTGGAGGTGAAGGACGACGGCAGCGGCATGGACCAGGAGACGCTTGCGCGGGTCCGCGATCCCTTCTTTACGACAAAAGGTAAAAAGACCGGCCTGGGCATTCCGTTCCTGGCACAGGCGGCCGAGCAGGCCGGCGGCGCATTGACCATTGACTCGGCGCCGGGCACAGGCACGCGGATGTCGGTCACGTTCAAATGGAGCCATGTTGACCGGCCCGTAATCGGCAGCATGGCGGATACGCTGCTCACGCTGATCGCCGGTCATCCGGACCTTGATGTTCTGTACGAAGAGCGTGACGACGGCGGGGTCTTCCGGTTCGATACGCGCGAGATCAAGAAGGACCTGGAAGAAGTCCCGATCAACGCCCCCGAGGCGCTTGACGCGATCAGGGCCATGCTGAAGGAGCAGATAAAATTTGAGTAACTACTCAGGTCAGCCACTTCGCTTCGGCGCAAGGCGCGCTTTTTGCGCCTGTGCTCAGCGGCGGACCTGAGTAGTTACAAATTTGAAATGTGAAATTTCAAATTGCTGAAGAGGTAAACGATGGGTAACGAAGCGGTTGCACAGCAGGCTGCCACGGACAATGAGACCATAACCCCGGAGATGTACCGGAGGATCGACTCGATCATCGAGCGGTATAAAGACAAGCCCGGGTCCCTCATCCCGGTGCTCCAGCAGGCGCAGGACGTATGCGGCTATCTGCCGCACCCGGTACAGCGCTACGTTGCCAAGGGGCTCAGGATGTCGCCCAGCGTGGTGTTCGGCGTGGCCACCTTCTACTCCTTCTTCACCCTCGTGCCGCGCGGCAAGCATGTCATCCGCGTCTGCCTCGGCACGGCGTGCTACGTGAAGCGGAGCGAAGAGATCCTCGACAAGATCAAGGCCGAACTGGAGCTTGAGGTCGGTGAGATCACGAGGGACAAGAAGTATTCCCTCGAGGCCGTGCGCTGCCTCGGCGCCTGCGGCCTCGCGCCGGTGGTGGTCGTGGACCAGGACACCTACGGCGACGTGGCAGCCACGAAAGTGATGGATATTCTGAAGAAGTATGAGTAGGGAATAGCAAATAGTGAATAGCGAGAACCGCTCAATCTCTAATGTCTATTAACTATTTTCTTATAATTAAGGATGAATCATGGCTAAGCTGACAATCGCGGACCTTAAAAAAATCAAGGAAGAGTACCACGCCGGCCAGGCCCTGCGCGAGGGCGGCTTCAAGGTCAAGATCACGGTCCACATGGGCACCTGCGGCATCGCCGCCGGGGCGCGTCCCATCATGAACGTTATTCTCGAAGAACTTGCCAAATCCGGCCGGAAGGACATAGCCGTTACCACGTCAGGCTGCGCCGGCCTGTGCAGCAAGGAACCCATGATGACCATTGAACTGAGCGGCGAAGCGCCGGTGCGGTACATCGCCCTCACCGAGGAAAAGGCCCGAAAGATATTCGCCGAGCACGTTATGGCCGGCAAGCCGGTCAAAGAGTACGCCCTGGTCGTGGGGCATGAAACTACCTACTGACGTAGTATTGGAAATTGTAAATTGGAAACTGTAAATTTGAAATTTTAATATAAATACCACAACTTTACAATTTACAATTTAAAATTTACAGTTTTTTTTCGGAGCTACTATCGTGGAAACATACCGTTCGAACATAATGATCTGCGCGGGCACGGGCTGCGTGGCAAACGGCTCACTCAAGGTCAAGGACGCCCTCGAGACCGAGCTTATCAAGCGCAACCTCCAGAAGGAGGTCAAGGTCGTGCTCACCGGCTGCAACGGGTTCTGCGCCAAGGGCCCGGTGATGGTGGTCTACCCCGAGGACATCTTCTACCAGATGGTGAAGGCCGAGGATGTGCCGCACCTGGTGGAAGAGCATTTCATCAAGGGGCGGCCGGTCAAGAAGTTCCTCTACACGCCGCCGGCCCAGAAGGACGCCATCCCGGTGATGAACGAGATCCCCTTCTTCAAGCACCAGGTGCTGCGGGCGCTGCGGAACCGGAGTCTCATCGACGCCGAGAAGATCGAGGAGTATATCGCCCGCGACGGCTACCTGGCGGCGGCAAAGGCGCTCACCGAAATGACGCCCGAGCAGATCGTGAACGAGGTCAAGAACTCAGGGCTTCGCGGCAGGGGCGGCGCGGGCTTCCTGACGGGGCTCAAGTGGGAGCTCTGCGCACGGGTCTCCGGCGAGATCAAGTACATCCTGTGCAACGGCGACGAGGGCGACCCCGGCGCCTTCATGGACCGCAGTATCATGGAGGCAGACCCCCACTCGGTCCTTGAAGGTATGATCGTTGCGGCCAAGGCCATCGGCGCGCACTATGGATATATTTACGTCCGGGCCGAGTATCCTCTCGCCGTGCACCGCCTGCAGCTGGCGATCGACCAGGCGAAGGAGAACGGACTTCTGGGAAAAGACATCCTTGGCTCAGGGTTCGACCTCGACCTCGAGATCTACCAGGGCGCAGGCGCATTCGTCTGCGGCGAAGAGACGGCGCTCATGGCGTCGATCGAGGGAAAGCGCGGCATGCCGAGGCCCAAGCCGCCCTTCCCGGCGGTGAAGGGACTGTGGCAGCGGCCCTCGGTGCTGAACAACGTGGAGACCTTTGCCAACGTTCCCCCCATCATTCTGAGCGGCGCGGACTGGTTCGCAAGCCTCGGGACCGAGAAGAGCAAGGGCACCAAGGTCTTCGCCCTCTCGGGCGCGCTGAACAACATCGGCCTCGTGGAAGTGCCCATGGGCATCCCGCTCCGCACCGTTATCTTCGATATCGGCGGCGGCATCAAAGGCAACCGCAAGTACAAGGCCGTACAGATGGGGGGCCCCTCCGGCGGCTGTATCCCCGAGTCCCTCCTTGACACACCTGTAGATTACGAAAACATCAACAAGACCGGCGCCATCATGGGATCGGGCGGTATGGTGGTCATGGACGAGACCACGTGCATGCCGGCCATGGCCAAGTTCTTCCTCGAGTTTACCGAGGACGAATCCTGCGGCAAGTGCGTGCCCTGCCGGGTCGGGAACAAGACCCTGCTCACGATCCTCGCCCGGATAACGAAGGGCGAGGGCCGCGAGGGAGACATAGAGCTTCTCCTCGACCTGTCGCAGCAGATCAAGGACACCTCGCTCTGCGGGCTCGGCCAGACCTCGCCCAACCCGGTGCTCACGACGATCAAGTACTTCCGGGAAGAATACGAGGCGCACATCAAGGAAAAACGGTGTCCCGCCCGGGTCTGCACGCCTCTCGTCAAGTTTGTGGTGAACGACGAGAAATGCAAAAAGTGCGGCACGTGCTTCAAGGCCTGTCCCGCGGGCGCCATCACGTGGGAGAAGGGCAAGGTCGCTTATATCGATCCGGAAAAGTGCACCAAGTGCAAATCTTGCATCAAGTCGTGCAAGTTCTGGGCGATTGATTAATAGAAACCTTCACCGCGGAGGACGCGGAGAACGCAGAGAAAGCAAATTCGAGGCTCAACACTCAAGGTCAAAACTCTGCGATCTCAGCGATCTCAGCGGTAAAACAGGCTTAAGGTAAAAAACCATGGAAATCACCGTTACCGTTGACGGAAAAGCCGTAAAAGTGAAAGCCGGGGCCACGATCCTCGACGCCGCGAAGGCGGCGGGCTCCCGCGTCCCGACCCTCTGCCACGACAATAAGCTCCATCCCTTCGGGGCCTGCAGGATCTGCCTCGTGGAGCTGGAGGGATCGCCGCGCAAGTTCACGCCGTCGTGCACCACGCCGGCGATCGACAACATGGTGGTGCGGACCAGCTCCCCGGCGCTCATCGAGGCGAGGAGGATGATCCTCGAGCTCCTGCTCATCAAACACCCCCTGGACTGCCCCGTCTGCGACAAGGCAGGCGAATGCCGGCTCCAGGACCTGGTGCACGAGTACGGCCTCGGCGAGAGCAGGTTTGATGCGGAGAAGGGATACCTCCCGCCGGACTACGAGAGCGCCGTCATTGAGCGGAACATCAGCCGCTGCATCCTCTGCGGCAAGTGCGTGCGCATCTGCGACGAGCAGAACGCCGTGGGAGAGTGGGCCTTCACGCGGCGCGGCACGCGGACGAGGATCAGCACCGACTTCGACCGGCCGCTGGACTGCGAATTTTGCGGCGAATGCGTGGAGATCTGCCCCGTGGGCGCGCTCACCACGCGTCAGTTCAAGTATAAGGCGCGGAGCTGGAGCCTCGAGGGGACGCCGTCTGTCTGCAACTACTGCGGCTGCGGCTGCCCCGTCTCCTTTGAACGGCGGGACGGCAAGATCATGCGGGTGAGCCCGGCCAGGGAGAACTATCTCTGCGCCAAGGGCCGCTTCGGCTGGGACGCCGTGCACCACGCCGACCGGCTGACCACGCCGAAGATGCGCGTCGGCGGCGAGCTCGTGGACTGCACCTGGGACGAGGCGCTCGCGGTCATCGCCACGAACCTCAAGGTGATCAAGAACAAGCGCGGGGCCGACAGCATCGGCGGCCTCGGCTCGGTCCGGACCACGAACGAAGACAACTATGTGTTCCAGAAGTTCATGCGCGCCGTGATCGGGACGAACAACGTGGACACGCTTGCCCGGCTCAAGGCGCCGCGGGGACTGAACACGGCGTTCTTTTCGGGCGAGCTGTCGCGCATGGGCGGTCACGAGGTCATCCTCATGCTCGACAAGGACGCGGGCGAGATCAACCCGCTCACGGGCATCGAGGTCGTCCGCGCCGTCAATAAAAAGGGCAGGAACCTGATCCTCGTAAACGGCGGGTACAATAAGTTCAACAAGATCGCGTCCGTCGTCCTCGACTACAATACTCCCGAGGTCGCCCTCGCGGAACTGCTCCAGGCGATGTCCTCGGGGACCGGCAGCGACGCGATAAAGAAGGCGGCGGAGATGCTCAAGGGCGCGGGGAGCGTTGCCCTCATCGTGCCGGCCTTCCTGACGGACAAGGAATATGCGCGGACCAGGGAGTTCGCTTCGCAGCTCAAGAACGTCACCTTCTATCCTCTCGTGCGAAGGAGCAACTTCCAGGGCTCCCTCGACATGGGGGTGCTCCCGGACTACTATCCCGGGTACCAGAAGGCGAACGCCGAGACCACGGCTTCCTTTGCCAAGGCCTGGGACGCCATCCTGCCCGAGACGGCCGGGATGAACGCCGTTCAGATGATAGACGGCATCAAGTCGGGGAAGCTCGCCGCCCTCTACATCATGGGCGACGATCCCGCGGCGAGCAACCCGAACCTCAAGGCCCTTCTCGACGGGCTGGAATTCCTCGTGGTGCAGGATATCTTTATGACCGAGACGGCCAGGATCGCCGACGTGGTCCTGCCCGCCGCGAGCTGGGTGGAGAAGACCGGGACGTTTACGAACCTCGAGCGGCGGCTCCAGCAGATCAGGTCGGCCGAAGAGCCCGTTGCCGAGTCCCGTCCCGACTGGGAGATCATCCAGGCCCTTGCAAAGAAGATGGGCGGGTCCCTGCACTATGGCTCGGCACGGGACATCATGAACGAGATCAGGTCCACGACGCCCCTCTATGCGGACCTGGCCCCGGGATCGATATGGCCGCAAGAGAAGTCCCCGCTGGCGGGCGCCGATGCCGACCTTTCCCTTTCGTCGGATGTGATCAACAAGAAGGAAGTGATCGCCGCCGAGCGCCTCCTGTTCTCGTCAGGCATGACGATCACGCGCTCGAAGGAAATAGGGACCATACGGCACAATTGCTAAGCCCCCTCTCCCTCGGAGGGGAGAGGAAGTGAAGGTGAGGGTGAATCTCCGCTCGGGGCGGGGGTGAGGGTCATAGAGATCGAAGTGTAGGAGCAGAACATGCCCGATATATACCAGATGCTGAATATTGTTTCCAGCCACGTTATTCCCGTGGTCGTGCTGCTGGTCTTTCTTCTCATCAACATGATGTATCTTCCCTACGTGGAGCGCAAGGTGCTTGCGCATATGCAGTCGAGGCTCGGTCCCATGAGGACCGGCTGGCACGGACTCCTGCAACCCATCGCCGACGCGGTCAAGTTCCTCATGAAAGAAGACGTCATTCCCGCAAAGGCCGACAAATGGGTGTTCAAGATCGCGCCGCTCATCGTGCTCGCCATGGCATTCGGCGCCATGGTCGTGATCCCCTTTGGCCCTCCCCCGGACTCCCTCGGACTCCTCAACAAAGAGGCGCCGCTCTTTGTCTCGAACCTGAACATCGGCGTGCTCGCTATCCTCGCATTTGCCAGCGTCGGCGCCTACGGCGTGATCATGGCGGGCTGGGCATCGAATAATAAATATTCCCTCATGGGAGGGTTCCGCTCCGCGGCGCAGATGATCAGCTACGAGCTCCCCATGGCCTTTGCCATCATCACGGTGGTGCTCATGGCCGGGTCGCTGAACCTGTCCGATATCGTGAAGGCCCAGTCAGAGCGGTGGTTCATCATCTCGCCGGTCGGGCCGGTGGTCTTCTTCCTCTACCTCATCTCGGGCATCGCCGAGACGAACCGCGTGCCCTTTGACCTGCCCGAGGCCGAGAGCGAGCTCGTGGCCGGCTACTTTACCGAATACAGCGGGATCCGTTTCGGCCTGTTCTTCATGGCGGAATACACGAACATGATCGTGGTGTCGCTGCTCGCGAGCATCATGTTCCTGGGCGGCTGGCTGCCGGTGCAGATCCTGCCGCAGACGCTCGGCCACATCGCTCCGATCGCGTTCATCAATAAGATGCTTGCCGCCATACCGCCGACGCTCTGGCTGCTTGCGAAGCTGTACTTGTTCATCTTCTTCTATATATGGCTGCGGGCCACACTGCCCCGGTACCGGTATGATCAGCTGATGGCGGTTTCCTGGAAGTTCCTCCTGCCCCTTTCGCTCGGCACCCTGCTTGTAGCGGCGGGCATGAAGCAGATGGGATGGATGTAAACCCCGCTTAGAGAAGGAAGTCCTCGAACGGGGTAAAGAGAGGTTTCGTGCGATGAAGAAATTGAAGAAGCTGTTCAAAACGATCTTCCTGATCGAAATAGCCCGGGGCCTGGCCTTGACGCTCAAGACCATGCTGACCCCGGCGGTGACCCGGCAGTATCCGACATTCAAGCGCAAGCCCTTCCCCGGCTCGCGGGGCCTCCATGCCATGCGGCGGGACGATTCGGGCGAGAAGGAGCGGTGCATCGGATGCGGCCTGTGCGAGGCGGTCTGCCCGTCCAAGGCCATTACCGTGGTGACGACGGAAGGGCCGGACCACGAGAAGCTCGTGAATTCCTACGAACTGGACCTGCTCCGGTGCGTGTTCTGCGGCTTCTGCATCGACGCCTGTCCCGTCTCGGCCATCGTGCAGACGCCGGAATTCGAACTGTCCTGCTATTCCCGGGGGGACGCGTTCTATACCAAGGAACGGCTCATCGAGGTCGGCGACCGGTTCATGGGCGGAAAGGCGGTAAAGAACCATGATAAATAAGGCCATCTTTATCTATTTCGCCGCCGTTATCCTGCTTTCGGCGGTCCTTGTGATCACCCGGAAGAACCCGATCCACAGCGTGCTGTTCATGCTGCTCCTGTTCTTCCACATTGCGGGCGTGTTCGTGGTCCTGAACGCCGAGTTCCTCGCGGCGGTGCAGCTCATCGTGTACGCCGGCGCCATCCTGATCCTGTACCTCTTCGTGGTGATGCTCCTGAACGTGGAGACGGAGAGCAAGGCGTCGCGGGCGAACCGGTACTGGCCGTGGGCCGCGGGATTCGGCCTGCTCGTCGCGGCCGAGATAGCGCTCCTGGTCGCGCGCGGCACGTTCCCCTTGGACACGGCCCAGCCCATGAGGCTCGGCGCATCGGGCGTGAAGGAGCTCGGCATCGTGCTCTATACCAGGTACCTCGTGCCGTTCGAGATCGCGTCCATCATCCTTCTCGTGGGGCTGGTGGGAGCGGTCATGCTGGCGAAGAAGAGAAGTAGCGAGTAGAATAGTAGACAGCATACAGTAGACAGTATACAGTAGATAGTAGACAGTAGACGGTAGACGGTAGACAGTAGGCTGTATACAGGATGCAGGATGCAGAGATTCTCCCTCCCGCCTGTCTACTACATGCTACCTACTATTTTTGGAGGTTTCCATGATTCCCCTGTCCTGGTATGTGATGCTGAGCGCCGGGCTGTTCACCATCGGCGTGGTGGGCGTGCTGTCGAGGCGCAATATCTTCATCATCCTGATGTCCATCGAGCTCATGCTGAACGCGGCGAACATCAACCTCGTCGCCTTTGCGCACTACCTGCAGTCCCTCACGGGCCATATCTTCGTGATCTTCGTCATCACCGTGGCCGCGGCAGAGGCGGCTGTGGCGCTGGCAATCATCATCCTGCTCGCCCGGAACCGCGGAAGCGTGTATGTGGATGAGTTCAACCTGATGAAAGGGTAGTTTGAAAGGGCGAAAAGGGCAACGTTTCTCGGCAACGAAGCCCGTATCGTGAGCGGTAAGCGGTAACGGTAAAATACGAGCGACGCAACCGAACGACGAAACGGGCATCGTAACCGTTACCGTTATCCGAAGTTTCTTTAGAGAGTTTGAAATTTGCTATATTCGGATTTATCTTTGAGGTGTAGATTATGCTCAAATACGCGCTGATACCGCTGCTGCCGTTCACCGGCTTCCTGATCGCAGGACTGTTCGGCAAATACCTCAAGGAAAAGGCCGCCTTTGTCGCCATTGCCGGCGTCGTCGGCGCTTTTGTGCTCTCGGTGAGCGTCTTCCTCGACGTGCTCGGCGGGAAGATCATCGACGAGAACCTGTACTCCTGGATATCCATCGGAAGCTTCTCGGTGAACGTCGGGTTCCAGATCGACCAGCTTACGTCGGTGATGCTCCTCGTGGTGACCACTCTGAGCTCCCTCATCCATGTCTACTCCGTGGGGTACATGCACGGCGACAAGGGATACGCCCGGTTTTTCGCCTACCTGGAGCTCTTTACGTTCTTCATGCTCGTGCTTGTCATGGCCAACAACTTCCTCCTCATGTTCGTGGGATGGGAAGGCGTCGGACTCTGCTCCTATCTCCTCATCGGGTTCTGGTATGAGAAGAAGTCCGCGGCGGACGCCGGCGTCAAGGCCTTCGTGGTGAACCGGGTGGGAGATTTCGGGTTCATCCTCGGGATGCTGCTCATCTTCGTCACCTTCGGCACCCTTGATTTCACCGACGTGTTCAAGGCCGTGGCCACGCCGGCCGCGAACCATACCTACCTCCTGTTCGGGGCGGAGGTGGGCGTGGTCACGCTCATCGCGCTCCTGCTTTTCGTGGGGGCCACGGGCAAGTCCGCCCAGCTGCCGCTCTACGTCTGGCTGCCCGACGCCATGGAAGGCCCCACGCCGGTCAGCGCCCTCATCCACGCCGCCACCATGGTCACGGCGGGAGTGTTCATGGTCGCCCGGTGCGCGCCCATTTTCTCCCTCTCGCCCACGGCCATGAACGTGGTGGCAGTGACCGGCGGGTTGACGGCGATTTTTGCGGCAACCATCGGCCTGGTCCAGAACGACATCAAGCGCGTCATCGCCTACTCCACCATCAGCCAGCTCGGGTACATGTTCCTGGGCCTCGGGGTGGGCGCGTTCTCGGCGGGCATCTTCCATCTGACGACCCATGCCTTTTTCAAGGGCCTCCTGTTCCTCGCCGCGGGCAGCGTGATCCACGCCCTGTCGGGCGAGCAGGACATGCGCAAGATGGGGGCGCTCAGGCCGAAGATCAAGATCACCTTCTGGGTGTTTTACCTCGGTTCCTTCGCCCTGGCAGGAATCTTTCCCCTGGCGGGATTTTTCAGCAAAGACGAAATCCTGTGGAGTGCCTACAGTTCCTCGGAACTCGGCCGCGTCCTCTGGGTGCTCGGAATTACCGGGGCCTTCCTGACGGCGTTCTATTCGTTCCGGTTGATTAATCTGACATTCCGCGGAAAATCGCGCATCGACCCCGAGGTGGCCCACCACGTGCATGAGTCGCCGAAGGTGATGACCATCCCGCTCATCATCCTCGCATTCTTCTCGGTGACCATCGGATGGATCGGCATGCCGGGCGCACTCATACCGCACTCAAACCTGTTCGGCGATTTCCTTGCGCCGGTCTTCCCGGCGGCGGAGCATGCTGCCGAGGGGACCCATGGACTCGAGCGATGGCTCATGATCTTCTCCGTCTTCGTGGCGCTTGCCGGCATCAGGCTTGCCTATTCCCTGTACGTCAAGCATACCGCCTGGCCGGAGCGGATCGCGAAGGGCTTCAGGGGCGCCTACAATCTGCTCTTGAACAAGTACCGCGTCGATGAGATCTACAACTATATTTTTGTCGACGGCCTGGTCCACAGGGTCGCCAGGCTCCTGTATACGGTGGGCGACGTCAAGATCGTGGACGGCGCGGTGAACGGCATCGCGAAGCTGATCGGAAAGACGAGCGACAGGGGCCGCAGGGTGCAGTCGGGATACGTGCAGCAGTACGCCTTCACCATGGGCCTGGGCCTGGCGCTGCTGGCGGGGTTGTACTATATACTAAAATAAAGCGCATAGCGCATAGGGCATAGGGCAAAGAGTAGTGAACAAAACGCTCCGCTCCATGCTCTCTGCGCCATGCACGATGCTCAAGGAGTCATATCCATGTTCGATTTTATCATACGCCATCTGCTGAGCTTTCTCATATTCGTTCCCGTGGCCGGGGCGGCCGCGCTCCTGCTCGTCAGGGACGCGCGGGCGGCGCGGTCCATTGCCCTCCTGGTCTCGCTGGTGGAGCTCGGCCTCTGCGTGCCGCTGCTTGCGAATTTCGACACCGCCACGGCAACGATGCAGTTCGTTGAGGGCCTTGACAACAATCTCCCCTGGATCAAGGCCTGGGACATCTATTACAAGCTGGGCGTGGACGGCATCAGCGTCCTGTTCGTCGCGCTCACGGCGCTCCTCACGACCATCTCGATCATGGTCTCCTGGAAGGCCGTGACCGAACGGGTGCGGGAGTTCATGGCGGCCATGCTGTTCCTCGAAGCAGGCATGATCGGGGTGTTCACGGCGCTCGACCTTTTCCTCTTCTACATCTTTTGGGAGGCCATGCTCATCCCCATGTATCTTCTCATCGGCGTCTGGGGCGGCCCGAACCGGATTTACGCCGCGATCAAGTTCTTCCTGTACACCCTCGTCGGCAGCGTGCTCATGCTCGTTGCGATCCTGGCGGTGTACTTCGCGGCGGGCAAGACCTTCGACGTCCTGGCGCTCATGCAGTACAAGTACAGCTACACCTTCCAGCTCTATGCGTTCGCGGCCTTCTTCGCGGCCTTCGCGGTGAAGGTGCCCATGTTCCCCTTCCACACCTGGCTGCCTGACGCGCACGTGGAGGCGCCGACAGCGGGAAGCATCATCTTGGCCGGCATCCTCATCAAGATGGGGGCCTACGGCTTCATCCGGTTCTCCCTGCCGTTCTTCCCGGACGCAGCCATGAGCTGGACGCCCGCAATTATGGTTCTGTCGGTGATCGCGATCATCTACGGCGCGTACATGGCCTTTGCCCAGACGGACTTCAAGAAGCTCATCGCCTATTCCAGCGTGAGCCACATGGGCTTCGTCACCCTCGGCATCTTTGCTCTGAACAGCCAGGGGCTTGAAGGCGGCATCCTCCAGATGCTGAACCACGGCGTGTCCACGGGCGCGTTGTTCCTGGCCGTCGGCATTATCTACGAGCGGACCCATACGCGGATGATCGCCGACTACGGCGGGATCGCGGCCCGCGTGCCGGTGTACGCCACGTTCCTCATGATCATCACGCTCTCGTCCATCGGCCTGCCCGGCACGAACGGGTTTATCGGAGAGTTCGCGATCCTTCTGGGGGCATTCCAGCATTCGGCGCCCTACGCCGTCATCGCCTCCATCGGCATTGTCCTCGGGGCCGGATATATGCTCTGGCTGTACCAGCGCATTGCCTTCGGCACGATCACGAACCCGCACAACGAGCACCTGGCGGACATGAACGTCCGCGAGGTGGCTGCCGCGCTGCCGCTCGTGGCCCTCGTGTTCATCGTCGGGCTCTATCCGAACGCCGCATTCAGCTTCATGCACGCGTCGGTGTCGAACCTGATCCAGCACGTGAACGCCAAGGCGCAGGTCGCTCCGGCAGTGGCGCAGATCATCACCCGGGCGTTGGGAAACTAAGTAAGGAGAAAAAGATGTCCACCCTGTTTCAGGAACTGTTGAAGTACATCGGCGCCATCTATCCCGAGGTCATCGTGGTCACCGTGGGGCTCACGGTGCTCATCTTCGATTTCTTCGTGGACAAGGAGCGAAAGGCGTTCCTCGGCTGGTACAGCCTGGCCGGCATCATCATCGCGGCCGTTGCCACGTATAAATTGATGGGGACGAGCGGTGTCTTTTTCGGCGGCGCCTTCCTCCTCGACCCCTTCTCCACGTTCTTCAAGTTCGCCTTCTATGCGGCCTGCGGACTCGGCATACTCGTTTCGATCAATTATTTGAAGATCGAGGACATCCACCGCGGCGAGTACTATGCCCTCATGCTCTTCGCCACGACCGGCATGATGCTCATGGCGTCGGCGGGAGACCTCATCACGCTCTACCTCGGGCTTGAGCTCATGGCCCTTTCCATCTACATCCTCGCCGGCTTCATGCGGAGCGACAACAGGTCCAACGAGGCCGCCATCAAATACCTGGTCCTGGGCGCGTTCTCGTCGGGGATCATGCTCTACGGCATGTCCCTGCTCTACGGGCTGTCGGGCACGACGAACCTCATGGGCATCCTGGCGTTCCTGCGCGGGGCCGACCTCGCGAACCCGGTCCTGTTCCTTGCCATGGTCATGCTCGTGGTAAGCTTCGGCTTCAAGGTGGGGGCCGTGCCGTTCCACATGTGGGTGCCCGACGTGTACGAAGGGGCGCCGACATCGGTCACCGCCTTCATGTCGGCCGGGCCGAAGGTGGCAGGCTTCGCCGTGCTTCTTCGCGTCTTTCTCTACGCGCTCGCGCCCCTGCACGGTCAGTCCACGGTCATCTTTTCCATTCTGGCAGTGCTCACCATGGCCCTGGGCAACATCATGGCCCTGTCGCAGACGAACATCAAGCGCATGCTCGCTTATTCATCCATCGCCCACGCCGGGTATGCCCTGGTCGGCCTTGCCTCCGGCGGCCCCGACGGCGCGGCCAGCGTGATGCTCTACGTCTTCATCTACGCCTTCATGAACATGGGCGCCTTCGGCGTCGTGATCATGCTGCGGAAGGCCGGGGCGCGGGGGGAGGAGATAACCGATTACGCCGGTCTCGGCAAGACGAACAAGATGGCCGCGTTCCTGATGCTCATCTTCATGTTCTCCCTCACCGGCATTCCCCCGACAGCGGGATTCATCGGCAAGTTCTATATCTTCAAGTCCGCCGTGGAGGCAAACCTCATCTGGCTCGCCGTTGCCGGCGTTATCTTCTCGTCCATCAGCGCCTACTTCTACCTCCGCGTCATCATGGTCATGTATATGCATGATCCCAAGGGCGAGTTCAAGCTCGCGACAGCGCCGTCGCTTGCCCTCGCGCTGGCCATCTCCGTGGCCGCCGTGCTCTACATCGGCGTCCTTCCCGCGGACCTCCTGAACTTCGCAAAGGCATCCATCGCCGGGATCATGTAGCTTTGGACCGAGGGAACCGCGTTCCCGTAATCTGGACCGAGGGAACCGCGTTCCCGTGTTTTACTTTACGCCGACACGGTCGGCTCGGTCCAAATTATGATCTCCCTCATACCGCTCCAGCCCGGTTGATGATATACTTTCCCCATGAGAAATGAAACGAAAGGCTATATCCTCAAAGAGTACGGCGCCTGGAGCGTACTCATCATCGCTTACCTCATAGGGCTCGGCGTCAGCCGGGGATCCACCTGGCAGGCAATCCCGGTGTTCATTGCCCTCGCCCTGCTGATCAACTCCAAGCAACCGTTCATGAAGTGGAGCCGCCGTCCGTCGGCAAGGAAACCCCTCGTCATTTTTCTCGTCCATATCGCTGTTGCAGCATTCATCCTGGTGACCGTTTTTGGGAGCAGCATCCCCATGCTCCTGCCGCTGCTCGTCTTCCCCGCAGCCTACCTCGCCATGAACAGGCTGGCCGGAGAACACTTCGTTCTTACCGAGGCGCTCGGTTTCGTCCTCCTCAGCCTGGCAGCGGTCCTCGCAAAGTTCACAATCACCGGAGGAGTGGATATCAGGCTCCTCGTTGCCGTGGCGCTCTATTTTATTGCCGGCGTGTTCAAGGTCAAGGCGGTGCTCCTGAAAAAGACGAGGGACCGGGTCGTAATGGTCCTGTATGTTGTTTTTGCAGCCATCGTGTATCAGCGTTTTCATATCGCCCTGATCGCGCTCCTTCCCCTGGTAGACAATCTGATCGTGGCTGCGTCCCTCTATCGCGTAAAGCTCCAGACCACGGGCTGGATCGAGGTGGGAAAGAGCCTGCTCTTCTTAATGCTCATGGCCTTCTACTTCTAACCACCAACCCGTCCACGCCGCTTTGAGAGAGTTTTTTTCTCGTGCGAAACAGCCCATGCTTGACACCCATGCTTAAACCCCTTGCCATTTCCTCATTTTTATAGTAATGTTTTGATCATGGGAGGTTCGGCCCGGGAGATTTGCGATCAGGAGCAGAAGGCGCGATTTCAGAAGACATCGTGTATCCCGTATCACGGTTCATTTGGTTGAAAAAACGACATTTTATACTAAAATTATTTTAGCAGTCTTCGAGGAGGTGAGACCTATGGGTGCCGGCACGGCAGTGAAGCTGGAAATGATCGAGGAGGATGTGCTGGAAAAGATGGTTGAGGCTGGTCTTTTCCCGAACAAGGACGAGGCAGCGCGGGCCGCGATCATCAAGTACGCTTCCGACCTCGGCATGTTCAGCCCCAAAACGCTGTGGGCCAGGATCACCAGGCACAGGCGGAGAAAGGTGACGCCCGGTCAGCTCATGAAAGACCTCGAGGTCCTCGAAGATGAGGTATAGGATTTTCCTGGACACGAACGTCTTCATCTACGCTTTCGAATTTCCTGCAAGCAATTCCCACAGGATTATACAACTGCTCAACGAAGGACACGTCGAGGCGGTCATTTCCGAGCGCGTGTTCTAAGGAAGTACACGCGTACTTCAAGAAGTTCCACGACAAGGACCATGCATCATTATTCAGAGATTATCTCCTCCGGACATGCACCGTTGTCCTGTCTTCGGACATCAGGAGCGAACTTGCGAAATACCGCTCTCTGATCAAAGACAAAGACTTGGAGCAGGTAGCGGCGGTGAAGGAACTCGGGATCAAGTATTTAGTAGCCTACGACCGGGATTTCGAAAAAGTCCGAGAATACATAACCCCAAAAGCATTCATCAAGGAAATGGGGTTTAAGCCGGCAGCAAGCAGTTATTAGTTCTGTGGCCACCACGTGACCGGTTCCGTGACCGCCATGGCCTACGGCGAGCCCCTCCTGACCAATGACATCGATATCGTCGCAGCAATTGAAGAGCGTCGTATTCCCGGTTTGATGGCCGCCTTTCCCCCGGACGAGTATTACATCAGCGACGAGATGATTCGCGAGACCGTCCGGCATCAGGGCCAGTTCAACATCATCCATCCTTCGTCCGGCCCCTGTGCTCTGTGGCGACGTCAAGGGTAAAAAAGCGACCCTCTGGGGTGCCCTACCGGCATTAAAGAAGATCCTTCCTCTGCGGGAACAGAAGTATTTGACTATTCAGACGAGCGGAGAAGGTAATGCGCAAGAGGAACCGAAGGCAGATCAAGAAGAACCGGCTGGATTCACGGACTTTCTGTGAGCTGTCCTTTCGAGCATGCTGCAGAGATAATTCGGTGAGTACCAAAATAAAAGACCTGACACTCAGGTCCCGGAAGTAGCCCTTGACAACGGGAATAGCGGTATGTAGAATAGGAATTATTAATTCCAAAATTAGACCACTTATGGAAACAATAAGAAGATATTTTAAACCAGCAAAGCAGAGTTTTTTCCTTCTGGGGCCGCGGGGAACGGGAAAATCAACAACGATCAAGGGGCTGTATCCCGAAGCGTTGTATGTGGACCTGCTGCTCCCCGATGTTTACCGGGCATACCTCGCACGTCCTGAACGGCTCCGTGAGGTAGTTCTCGCCAATAAAGACAAAAACGTGTTCATCCTGGATGAAATACAAAAAGTCCCGCAACTCCTGGAGGTTGTTCACAGCCTCATGGAGGAAAAAAAAGGGCGGCAGTTCATTCTCACGGGATCAAGCGCGAGAAAACTGAAGAAAACAGGCGCTGATCTGCTCGCGGGCAGGGCGCTCATGAAGCACATGCATCCGTTCATCGCGGCGGAGCTGAAGAACAAGTTCAATTTGGAAAAAGCCCTGCGGCTCGGCACGCTCCCGGTGGTTCTGGACAGTGACGATCCAACCGCTTCCCTGCACGCCTATATCGACTTGTACATCAGAGAAGAAGTGCAGATGGAAGGACTGACGAGAAATATCGGGAATTTCGCGCGCTTTCTGGAAGCGGCCAGCTTCTCGCACGGCGCCGTACTGAACGTCAGCAACATCGCCCGAGAGTGCGGCGTGGAAAGAAAGACCGTCGAAGGATACCTTCATGTCCTCGAAGACCTCCTGCTCTCCTTCCGGCTGCCGGTATTCACGAAACGGGCGCAGCGGGTGACCGCGCAGCATGCGAAATTTTATTTCTTTGACACAGGGATCTATAATGCCCTGCGGCCGTCGGGGCCCCTCGACCGGCCGGAAGAAAAGGCCGGGGCCGCGCTTGAGGGACTGGTCGCGCAGCATCTCAGGGCATGGATAGATTACCTTCATCCGGAGAGCAGGCTGTTTTACTGGCGGACCCTGGCGGGAAGCGAAGTGGATTTCGTCGTGTACGGGAAAGACCTGTTCCATGCGATCGAGGTAAAGCACGCAACCGTTATACATCCCAAGGACCTGAATGCGCTCAAGGCGTTCGGGCAGGACTACCCCGAGGCGAAAAGGACGATCCTGTACCGGGGGAAGGAGAAATTGTTGAAAGACGGAATCATGATCCAGCCGTGCGCAGACTTTCTCGTGAATTTGGGCTGACCGTGCCAGCGCGCAACCGGATACCTCTCGATTGGAGATTGGAAATGAGGAATGTCAAGCCGCAA
>ERZ1292625.768-Hain-H41-01um-R1-768-length-43987-cov-7_pt1 | contig 37702 bp, 43 predicted proteins | sample MGYA00564400_ERZ1292625 | MGnify/ENA primary metagenome ERZ1292625 (study PRJEB36523, sample SAMEA6512639) | groundwater metagenome | collected 2019-01-08 | study: AquaDiva: Metagenomics assemblies of 32 groundwater samples
TTGTTTAAATCAACAGCTTTAAAAAAGGTTTTTAAGTTTATTTTATATGGTTGAAGCAAATGTTCGTGAATTTTATTCAAGAAGATATAATTGGGAATTTCAAGGGCCTTTTTATAAAGTAAAAGATTTACCAGAGGTATTTGATGAATCTTTAGCTTGGGCAAGACCTTGCATAGATGCTTTAAGGGAATACCTTACTGAAACATTCGTAGTGTCTGATCATTTTTCAGACCATCGAGAGAGAAGAGATTTCTGGAGAGGAAATCATCCAGATTACGACCCTTTAATAGATGTAGTTGATCCTGCAAGAAGTGCGAGAAATCTTACAAAAAACAGAGCTAATGTTCTGGGAAGAATTTGCTCTTCTATGGAATATGTTGCTGATAGATTGAAAAGTGAAAATAAACTTCCTAAAGCTTTAGAAAGTTTTGAGACTCATCCTATGGGGTACGATAGATTTACAGACATGGACTTAGATCAAAAAGTTACATTTTCCAGAAGAGTTGATGAGCGAGCATATTCCTTTCTTATAGCTCTTTCAGAATAAATCATTAGTTTTAAAAACTAGTTATCATAAAATAGGATATGGAACAAATTCAAGGCGAAGGTATTTTTTCAAAGATAAAGTCTTTTCTTCTTCAATCTAAGAGAGTATGGCATGTGTTGAAGAAGCCGAGTAAAGAAGAATTCCTTATGGTTGCTAAAGTGTCTGCTCTTGGGATATTAGCTCTTGGTGCATTGGGATTCATAATTTCTGATGTAATTAAGTTGTTTTCTTAGATTAGTTAAATAGAAGTTTTTAAAAAGCCTGAAAATTATAATTTTTATGCACGCTACTACTAGAAATCAGCATTATTCTTTATTTCTAGAACCTGATGAAGTTATTAGAATTGAAAAAAAGTCTTCTCTTCAAACTAGATTATATGATGAAACTTTTGAAAGAGTGGACTCTGGGAAAGTATTGCACCTTGGCCTTGGTGGAAATAGAAAAGGTATTGATGCAGGCTTAAAATATGGTCCTTCTGATGAACCTTATATCAGAATAACTAAAGCAGGTAAAAGGAAATTATTAACTGGAGAGCCATTATTGGCAAAATATGCCTTAGGAACTATAACTGTGCAAGTTGAACCAAGTGGCTCATAACATTTAAAAAGCCATAAAATATGGAGAGATATCGTTAACTACATACCGTGGCGCTATATTCTATACGCTAGGTCCTTATGTAGAAGATAAATGGTAAAATTAAAATGGAAATAAAACAAGCACTAGATGAATTGAAGAAAGAAGAGAAAAGAAACTTCGATCAAAGCATTGACTTAATTATAAATCTTAAAGGAATTGATGTTAAGAAAGATAATATTAATGTTATTATACCTGTTCCTCATAAGATAAAAGATAAGAATGTATGTGGATTCTTTACAAAAAAGTCTGCTCTTGTAAAAACTATTACTGACCTTGAATTTTCAAAATATAAAGATAAAAAAGAATTGAAAAATCTTGTAAAGGAATTTGACTTCTTCATTTCTGAAGCAAAACTGATGCCGAGTGTAGCTACAAACTTTGGAAAAGTCCTTGGACCAACAGGAAAAATGCCTTCACCACAACTTGGTATATTGCCTAATCCAGATGATAATGCAATAAAGGCAGTATTAGAAAAAATCAATTCTTCTCTAAAAATAAAAGTAAAAGAAGCTAGTGTAAAGGTTGTAGTTGGAAAGCAGAGTATGAAAGAAGAAAATTTAATTGATAATATTAATGCTATTTACAATGGAGTTATGAATGCTTTGCCTATAAAGAAAGATAATATCAAAAATGTCATGGTTAAATTAACTATGAGTAAACCAATAGTTGTGGAGATGAAATAATGAAAGCAGAGACAAAAACAAGAGAGAAGAAAGTTCCAGAATATAAGTTGAAATTGGTTAAAGAGATTGCTGATAAAATCAAGAAAAATAAAACATTTCTTATAGCTTCTACAAGAAAACTTCCTAGCTCACAGTTTCATGAAATTAAAAAGAATTTGAGAAGCAAGGCAGAGATTAAAGTTGCAAGAAAATCTTCAGTTATAAGAGCCATTGAGGCTGTTGGAAAACCTGGAATTGAAAGTTTGAAGAACTCCGTTACTGCTGATGTTGCTTTATTTTTCTCTAATGTTGATGCATTTGAACTAAGTGGAATGTTAACTGATAATCAAAGCCCTTCTAGAGCTAAGGCAGGAGATATTGCTCCAGAAGATATTGTTGTTGAACCTGGACCAACTGATTTGATTCCTGGGCCTGCTATTTCTGAATTAGGAAGTGTGGGATTGAAAGTTTCTGTTGAAGGTGGAAAACTAGCTATTAAACAAACTGCTACTATTGTAAAGGCAGGGGAAGAGATAAAGGCTAATGTTGCTAGCGTAATGGCTAAGTTGAATATAATGCCGATGAAAGTTGGATTTGAGCCTTTAGCAGCTTATGATTCAAGTGAAGATAAAGTATATACTGGAATAAAGATTGACAAACCTGGAACATTAAATGAATTAAGAGTTGCGATTGGAAAGGCAAGAGGATTTGCTATAAATATGGCTTACACTTGCAAGGAAACAATATCTAGCTTAATTGGAAAAGCAGCAATGCAAGAAAAAGCTATTATGAAATTAACAACTACAAAGGAGGGCGCATAATGGAGTACATTTACGGTGCTTTGCTTTTGCATAAACTAGGAAAACCAGTTGATGCTGAACATCTGCATAAAGTGATTAAAGCTACTGGTGTTGAACCAGATGAATCAAAGATAAAGGCTTTAGTTGCATCATTGCATGGTGTTGACATCTCTAAGGAACTTGAAAATGCAAGTACTGCAGTAGCTGTTTCAGCTCATGCAGGACATACAGAAGCAAAGAAGGAAGAGAAGAAAGAAGAAGAAAAGCCAGTTGAATCAGCAGCAGGCCTAGCATCACTTTTCGGATAACTCTATTATGAGTCCGAACGAGTATGCTAGCACTAGATTTATCTAGGCTTTTCTAATTTGTAGTAAGATATATAAATAAAGTTTATACTTTAAAGTTTATGTTAGCAAAAGTCATAGATTTTGTAAATAAAACTTTTAGTGGTAAGAGTGCCTCTCAAATTCTTCATTTTGAGAGAACTGTCCATTGGATTAAACATTTTAGACCTAGTGCTGATGAACCTTTATTGATTGCAGCCTATTCTCATGACATTGAAAGAGGTAATAGGGATCCAAAAATTGCAGAGATGATTGTTAGCCAAGACTCTGGATTTTTAGATGAAAAGTTCCTTAAATACCATCAAGAAAAAGGTGCTGAAATAATTGGTGAATTTTTAGCTAAAAATAATTATTCTTCAGATAATATTACGAGAGTCAAAATGCTTGTCTCTAAACATGAAGTTGGGGGCAATGAGGATCAGAATTTGCTTAAGGATTGCGATAGTATGAGCTACTTTGAAACGCAAGTTGCTGGTTTTATAAAAAATAAAGTTCCAGAACTTGGAAAGCAGAAAGTGAAAGAGAAATTTGATTGGATGTATGAGAGAATAACATCAAGTGAATCTAAGAAAATAGCTAAGCCACTTTATGAGAAAGCTATTGCTTCTTTGAATGCGATTTGAATTCTAAAAAGTAATTAGTTTTTACTTTATTCAATAAGATATATAAGCTCTAAATAATTGTTTTTATTATACAAGACGATTCTTTTAGACTTGAGAGATTGCTTGGTGTTCCTCCTAGAGGAGAAACTGTAAGAGGAGCTCCAGTTACAAGGCCAAGTCTAAGTCCTGTTAGAAGAAATTTTGATGCTGGAGTTGATAGAGAAGATGGAACTGTTATAGGCTATTTACAATTTAATTATGATACTGGTGAAGTTAGTTTCTTAAGAGAAAGAAAGTATTGATTCTAAAACTTTAGAGTGGTCACTCGAATATAAAAATTAATTTTGTTTATATAAGCAATGGAATTAACTCACAGCGAAAAGCTTGCTTTATTTTTAGGAATGCTATCTGGAGATGGATGCTTAATAATTGGTCATAACGGAGAAGGTTATAGAGATTATCCTATAGATTTTTGCAATACTGAAAAAGATAAAGTTATCTTGTTTGATAATCTCTTTTTTGATTTATTTGAAATAAGAGGGAAAATAAGTTCGAGAAGAAGACCTAACCGAAAAGAAATATGGCACTTTAGAAAATATTCTGTTAAAATATATAATGAATTAAAAGCGCTGGGCTTTCCTGAAGGTGTTAAGAGAGATATTTTAAGAGTTACGCCCATAATAAAAAATGGAACTCCTTCTGAAAAGTTAGCTTTTTTACATGGACTTATAATAACTGATGGATATCAAACAAAGAAAATATTAAGATTTCATATGGGGAGTAAAGTCTTTCTAGAAGAGGTTTCTTTTTTGATATCTGAATTTATAGGCATAGTCAAACCTGTTAAAGAATTTATTCAGAGAGATATCTATAAGTCATATCAGTTATATTTAAATAAGAAAGAAAGGGATTTATTGCTAGGCCAACGTGCGACAATGGTACTCGAACGGTCTTGAGAACCGTCTTCCTTCGGGATATCCCGGTTCGATTCCGGGCGTTGGCGTTTTTATTATGGGTTATATATAACTCCTAAAAAGGCAACGCTTTTAATCCACAAATACATAGAATATTTATGGTAGATAAGGATAAAAAAATTGAGTTACCAAAAATCAACAAAATACCAGTTATTACATTAGTTATAATTTTAGTAGCTTTATTGATTATTACATTTATTAATCCGAGATTTGTTCATCAGAATTCATTTAACGATACATACTACAAAACAGATAGCGAAAGTTTAGATTTGTCTAATAATTACAAGATAACCGAATATATTCAAAGAATGAACAATTGGGTGCCTCAAGAAGCATATCGAAGTTATCAGAACAAAAAAATAAATGACACACAACTGCAAAATATCCTTGAAGCAAATTCTAGAGCCAAAGAAGATTTAAATGGAGATATTTTTAGGTCTTTAGAATTTACTAGTAAAGTAGTAGCTTATCAAAATCTTTATCCATATATTAATTGTGCTAGTGATGTAGAAGAAATAGGCAAGAGATATAAGCCCTTGTTTTATTATTTAAGCTATTATGATAAGAAACGAATAAGTGATATTCAATCTAATGCAGATAGAGCTAATAATTTTTTAAGACAAGTTGAATATTACCATGAAGATAATCAAAGTATTATAAATAACGCTAAGAATGCTCAAGATATTAATAATCAATTAAGACTTTATGAATTTGATTGTGAAAGGTTTTCAGAGTATATTAAAAACGATTATTCAAGGCAAAAGATTTGGTTTTATTTTAAGCTTTTAGCTATATTGGGCTTGGCAATAATATTTTACATATTAGGAGAAAAAGTTGGGCGACATGATAAAGATAAGTTTAAAGAAAATTCAAATAGATTATCTGAAAAAATTAAACTATCCTTTTCTCCTAAAGCGATATCGTTAAACACCATTAAGTCAATAGTAAGTATAAATTCTGTGACTTCAACATTTGTAGCATTTATTGTTGTTGCAATAAATATTTCTGCACTAAATAATTGGATTGTAGTTGGTTCAATAATATTATCAGTAATCTCCTTATTGTCCAGTCTTTTGTTGGGTGTAATAGCTATAAACAATCAAGAAGAATTTTATAAAAGATGGTGTTATAGAATGTTTGTTATTGGTATATTGCTCTTTGTGGGATTCTTCTTAATGTTCATTTTCTCAGGTAGCATTAGTTCAATATTTAGTGGAGCTAAAGAATCTTTACAAACTTTCCTTAATAACCAAACAATAAAATAAATCAGACTACTAAACCAGCAAGAATCTTCAAAGCATTATAAAAAGCTTCTTGTTGAGCTATTTGTTGATTATTGGTATTAATTGCATTGTCTAATAAATTAGCATTGGCTTGCAGTTGAACAATTTGATTATCAACTGAGATTTTTATATTGGTTTCATCATTAAGTAGATAATCCCAAGTATTTAGAAAATCTTTAGCTTCAATTAAATGTGAAGCGTAAACTTAGAATCTAGTTTTCAACTCTCTTAGAAAAATTTTAAAATGGGAAAATCTCAGTCATATTCTCTTCATTAGTTCTTTCTCAATTATCTCTTTAAAAACTTCGTATGACTGTGAACCTGCTATATGTGAACTTCCTATAACAAAGTGGGGTGTTCCTACCGCCCCAATATTTAGGGCTTCGTTATACTCTAAATTTATTTCTTCTCTGTAAGTATGATGTTCCAAACAAAAATCAACGTTGCATCTTATCTCTTTAACCAATAACTTCAAGTTTTCAGAATTAATAGACTTTTGGTTTTCAAATATTTTATCGTGTATTTGAAGGTAACTTTCCCTATTTATATTATGCAAAATACATCTAGTAATTTCTGCTGCCTCTTCTGCAGATGGGTGTATGCTCTCTAAGGGGAAATCTTTGTAAACGAGTCTAATTTTACCAGTATCAATATATTCAGATTTTATTTTAGGTAAAGTTTCATCTTTGAATAATTTACAGAATGGACACTGATAGTCAAAATACCAAAACATAATAACGGGTGCATTTAAACTACCAATAGTAAAATCTTCATCTTTTAGAATTGGAAGCGATTTTATTTGAGAAGATTGCTGTGCATTCCCTAAAATTTTGTCTGAATAAGTATTCAATATATGAATCATACATTGCAAACAATGTAAAGCATCTTCCTTGCATTCCTTATCCTTATTTTGATGGATGCTATCATTTCTTTTCTTTCTAATTTCATGAAGTATAGAGCATATATCTTCTTCCATATTTACCACTGAAAAAAGATTTTCTATTTTTTCAGCTTGGCTAATATTATTGAATTTATCAATTCTCCTTCTAACTTTAAACTCTTCCAGTCCGAGATTTTCTAAATATAACCAAAAAATGTGATTACAAAAAAGCTCAGAAGTTATTCCAATTGAAGCTATCGCAGATAAGTATTGCCCATTAACATAACAAAATATGGCTTCCTTAAGGCTATCCATAAGGTTTTTTGGAACTCCTATTGCTTTAACATCAGACTTTATCTCTCTAATTCTATCAATAATAAAATCTGTTTTATTTGTAAAATCACTCACTAACTTATTTGCTAGTTCCTCTGCTAAGGCTTGTTTTTCTACTAATTCTTGAAGAGAGTCAATTTTACTTAAGTAATCTATAATTCCTGTTTCATAATCCCATACTTCTGGCATTAAATTTTAATTAGATGGTAGTATATAAGAATTATCTTTTTAATATCTATTCAATATTGAAGAAAGGTTCTAACTTGGACTTTCTTCCTGTTAGCTTGTCTGAGATATATTGTGCAGCCATTACACATGAAACCTGTGAAGCTGCGCCTGCAAAGGTTATTTGGGTGCCTTTTCTTTCCATAATCGGCAACTTTTCTTCAGTTGTTCCAAAGTGTCCTGACCAAGCATATTCTATTTTCTTGTGAAGATGGGGAAAGAGTTTATGTAAGAAAGATTCAATTCTCTTCAGATGAGGCTGATGAGGATCAATTGATGTACGTTTCTTAGAAATGTGTTTATCCCCATATCCTAGAAGTATTCTATTGTCTTTAGTAATCTTCATGTAATGGTATATATCTTTTGAATCCCAAATTATTTTCTTTGGAAGAAGAGAGAGATGTTTAAGTTCGGACTTTTTCAAAGGTTCGGTAACTATAATTGTAGAACTTATTTTTTTTACCTTGCTATTTCTTACATCTGAATCTATTGCTAGAATAACTTCTTTAAATTTAATATTGCCTTTTGGAGTCTCAGCCATATTATGATTTTCATATAATTTTGTTAAAGTAGTATTCTCATATATTTTAACTCCATTTTTATTAACTACATTTGATAAATTCTGAGTGAACATTAAAGGATTAACAGATATTCCATGTTTAGGAGATAACATAATATATTTGAATAGAGGAGTATTTATTTTATCAATAAGTTCTTTACCTACAAGCAGTTTGGTTTCAGATTCTATATCTTTCTGAGCTATGTATTCATCAAGAACAATTGCATCTCCTTTCTTATTCATGCTACCATATATTGTATTTTCCTGACTGAAATCACATTTTATTTTTTCTTTTTTAACTAAATTCTTTATATCTTCTAATGTAGATTTATTTATTTTCCAAAATTCTAAACCTTTCTTTTTACCATATTTTTTAATAATTTGTAGCAAATCCAACTCTCCTTCTAAAACTAAGCTTCCTGCGGCTTTGCCTGTCGCACCTGAGGCGATTGTGTTTTTTTCTATTAACACAATTTTCTTATTTGTTTTTTTTGAAAGAAAATAAGCTAATGAAACTCCTGCAACTCCTCCACCAACTATAAGATAATCACATTCTATATCTTCTTTTAATTCAGGTCTTGATTTATATCCTGGATTTTTCCAAAACACCTCGTATTTCATGTACCATGATAGGCGTTTTCTTTTTTAAATTATTGCATATGTCAAGATTTTTGCAAAAATCTTGAGCATGCTCAAGAACTGAAAGTTCTTGACAGTTATGTTTTTAAAGTAGCAAATATTAGATACAATATAAAAGAGGAAAAGAGAGATGAAATATGATTTTATAGTTCTTGGTGCAACTGGCGCGCAAGGTAGAATTGCTTCTCGTGATTTATTAGAAAATGGATATTCTGTTCTATTATGTGGAAGAGATAAGTCAAGACTTCATTGGCTTATGAAGAAATACAAGAAAACAGGCTATGCTTATATTGATATTAGAGATCCTAAAGGAATGCTAGAAGTTATTAGAAGATCTGGTGCTAATGTTGCTTTGAATTGTATAGAAGGAGATTGGAATGATGAAGTTCTAAAAATTTGTATAGATGCTAATGTTCATATGATTGATTTAGGTTCTGATATACCTATGACTAAAGAACAATTGAAGTATGATCATGAGTTGAAGAGAAAAGGTTTAACCCATATAACTGGATGTGGTTCTGTTCCGGGAATTGGAAATGTTATGTTGAAATATATTAATGATGATTTTGATAAAGTGCATTATGCTGAAGCAGGTTTTGCATGGGATTCTAATTTGAAAGTTTTTGTTGTTCCATTTTCAATACAAAGTATAACTGAAGAGTTTGTAACGCCTGCAGACATGGTCGTACATAATAAAGATGTCACAATTAGGCCTTCAGATACTGTTGTTAGGTGTTATCATAAGGGTGTAGGAAGAGAAAAATGCTTCAATGTGGGTCATCATCCGGAAACATTTACATTTTATGAATTCTTTAAGAGTAAAGGTATTACTGATGTAAAGTTCTTTGCTGGCTTTCCAGATCATTCATATGATAAAATAGCAACTATGGTTGAACTTGGATTTGCAGGAACTGAGCCTATTGATTACAAAGGTACTAAAGTCATTCCGGTAAATTTTCTTACTGAAATGTTAAAGAAGTTAAAAATACCTGATGGATATAAAGAAGTTGAAAACCTTTGGGTATATGTGAAAGGTAGTAAGGATGGAAAGAAGAAAGAAGTTATGATGGAATGTCTTGTACAGACTTTGAAGGGATGGGAAGATGCTGGAAGTAATATTGATACAGGTATGCCTGCTAGTATAATGGCTCAGATGATAAAGAAACAGGTTATTAATGAAAAAGGTAGTTTCTCACCTGAATTTGTTGTACCTCCAGTTCCATTTTTCAAAGAACTTGTAAAGAGAAAAATGCATATTTACAAGAACGGTAAGAAGATATTTTAGTTGGAGCAAAGATTTATAATTGTGTTTTTTCAAGATTTTCTATGCGCGACGATGATAATTCTCCGTCTGATTTAGGAAAAGCTTTTGGAGTCATTACAGGACCTAGTTTAAGAGGACATCTAGTTAATGTTCACTTTAAGCCGACAGTATTAGCTATGGTTGGTGTGCCTACATTTGATATACAATCTGCGAAATGGCACGGATTTGATTTAAATTGGGTTGTTAAACAAGGTTTGAATATATTAGAAAGAAATGATGCAGATTTAAGAAGAGAGATAGATAGTCAATTAGAGATAGTGAGAAGGGATGGTATGTATCGTGATTTTGGAGTAAGAGAATATCGTGAAAGAATAGCTAAAACTTTTCATTATATAGATAGGATGGGTCTTGCCGAAATTGATTGGGGTAAAGTAATATCACATATGCCTCAAGGAGCAGATATATTCTATAGGAAAGATCAGTGTGATGATAGAGAAACTGACTTTTATTCACGAATAGGTTATCTTGGACCTTTTAGCACTTTAGAAAATATGCCTGAATTACATAATGCTAGATTATAAAAAATAAAAAGAAAGATATTTAATACCTTTAAAATAATTAGATATATGGAAATTGCAAGAAATTTTAAGAAGTTAAATAAAGGCGATGTTATGCTTGCTGGTGGCAAGGGTGCTAGCCTTGGAGAGATGACTCAAGGAGGAATTCCTGTGCCTGGTGGATTTGTTGTGTTATCTAATTCATTTGAAAGGTTCATAAAAGAAACTGAAATTGCTGCAGAGATAGACCACGAATTGCATAAGGTTAATCATGAAGAGGTGAAAAGCGTTGATGAAGCTAGTAAGATTATCCAAGAAATAATTTTAAGCAAGGAAATGCCTAAAGATATCGCTAAAGAGATTTTAAGCCATTTCAAAGAGTTAGATAGTGAGTTTGTTGCAGTTAGAAGTTCTGCTACAAGTGAAGATGGAGCAGCTGCGGCTTGGGCTGGGCAATTAGATTCTTACCTTAATACTACTAAAAAAGATTTATTGAAAAATGTACAAAGATGCTGGGCTTCTCTTTTTACACCTAGAGCTATTTTCTATAGATTTGAAAAGCACTTGCAGAAGGATGCTATTTCTGTAGCAGTAGTTATACAGAAAATGGTAAACAGTGAAGTATCTGGAATTGCCTTTTCAGTACATCCTGTTACTCAAGATTATAATCAAATGATAATTGAAGCAGGATTAGGTTTAGGAGAAGCAATTGTTTCTGGACAGATAACTCCTGATAGTTATATTGCTGACAAAGAGCCTAGAAGAATTATGGAAGTTAATGTTTCTGAACAGGAGAGGGGTCTATTTAGAAAGAAAGGTGGAGGAAATGAATGGAAAGAATTAGGAGAAAAAGGAAAAGAACAGAAACTTTCTGGAAAGCAGATTGATGAATTAGCTGCTTTAATTGTAAAAATTGAGAAGCATTATGGATTCCCTTGTGATATTGAATGGGCTTTTGAAAAAGGTAAGTTCTATATTGTGCAATCAAGGCCGATAACTACATTAACACAACCGGAAGTAAAAAAAAAGTAAAATCTCTGAATCAGGAAAAGGTTGAGTTTTTATCACCTGAATTAAATAATTTCAATCCAGAAGATTATGACTATATAGGATTATGGAAGAACAATCTCTTTGCTACTTGCTTTTGGCAGGATTGTTATGTATCTGAAATAATAAAAGAGCTTGGATTACAATGCAATGATTTAGGAGTCGTTAACCTTGCTGGAGGGAACTTTCTCCTTAAGAAATCGGAAAGGAAAAATATGGATATGCAGCTAGGAAGAAAGATAGAAAAAATGGATGAATCTTTCTTTAGAAATATGATAAATGTAGCTAATAAGATTTATGCTAAAGGCGTTAAGTCTGGAGAGTCTTTGAAAAATGCCGAACCTACAATTGAAAACTTTAAGAAATTTTTAAAAACTGCAAAGGAGATAAATCTGCTCTGGCTTCTAGCAGCTTCTTATTTTGTTGAAACTACGGAAGAAAAGTTACGTGAGACGGTTATAAATGAAAACTTTCCTGCGGAAAGAGTTATGGAAATACTGCCTCAAGTCGTAACTCCTACATATTATCGATATCAAGAATTATTCAAAATAAAAAAAGAAATTGGGAATAAATCTTTTGCTGAAATAAAAAAAGATAAGAAACTGAATAAGAAATTTGAAGAACATGTAAGAAAATATCTTTGGGTAGAGATATTCAATTTTGCTGGAAGGCCTCTGACTTTAGACATACTTTATGAGCAGGTTAAACATATGCAAGATGTTATTCATGATTCTGCATTAAAGCCTGCAAATCTATTATCAAAAGAACTGAAATTTAGAGCTAAATGTATGAGTGATTGTGGATATATCAAACAAGCTGGAGCAGAATACTTCTCCATCTTTTCTGAGAAAGTACTCTATTTTTTGAATAAAGTGGCTAAGAAGATAGGGATCAGTTATGATGAATTCTTGTGCCTTAGCACAAAAGAAGTAGAAATGGCTTTAGTTAATGAATTGCATTCTAAGGAGCTAAAAGCTAGAGCAAAGAAAAGGAAAAATATGAATGATTGGATATTATATTCTGTTGAAGATGGGGAGGTCGTTTTCTGTGATGAGCCTTCAGATATAACAATACTAAAAGATATTTTAATTCCTAAAGCAGATAAAAATTTAAAAGAAATAAAAGGAGATATTGGAAATATAGGTAAATATACTGGGCACGTAAGAATTGTTATGAATGCTGAAGAATTTCATAAGATGAAAGCTGGCGATGTGCTTGTAAGCACAATGACTACTCCTGACTTCGTTGTTCTTATGCAGAAATCTGGGGCAATAATAACTGACTTGGGAGGAATACTCTCTCATGCATCAATCGTTTCCAGAGAGATAAATAAACCATGCGTAATTGGCACTAGATTTGCTACACAAATATTGAAAGATGGGGATTTAGTGGAAGTTGATGCAGATAAAGGAATTGTTAGGATAATTGAGAGGAAGAAATGATTAAGAAATTTCTAAATAGTGAGGATTATCAAGAATGCTTTAAATTCGATGGATATGTTCCTTTTATTATCTCCTATAATTTTATAAAAAGCTACAAAGATTTAGAGGGTGTTGCTTTTTTTCATGAAGGTAGATGGTATTCTTACATTTCCCTTAAAGCAGTTAAAAAGTCTTTGAAAGAAGGAGTAAATATATATTCTAGTTCTGAAAAATATGAAAAACTAAGATATAAAACATATCAGACAGAAAAAGAGATCACTAAAATTTATGAATTAATTATTAAAGAGGGAGTCAGTAAAGATAAATTATCAACTTTCTTTTCATTGCTTGAAAAATTTAGAATTTTATATAGAAAAACTGAATTCTTCTACACCGACCTAGCTTTTGAAAAATTAGAAGAGTTTCCAGATATAAAAAAGAACTTTTCTAGCTTTGGAGATTTTAAGATTGATGGAAGAACTGCTTTGAATAACATCTTCTTTAGTCCTAAGTCTCATTTTGTCAAAGTAATTGAATTTGTTGCTAGTTTTACTAAAGTAAGCAGAGATAAACTAATGCTTTGCTCGACTGATGAAATTATGGATTTAGTTAAAAAAGATAAATTGAATACAAAGGAAATAGATAAACGCAAAGATAGTTATTTTATTTATTCAGAGAAAAATAAGATTGTTATGCTAAGCGGAGAAAATGCTAAAATGGCAATAAATAAGTTTGTTAAAATATCACTTTCAAAAGAGATAAAGGGTAAGACTGCTCAGATAGGTGTTGTCAGGGCTTTTGCTAAAGTCATAAAAGTGAATATAAAGAATTATGATAAAATGAGTGAGGTTGTTGATGAAATGAAGAAGGGTGAAGTCCTTGTTGCTGAAACAACAGAACCTTCAATTATACTTGCTTGTCAAAAAGCGAGTGCAATAGTTACAAACCAAGGTGGAATGATGTCGCACGCAGCTATTGTTGCAAGAGAATTAAAGATACCTTGCATTGTTGGGACCAATAATGCAACTGAGATGATTAATGATGGAGATTTTATAGAAGTTGATGCAGATAAAGGAATTGTTAAAATAATTGAGAGGGCGAAAAAATGAATATTTGGCCAAAGTTATATACTAGAGAATTCCCTATAATTTTATGCGAGATTTGGTGTAAGGGATATTCTAATTTCTTCGGAGTGAAACCTGATGTTTATCCTATTTATGCTTTGGTATTAAAAGAGGGATTGGTAGATGCTTATAGAAATCCTGAAGCTACTCCTCATATAAATAAGATATTTTATCAAGAAAAGCTGAAAAATAAAGATTTTATTAAAGAGTTTTATGAATTGTCTCTGGAGAAATTTGAGGAACTTGAAGATATGTGGGAAAAAGATAGTCTATCTAAAGGGCAATTGTTAGATTTTTATCAGAAGACAATTAACTTCTGGGATGCTATGTATGCTTCTATGTATCTCCCTTATAGTCCTGAGTTGTTTGATAAAGAAGAAATTGATTTAATGATAAAATTAAGGGCTAAGATAGATGTTACTGGTGATGAAGCTAGTCAGATAATAATGAAAAGTTTGAATAAGATTTATCCTAAATTAGGTAATCTTATTCTTTATATTTCAATTGAAGATTTAGAGAAAGATAAATTTAATTTAAAAATATTAGAAGAGCGAAGTAAGGGTGAATTATTTATGATCGATGGTAAGCTCGTCTCAAAAGATTATCTTAAGAATATAAAAAAGAAAGAAGACTTTGATTTCGAGGAAGTTAAAATTGATAATAATATAAATGAGATTAAAGGACAAATTGCTCATAAGGGATTTGTTAAGGGCAAAGTTAAATTAATCTTGAGGAGAGATGAAATAAATTCTATTGAAGAAGGTGAAATTCTTGTTTCAACAATGACTATTCCTGACTTTCTTCCTGCGATGAAGAAAGCCGCTGCATTTGTTACAGATGAAGGTGGAATTACTTGTCATGCTGCGATAATTGCTAGAGAGATTGGAAAACCATGTATTATCGGGACAAAGATTGCGACAAAAGTTCTAAGGAATGGCGATTTAATAGAAGTTGATGCAGATAAAGGAATTGTTAGGATAATAAAAAGAATTTAAAATTAAAGTCCTGCTTCTTGTTTTAGAATTTGTGCTTTATCTGTATTTTCCCAGGTGAAATCTGGATCGCTTCTTCCAAAGTGACCGTATGCTGCTGTTTTCTTGTAAATTGGACGTCTAAGATTAAGGTCTTTTATGATTGCTGCTGGTTTAAGTGGGAAATTCTTTCTTACTAGTTCCAAGATTTTATTTTCTGGTACCTTATTTGTTCCAAAGCAGTTTACATGTAGCGAGACTGGTTCTGCAACTCCAATTGCATAAGCAATTTGTACTTCGCATCTCTCTGCAAGGCCTGCTGAAACAACATTCTTTGCAACATATCTTGCTGCATAAGCGGCTGATCTATCTACTTTACTAGGGTCTTTTCCTGAGAAACAACCTCCTCCATGTCTTCCGAAACCTCCATATGTATCTACTATAATTTTTCTTCCAGTTAGACCTGTGTCTGCTACTGGGCCACCAATTGTGAAAGAGCCAGTTGGATTTACATATATCTTAACATCTTCTGCAAGCCAAGAACCGCAGATAGGTTTTATTATATGTTCAATTACTTCTTTTCTTATCTGTTCTTGAGAGACTTTCTCATCATGATGTAATGAAACTACTACTGCAGTTACTTTTACTGGTTTATTATTTCTATAAAGAACAGTAACTTGAGATTTTCCATCAGGTCTTAGATAAGGCATCTTTCCAGACTTTCTTAATTTTGAAGATTCGTGAACTATTTTATGGGAAAGCATTATTGGTAAAGGCATTAATTCAGGAGTTTCATTAGTTGCGTATCCAAACATCATTCCTTGGTCGCCGGCACCTTGTTCGTGTTTATCATCGTTTACTCCTTGAGCTATGTCTGGAGATTGACCTGAAATAGAAATTAGAACTGCGCAAGTATTTGCATCAAATCCACAAGCAGGATTATCATATCCTATTTCTCTTAGAGTCTTTCTTACTACGTCCTGTATTTCTACATAAGTGTTTGTTGTTACTTCTCCAGCTACAGTTATGAATCCTGTTTTGGTTAAACATTCAACTGCCACTCTGCTTTGAGGATCTTTTGTAAGAAAAGCATCTAGTAAGGCATCCGAGACTTGGTCACATATCTTATCTGGGTGTCCTTCTGAAACTGATTCTGATGTAAAAAGGAATTCTGAATTATCCATATTTTCTTTTAAGAAAGAGGTTTTATAAGTTTATCTGTAATCTGGTTAAATGGAGAATTATCTCCTCAATAAATTACTTTTATCCTTGTAAAACTTGGTAATAGTAGTATTTCCTAGTAGTTTATTGAAGTTTTTATTTAGATTTTGGAATATTAGTGCATAGCCTACTAAATCTTGGTATTTTCTTCTTTCTTTTAATACTTCTTTTCCATAGTCTGGAAATAAAATTTTATATTTATTGGCTCTATTTAGATTAGGAATTACTCTATCTAAAGAACATTCTTTATCCTCGTATTTATCAAATGAAAAATCTGCATTGTGTGGAACTTTAAAGTCATCTATTAGAATAATAGCCGATTTTAGTTTATTAAATATTATATTTAATTCTGATTCTAGAGGCCAATCATCAAACCAGTGTGCGTCTAAGTAAAAAAATGGTCTTTTTCCTATTTTCTTATTTTTAATTAAACTTTCTATAAAATTAGGTGAAGACTCTTTGAAAATGTGGACGTTTCTATATTCCTTTAAATTTTCTCTTGCAGTCCTATAATTAAAATCATCAAGTTCACAAGTGTAAATAGGTATTTCTGGGAATGCCCTTGCGAAGAAAGAAGTTGTAAATCCCTTATAAGTGCCTGTTTCTATGATGCAATCTATTTTGTAAGATTTAACTAATAGCTTAAAAGATTCTATAGCTATTGGATCTCCGTGTAATGGGAATTCAGGAGATAAATTTGAATTACTTATTAAATGTTTTAATTTTCTTAAGCTCTCTATCTTGTATAAATAACTATAAATGAAATTTCTTGAAAAATATCTATAACCTCTGTGAATTAGACTTCTAAACATTAAAAGTATCAGATTTTTCTGTTTTTAACTATTTATATAATTATAAACCGAACCATTTCTTCCAGAAAGGTTTTGATTCTTCCTTCTTTTCTTCCGGGACTATGACTTCATAAGTAATGTCAGGGTTAGTCTTTAGAACTGGTGCCTCTCTAATTAAGTCTTCTTCAACTTTTTTCATAGCTTTGGCAACTTCTAACTTTGAATGTCCTTGATCAATCAAAGCCCAACGTAAAGAATCTAGTGTGTATCCTTTCTTTAGATTCTTCTTCATGTATTCTGATAATTCTCCTATATAGTTCTTTTTCATGATTTTTATTTGAAGAACAAGTGATATTTAAAGTTATTTGCTCTGGGCTTGTTCTTCTGGTGTGTGAAAAAGATGCATAATCGTTCTGTCCCTATATGCTTGAAGGAATAGTACGAAATAAGCAGCAATTAATGGTCCAAGTATCAATCCGATTATTCCGAATACTGTGAACCCTCCTATCATGGAAACAAAGATTATTGCTGGAGAAATATCTGTCCTTCTTGCAACAAAATAAATTCTTAAGAAATTATCAAATGTTGAAACGATTAATAGATTATAAAGTAGGTAAGCTATTCCTGTTCCCACTTGACCTGAAGAAATTAAGAATATCGCTACAGGTATCCAGATTATGAAGGGTCCGACTATTGGGAGGATAGAGAAGAAGATTGCTAAAGTTGTAAGAACTAATGCGTTGTCAATTCCAAATATTAAGAAACCTAATCCTGCTAGTCCTCCTTGTACAAGGCCCACTATAATCTGACCATATACTACTGAATCAGTTATATTTTTGAATTGACTAACTAATATCTTCTCCTTAGTTTTATTAAACGGAGAGATATTTGCTACGAACTCTTTTAATACGTTTCCGTCTCTTAACGCGTAAAAGAAAACAAAGAATACTATAAATAATTTTATGGTTATTGTTGGTAAATCTAAGAAGAATGATGTAAGGGATTTTAATATTCCTGAGCTTATTTGATTTATGAAATTTGTGAGAGTTATACTGAATTGTGCGGCAAATTGAGAATTGGCTGTTGGGAATAATGTCGTTGCAACTTCTTGAAAGCTTAAAGTTTGAGATAAAGCAAATATATCAAAGACTTGTTGAAGCATTATAGGTATTACAAACCAGAGAGGTAATACAAGTATTATAATAACTAATATTGAGACTACGAAAGCAGTTAGTGTTCTATTCTTTATTCCTAAAAGCATTTTTCTGTAGAGAGGAGAAAATATATATGCTAGAAGTAAACCTCCGACTATTGGTAGAAGGACGGATTTAAGGAGAAAAAAAGTTAGAACTCCTAAAATAATCATTAGGAATATTACTCCTGCTTTTTTAAAATCTTGGTCATTAAAATTCATCTCTTTAAAAGTAGAAGATAATATATAAACTTTAGCTGAGAAAGTTTATAAATCGATTTTTCATAGTTTAATTATGGAATGTTTTTTAAAGAAGGTTTTAGAGGGTAAAAACGATTCGGAATCTCATAGATATTTTACAAGATTTGGGAAAGGAATCTATAATAGAAGATTTTTGATATCATATAATAAAAATAAGGTTGTAAAGATAAAGGGTAGTTTTGAATGGGCTAATGATTTTGTTAAATTTGTAAGTGAAATTGAAGATTTAATATTTTCTGGAAAGATAATGAGTAGAGACCAGATACCGGGACAGAAGGCTAGAAAGAAAGGTGGAAGCTTTTTATATGAAGTTGAGAAGATAAAGTTATCTCACTATCCTGGAGCTTATTCTTATCTTCTTGATGCTGAAAGTTCTGGAATAAAACTGAAGATAAAGAAATCTTTGCCTAAACCTGGAAAAAACGCTGAGAAAATAGACGATGGCTTTTGCGTTATGGAATTAGATTTGAAATATTGGGATATAGCTAAGAAAGCATTTTTCTGGGACGCTCCAGAAGTGAAGAAATGTTTAATTGATCACTCATTAATTATAGAAAGTGTTGATATTCCTAAAAATGAAAAAGACCCTGTTAAAATGAGAGAGAATGCAGTTAGAATAGGAAAAATTGTTAGAACTATTGAATTTGATGATAAGAAAGATATTAAAGATTATAAAATTGCGGCTTAAAACTCTAGTCCTTTTCTAGCTAGAATACCTTTATCATAAGGATGTTTGATCTTCTTTATTTCAGTTACGAGATCTGCTTTATCAAAAAGGTTAGGATAGGGAATGTGGGAACCTGTTAGAATTAAGTCTTTATTTCTTGGTCTGCTATCTATTAGGTCTAGAACTTCTTGCTCTTGTAAAAGGCCTAATTGAATAGCATATAATATCTCATCTGCAATTATTATATCGTAATCTTCATTAAACGAAGATTTAAGGTAATCTAATGTTGCTTTAACAGAATCGAGATGTTCTTGTTTATTTTTGTTTGTTACCCAGGAACCAAGGCCGAATCTTTTGTAAGAAAAATTGGTAAATTTTTCTAAAGCATAAATTTCTCCAGGTATCTGTTGTTCGAGTGAGGAAGCTCCATTCTTCATGAACTGAACTAAATGCACACTATAACCATTGCCTAATGCCCTTACTGCTGTTCCAAAGGCACTTGTGCTCTTTCCTTTTCCATTCCCCCAGAAAATTGAGAGATGGCCTAGATTAGATTTGTCTGACTCCATATATTTTTAATATTTATTCATGCTTAATAATATTTATATAGTAATACTTCGTAATATAAAGTATTATTTAGTAATATGAAAGAAAGAATATCTGCAACGGTTGATAAAGAAGTTATAAAAATTATAAATTCTTTAATGGAAAAGAGAAAATATAGAAATAAATCTCATGTAATTGAAAGCGCCATCTGTCTTCTTCAAGAAAGAGAGGGAATAAATGATAAAAATAAAAAATAAAAAAGGTCAATTAGCGATATGGATTATATTGGCAATTGTGATAGTTTTAACTCTCTCTTTGTTATTTGTATTTAGGGCAAAACCAAAGATAAGCGAAAGTTATGACTATGGAGATCCTCCTGCATTTATTGAATCTTGCACAAGAAATGCAATATTAGATGCTGAGAAAATAATAATCTCTCAAGGAGGATTTCTTGAACCTAAAAACTTTGTTTCTTACAACAATGTATCTATAGAATATTTATGTAAAAATAGCGGATATTTTGAGCCGTGCATACAACAACATCCTTTTCTTCTGAATGATATGGAAAACGAGATAATTAATTATAGCAGACCTCTAATTGATGAATGCTTTAAGCAGTTAATAACTGAATTAGAGAGGAGAAATAATGAAGTTGAATTTAAGGGATTTGACTTTAAGTTGAATTTTGTTCCAGGAAGAATAAGAAGTGAAATTATTACAGATATAAAAATAAAAAATAAAGATGAGTCCAAAGAATACAGTAATTTTAAAATTGATTTAATAAGTCCTATTTATCAATTAGGTAGAATGGTATTGAATATTGCGAATGACGAAGCTAAATATTGTTATTTTGAGTATGTTGGTTATATGGTTGCTAATCCTGATCTTAAAATAGAAAAAACTACATTAGGTGATTCAACAAAAATTTATTCTGTTACTGATATAAAATCTGGAGAGAAGATACGTACTGCTATAAAGGGGTGTGCTATTCCAGCAGGATATTAATATGAATAAATTTGGAATAAAATTAATTTCAGTATTTGAGATAATGCTTTTGATAAGTTTGAGTATTTCTTTTTCTTATGTAATTAATTTAAGTGATAAAGCAGATATTATTGGTAAGACTGAAGAAAGTGTATTTATGGCCGATTTACTTGCCTTAATTGGGAAAATTATCTTCTCAGATAATTTTGTTTCAGCTCAGAATGTGAATATTCAGGCTAATGATGTCAGTCAGGGGAGTTATACTTGCCTTGAAACTAAATCTGGAGAATATTGCAAGCAATTACCTAGTAGTACTTGCGATTCGGAATGTAAGGGCGTTTGTGTTAGAAGTCAGTTATCTCAAGTTGCTGAATGTCATGGAACATGTTATAATCCTATTAATGGTATCTGTTCAGTTAATGCTCCTAGAGCTTTGTGTCCTAATAATTGGTTTAATGATAGAAATGGGAATGTAAATGAATGTAGAGTTGGATGTTGCGTGCTTGGACAGAAAACATCTTTAGTTACAGATCAAGAGTGTAACTATCTTTCTGCTGGACTTGGAATTCAGAAAGATTTTAGAGCAAGCGTCACAAACGCTATTTCCTGTCTTGCTCTTGAAAATAATAAAATATTTGGGGCATGTTTATACGGTTCTGAAAGACAATGTAGATTTATGGTTAAAGAAGAATGTCAGAATTCTATTAGAGGGCAATTTTTTGAAGGTAGCTTGTGTAGTAATCCTGGTTTGAATACAAGTTGTGAAAGGCAAGTTTCTACAGGATGTGTAGAGGGCAGGGATGAAGTTTATTGGTTTGATTCATGTGGAAATAGAGAAAATATATTTGGCATTCCTAGGGCGAATAGTTGGAACAATGGATTTGTACTTGCAAAAGAACAGAGCTGTAGTATTCAAGCGAATGGAAAAGTAAATTGCGGGAATTGCAATTATCTTCAAGGAAATATTTGCGGAAGAGCTAGTAGTAAGAGTGAAGTCTCAGTAGGAGATTTTGTATGTAAAGATTTGTCATGCACTGATGAAAATGGTGGCAAAAGACAAAACTTAGAATCTTGGTGTAGTTATCAAGGTTCTGTCGGTTTGGATAAAAATAGAGCTACAGACCCTGTGGGAAGCAGGCATTTTAGAAATACTTGTGTTAGAGGTGAAATAGTGCGAGATGCATGCGCAGATTTTAGAAATGAAATATGTGTAGAAAGTAAGACTGATATGGGTGCTGGTAAGAAGTTTTCAACTGCTGCTTGTAGAGTTAATAGATGGCAGGAATGTGTATATTATAATACTTTGAGCGATAAAACTAAGTCTGTAGATGCTTGTAATAAGAATCCTGATTGTTTTGTAAAAAATGTTCAGATAGGTACTGATTTAAGATTTAATCTATGTACTCCTAAGTATTCTCCAGGTTTTAGCGTTGAAGAAAATGGAAGAGGAGATGGTGCAGAATCAATATGTAGTCTAGCAAATCAAAAATGTCAGTATATAAAAATTAAAAAGTTGTCTGGAAACAAGGAAATAAATAAAGAATGTTTGAGTAGTAAGTTTACGGAGCAGATGAATGATTTCTGCACTAGTCTTGGAGATTGTGGTGGAAAAGCAAATTATCTCGGAGATATAAGTAACAGTTATGCAGTTTCAAGTGCTCCTAAATTAGGTGCGAGTTATCTTTCTTCTATATCTAAATATGCTAATGAAAAATTGTTTAAAGGAAAAGTTGCTGAACCTGGAAATATTGGTAATTTCTATGGAAGTTTTGGGGCTGTTGGTGGAATTGGTTTTAATGAAAAAAGTCTAGGTTCTGATGTTGCACAGACAAACGCTATGATCCAAACCTATGCTGGAATGGCTTCACTATTTCTTATGGTTGCTACTAGTACTCAAGCTGGATTGAGTGTTGCTGGAGCAATAAGTTCAAGTTTAGTTAGTGGATCAGGTGCTGCTTCTGGAGCCCTTGCAGCATCGCCTGCACTAACGGGTTTTGGAGGAGCATTAGCAGGTGCGGGTGCAGGATTAGCATTAACAGGATATTTATTGAAAGTAAGTGGAGTTGGAAGAGGATTACCTGATGGAGTTGCTTATGGATTATTAGCTGCTGGTGCAGTTGGAGGAGCAATGGCAGGATCTGCATTTGCAACGGCGGCTTCTGCAGCCTCTGGCGGACTTGGCGCTTCTTTAAGTGCAGGTGGTGCAGCAATGTTATCTAATCCTGCTGGGTTGATTATACTCGCAGTTGTTTTGATAATTATTGGAATATTGAAAGCGATAGGGGTTGGAAAAGTTACTAAAATAAATGTTGCATTTACATGTAAGCCTTGGCAGGCTGCTTCTGGAGGAAGTCAGTGTAATAAATGTGGGACTGATGGATTCCCATGTAGTAGATATGCATGTCAGAGTCTTGGACAGACTTGCGATATAATAAATGAAAATACTGACAGCAGTGAATGTATTGATATTAATCCTGGTGATGCGAATCCACCAATAATAAGACCTCTTAATGGAGTAATAAGCAATTTGCATAGCTATAGTAATGTTGGAGATAATGGATTTAAGATAAAAAGCCAGAGCGATTGTTTAGAACCATATACTAATTTATTTTTTGGAATTAATTTGAATGAAGCTGGGCAGTGTAAGTTTGATACTAAACATACAAATTCATTTGAAGATATGGAAGATACTTTTGTACATAGTAGCTTGTATAAACAAAATCACACTATACCTTTTATTGTTCCTAGTCTTGAAGAATTAGGAATTGATAGTTTGAGGCCTAATGCAAGTGCTGAGTTTAACATTTATGTTAGATGTCAGGATAAAAGTGGAAATATTAATGTTGGAGAGTTTGTTATAAATAGTTGTGTAAGCAAAGGAATAGATATAACTCCTCCAGTTATTGTCTGGAAGATTCCAAATCAAGAAATATTTTCTTGGAATTCTACTTTAGAAAATATTAATCTCTTTACAAATGAGCCTTCTGATTGCAAATGGGATAAATCTGATAAAAATTACAGTAGTATGAGCAATGAATTGCTTTGTGCTAATGATTTTTCAGATAGGGAAATATATGGTTGGGGATGCTTTGGAGATTTCCCAGTTGAAAATAAGAAGAATACATATTATGTTAGATGTAAAGACCAACCTTATTTGATAAATGATAGTGTGATTAGTAATATTCCTATAAATGCAACTGCGAATAAAACTCTGCAAAGAAATGTTAATGTGCAGAGTTTTAATTTTTCGATTATGAGAAGCGAAAATGCTTTGAAGATAGATAAGTTAGAACCTAATGGAACTATTAGTTTTGGAAATGCTCCTGCTTCGGTAGTTTTGGAAGTTAAAACTTCTGGAGGAGTTAATGGAAGAGCTAATTGCAGATATGCTATAAGTTCAGATTATCTTTTATTTGGAGGAGATGCATTTATTCCTCCAGGACAAAATACTCACACTTCTAATCTTCAATTATTTGAAGGATTGCATGATGTTCAAGTAGCATGTGAAGATCAGGCCGGTAATACTGCCGATAAAATATCTCACTTTAATGTTAAGATAGATAGTAAGGCTCCTAAGATAACTAGAACTTATGTGAAGGGTGGTGTTTTGAATGTATTAACAGATGAAGATGCGAAATGTGCTTATGTGCTTGAAGGAAATTGTGGAAACGCATTTACCAATGGAACTAGTATGAATGGAGATAATGGGAAAGTCCATAGCTTACAGTATGGCGCTGGTAAAACATATTATATTTCGTGTAAAGATAAATATGAAAGAAGTTTAGGAAGTGAGTGTAATGCAATAATAACTCCTGGGAAAGGTAGTTGAGAGAGCAGTATCGCAACAATTATAAAGAAAAATAAACATGAATATAAGTATGGATAATAAAAGGGGACAGATTGGAATTTTTATAATAATTGCATTAGTTGTGGTTGTAGGAATTGTTCTTGCAGTGATATTAATTCCTAAATTTAAACCTAGTGCTACAAATGTAAATAGTGATAATCCCCAGGCATTTATTGAGTCTTGTTTGAAAGAAGATATAAAGAGTAATTTAGAGAGAATAGGTTTAGGTGGGGGATTTTCTACTCCTGAAGGTAATGTTATGTATAAAGGCCAAGATTACAAATATTTGTGCTATACAAATCAGAATTATATTCCTTGCGTAGTCCAAGAACCTTTGATAAAAGATAGAATAGAAAGTGAGATGACCATTGCTTTGAAGGAAAGAGTGCAAGATTGTGTAAAACAATTTGCAGAGGAAAGCGAGAGAAGAGGAAATAAAATATCTGTTGGGAAAATTAGTGAGAATGTAGAATTGAACACTGGTAAGATAATTGTTAATGTTATTGCGCCTATGACTATCACTAATGAAGTCTCAAGAAACTTTAATAATTTTAAGATAGAGTATCCTAGTAATATGTATGATTTATCATTTGTTGCTACGAGCATAGTTTCTTTTGAAGCTACTTATGGAAATTCTGAGATAACGACTTATCTTCAATATTATCCTAATTTAATTATAGAAAAGACAAAACTCAGCGACGGAAGTACAATTTATATAGTTTCAGATGTAACAAGCAATGAGAAGTTTGCATTCGCTTCAAGAAGCCTTGCATGGCCTCCAGGATCATAAATAAAATGAATAAAAAAATAAAATATATTAGTTTGTTTTTGCTTGTGTTATTTTCAATTTCTTTGGTAAATGGACAAGTTGATCCTACTGTATGTTGTGAGAAGACTGTAAATAGTTTATATTGTCAGAGCGTTCCTTCAAGTCAGTGCGCAGTTGGAAGCCAAAAAGCTCCTACTTCATGTGAATCGACAAGTTTTTGCAAGCCAGGTGTATGTTATGAAACAAAAGAAGGAATTTGTTTAGATAATACTCCTCAAGTAGTTTGTAATTTAAATAATAGTAAATGGTCTGCTGAAAAACCGGCACAGTGTGATTTGGGATGTTGTGTCTTAGGAGATCAAGCTGCTTTTGTTTCTTTAGTAAGATGTAAAAGATTGGCTGGAGATTTAGGATTACCTGTTAACTATAATAAGAATCTGCAGAATGAAGCTCAGTGTATTTTGTCTGTTCAGAATCAAGATAAAGGAGCATGTGTTTATGAATCTGAATTTGAAAAAACATGTAAATTTGTCACAAGAGCGGAATGTAATGTGGGAGTTGAAGGAACTGGAAAAGGAGATTTCTTCAAAGATAGATTATGTACTGACCCTGAACTTGGAACAAATTGTGCAATCACTACCAAAACAACTTGTGTTACAGGTAAAGAAGAAGTTTATTTTGTAGATAGCTGTGGAAATGCAGCTAATGTTTATGATTCAAGCAAAGTAAAAGGTACTGGTCAATTTGAATTAGAATATTGGAAAAATGTTAAAAGTGCTAGTGAATCATGCAACCCAAATTCTCCAAATATAAATTCCAAAACTTGTGGAAATTGTAATTATCTTCTTGGAAGTATTTGCAGAAAAGCTGAGAAAGGTAATAGTGCTAATTATGGTGATAATATCTGTGCTAACTTGAATTGTGTTGATGCTAAAGGTAATGCTAAAAAACACGGAGAGTCTTGGTGTGTTTATGATGATTCCGGAGCAAACGGAAAGAGCAAGAATGCTGTTGGAAGCAGATTTTACAAACATATATGCCAGAATGGCCAGGAAGTATTAGAACAGTGTGCTGATTTCAGACAAGAAGAGTGTATTCAAGACAATATAGTTACTGATACTGGAATTAAATTTTCTCAGGCTGCTTGTAGAGTAAATAGATGGCAAGACTGTTTAGAACAGAAAGAAAAAGCAGATTGTGAAAATAGAGATAGAAGAGATTGTTCTTGGGCAAGTGGAAAAGGTGTGTGTGTTCCTTTAAACGTGCCTGGATTGAAGTTCTGGGAAGGCGAAGAAGCTAAAAATGTATGTGCAAAAGCAAATACTGAATGTAAAGTTTTATTTGAAAAAACATTAATCGGTGGTGGAGAAAAATGCGTCGAGAATTGCCAGTGTTTGGGAGCAGATTGGATAAAACAACAAACTGATTTCTGCAGCGCATTAGGCGATTGCGGTCCTAATGTTAATTGGGTTGGTCAAGCAGGGTATAAAGACGGATATACTTTGATTAAGACTTAAGTTTAATTTCATTTAGCTAAAAATATTTATTAAATAATTTCTAAGAATTAAGATAAAATATAATTATCTGTTAAAACGACATTAATATTGCATTAGGGATAATTAGCTTTACTGTATATTTTCTTGTTATTTATCTTCCATATTTACTCTATATTGATAGTTAAAAATCAACCAAAAGATATAAATATTTAATTTTATACCTGTTTTCATGAATGCTTTCAAAAGATTCGGTCTTGTAAGTCTTGTTGCAGGTTCTGCTTTTATTGGTAATGGATGTGCTGACATTGATGCCGCCGCAGGTAGAGCGTTAAAAGGCGAATTCTTTCCTTTTCATCAGAACACACAAAATCAACAGCAGGGCAATATTTCATCTGGAGGTATGACTGGAAATTCATCAAGTTATAATTCTGGCGAGAGTAGAATCAACGGTCCTTTTGGTGAAGTTTATACAATAAGTGCCGCTAATTATATAGGAAATTCACAAATTGCAGATGTTAAAAGACATAATTTTGTTAATGTAACTGGAGAATTTGAACCTGGACAACCGATGGTAGTGGGTTTCGATATGAATACTTCTGCTAAAGATGTGAATTTCAAACTTTATGATAGTAGGGGTCGGGTCTTAACTCAGTATGATTTTAATGGAGCTAGTAGAGGAGGATTTGTTAGATTTAACGCTCCAAATACGTCTGGAAAATTCACATATTCATTTACCGGTAAAGATTATAGATATAATTTATTTGGAAAGGAAACAGTTATGCAAGAACAAGTTATTGTTAATAGTACATTTAATGTAAAATAAAATTCTCCATCGATTTCACTAATATTTATAAATAACAATCCTCTTTTTAAAGGATGTTTAAAAGAGAGAAAAAGAGTCTAATTATTAGCATATCTTTTGCACAGATTTTTATTTTAATTGGGGCAATGTTTGCATTTAGCTTTGTATTAGGAGAAGTTAGTTTTGTTAGTGGTCAAGATTCTGCAGCTGTGGCTGCTGCAAGAAATGGACAACTTCTTAACTCTAATCCTGCTTTGAATACTCTTAGCGATGCAGCTTTAGAAAGTGGAGCTGGTGCTGCGAGATTTGCTTCTGAATCGGGTGTTGTTGCTCCATCAGGATTGCAGACTGCTGGAGGTGGTGGTTGGTTTGGTAAAACTTTTGGAGGAGGAACATCTACGGGTGCATTGGGAGAAGCAAAGATATTAGGACAGGGAATTGGTAAAAGTGTACCTGCACATCTTGCTGAAGGATTAGTATGGGCTGCAGCCGCTTACTTTGGTGGAAAGATGTTAGGAAGTATGATTGGACTAAGTGAAAATAATGCTAATGCCTTAGGAATATCTCTTGCTTCTGGAGTTGCAGCTTTTAAATTAATTAAAATAGCTGGTTCAGATTCAGGAGGTAGTTTTATCAAATACTTTGGAGATCAAAGTTTTTTTGGTGGTGGTAATGCTTTTTTAACTTCAGCCGCAATAGTAATTGTCATATTCGCACTTATGTATAAAGATGAGAAGACAAAAACACTTACATTCCAGTGTTTGCCTTGGGAACCTCAATTAGGTGGTGCAAAATGTGAAGAGTGTAATAAAGATTCATTTAGACCGTGCAGTGAATATAGATGTAAAAGTCTTGGGCAGGCTTGTGATCTTGTAAATAAGGGAACTGAAAATGAACAATGTGTCTGGACAAGTAAAAATGATGTTACTAGTCCGAAGATTACTCCTAATGTAACTGCTTTGAGTAATGGATTAGTTTATCAACCTCTTTTGGGAAGACCAGTTGAAAGAGGAACAAAGATTGTAAATACTGCTGATGCGAAAGGGTGTTTGCAAGCATTTACACCATTACAATTCGGTCTTGATACTAATGAAGCTGCGCAGTGTAAAATGGATTATCAAGATAATAATTTGACAAGTTTAAGATTCTTTATTGGTGGAAGTAACTATTATTCAAAGAGTCATGTACAGTTAATGAAACTTCCTAGTCCAAATGATGAAAGCGCTGATGCGCCGATATTTAAGAATGATGGAACATTTGATTTATTTGTAAGATGCCAGGATGCAAATGGAAATGCTAACGTTGATGTTTATGTTGTAGAATTTTGTGTAAACAAAGGACCTGATACAACACCGCCTGCAATTGAAAAGACAAGTATAATCTCTGGAAGTCCAGTACAGTATAAAATTGATAGTGTGCCTTTAGAAGTTTATACTAATGAACTTGCTCAGTGCAAGTGGAGCAAGCAAGATAAAGTTTATGACAATATGGAAAATACATTTGCTTGTGCAAGTAGTGCAACGACAATAAATGCTGATTTGCTTTATACATGTGCTGGAAATGTTTCTGGAGTTCAAGATAGAGCAAATAATGAATACTTCTTTAGATGCAGAGATAGTGTAGGAAATACAAATGTTGAGAGCTATAAATTTAATCTTCTTGGAAGTGAAGAATTGAATATAAAGAGCTTATCTCCTAATCAGACTATATTTGGAAGTACAAATACAGTTCCAGTTAAACTGGAAGTTGAAACTGAAGATGGTAGCGATGAAGGAAAAGCTGTTTGCTTCTATAATAGTACTAGCACAAGCGGTTTTGTCTCTATGCTTAATACTAACGCTTTCAAGCATGAACAAATATTACAATTAGGAAATGGAAATTACAATTACAACTTTAAGTGTGTAGATGCTGGAGGAAATATAGATGAGCAAAGTTTAGTATTCTCTGTTAAAGTTGATAAAGAAGCTCCTAAGATAACTAGATTGTATAAAGATCAATCTCTTAAAATAGTTACAGATGAAGCGGCTAAGTGTACTTATTCATTGCAGAATTGCAATTTCAATCTTGATGAGGGATTGCAGATGGAATATCCTAATGCTGAAGTTAAGAACATATTAGCATTATCTTGGGATCCTAAGATTACCTATTACATAAAATGCACAGATGATTATGGAAATCAACCAAGTCCAAATTCATGTAATGCCATTGTAAGTCCTAAGCAAAATGCTTAGTACTTTAATTTAGTAAATTAATTATTTCTTGTATTTTTGCAGGAAAGAATTAAACTTCTCTTCTTTATCAAGAAGACATATCTCTAAAATAACTGGCTCAAATATAATCATAATACTTTCTAACTCTTTTTGAGACACTTGATACAATATCTTTGTTTCAGCAGGAACATCGTATCTCCAGATTTTAAGATATCCTGATAATTTACCAGAACCGACAAACACATCTAAATCATGATTATCTTCACTTTTATATCCTTTAATATAACCATAATCAACGGGATAAGTGACTCCCTCTAATGGATAGTCTTTCCAAAGAGGATCATTATCGATTTCAAATGATTTATAGCTTCCTTTCATTTGTTCAATAATAATTTTAATCTTCCCCATATTGATAAGTTTATTCGAAAAACTGGCTGAATTTCTTTCCTTCTGATTTTGCTTTTTCCAGAGAGATTACCCAATACTTTCCTGTGTCGTCTAATTGGCTTGGATGAATAAAAAGCCAGCCTTCATAATTGAATCTTGTTGCTATTACTGCTGTTAAACCGATTGCATATGAGAACTTTACAAAATCCTCTATCTGGTCTTTTTTAATATATATTCTATTTTTCTTACTTGATTTTGCTTCTACCACATATCCCTTTTTTCCAGCCTTAGCAGCTATTAAATCACAAGGAGATTCATCCTTAACTCCAGAACCAGCTACTCTTACTGCTCTCCAACCGCTTTGTGTAAATATCTCTACTAATTCTCTTTCAACTCTCGAGCCTTTTGCTTTATTTGACATGCTTTAAAATAGATTACAAATCCCTAGCTTGTAAAGTGCGTCTTCCATTTAACTTTGCTCGTGTTGCTGCTTCTTCAATTATTTTTAAAACTTTATTGTTAAGAGCTTCTGGAACATCTGCTGAAACTGATAAATCTGGAACTGTCGATTTTATCTTGCTTTTTATTATTAAATCTACCATATTTATTTTTTCTCCTTGCTCAATTTTTTTAAGGCATAAATAATTGTTTCAAAATGCTCTTTCCTATTTACATTTAATTCTCTAATTCCTATTTCAATGTCTTCACGACTTATATTTTTTGCAAATTCTTTTTTCTTCAAAGCTTTCTCAACTGATTCTGAATCAATATCATCAAATTTTGTAGGTCTTACTTTTGACATAGCAGTTACTAGGCCTGATAATTCATCTACTGCGAAAAGGCATTTTGCAAGAAGAGTATCTCTTTCTACTCCTGTAAAACTTGAATAATGGGCTAAAATAGCATGAATTATCTCTTTAGGATAATTTTTTTCTATTAATATTTCTGAACCTTTTATTGTATGTTCTTGTGGAAATTTCTCATAATCAAAATCATGTAAAAGTCCAGATACGCCCCATAATTCTTCATCTTCTCCGTATTTCTTAGCATATTCTCTCATTGAAGCTTCAACAGCCAGGCAGTGATTGATTAAGCTTTCAGATTCTACGTGTGACTTTAAAACTTTAAATGCATCCTCTCTCTTAATTTTAATTCCAGATTTTGATTTATGTAATAACTCCGATGCTTTTGAGTTTTTATTTGAAGATGTTCCATTTGGTTTAGGATCATTGTTTTCTTTTATTTCTTTAACTTCTGGTCTCATGAATGGGAAGAATATTACGTCCCTTATTGATGGAGAGTTAGTAAGAAGCATGATTAATCTATCTACGCCTAGACCTACTCCTGAAGTTGGAGGCATACCAACTTCCAAAGCATTTACGAAATCTTCATCATATGGTGAAGCTTCTTCGTCTCCTCTTTCCTTAAATTCTGCCTGTTCCGTAAATACTTTTTTTAATTCTTGAGGTTCATTTAATTCAGTGTAGTTATTTCCCATTTCCCATCCTTTAATGAATGGTTCAAATCTCTCTGCAAGTTCGGGATTGTCTTTCTTCTTCTTTGCAAGAGGAGAAGTATCTACAGGATAGTCATAAATTATAGTTGGCTGGATTAAATTAGGTTGAACAAGCTCTGAAAAGATTTCTTCAATTGCTAATCCTCTTCTAAATTCTGTCTTTAATTTTATTCTCTTTTCAATTATAAAATCTTTTATTTCAGAGTCTGACATTTTCTCAACATTTATTTTTACATATTTCTTAATTGATTCATACATAGTCATCCTCTTCCAAGGTGCTTTCAACTCTATTTCTTGATCTTGATAAGTTATTTTTGTTTTTCCTAGAACTTTTTTTGCTATGAATTCTATCATTTCTTCAAATAAATCCATGTTAGATTCATAATCTACATAGGCCCACATTGTCTCAAGCATTGTGAATTCAGGGTTATGTGTTGCATCTATTCCTTCATTTCTAAATATTCTGTTTAACTCATATATTTTTTCATAACCGCCGGCTATGAGTCTTTTTAGATAAAGTTCTTTTGAAATTGATAAATAAACCTTCATCTTTAAAGCGTTTAATTCACTAGTAAAGGGTTTTGCTGCTCCTCCTCCATAAATTGGTTGAAGAATAGGTGTATCTACTTCCATAAAACCTTTTGAGTTAAGAAACTCTCTTATAGCATTTAAAATTTTTGTTCTTTTCTCAAATGTATTTTTTACCTCTGGATTCATAATTAAATCAAGGTATCTCTTCCTGTATCTTTCTTCTTTATCTTGTAAGCCGTGCCATTTTTCTGGAAGAGGTTGAATTGATTTTGATAAAAGCTCTAAATCTTTGACTAAAATAGATAGCTCTCCTCTTTTTGTTCTAAATATATCTCCTTTAACGCCTACAAAATCTCCTGAATCTATGTATTTTTTGAAAAATTCTATCTTTTTATCAGAAGTATCTGGTTCTTGAAGAACTAATTGAATCTTGCCAGAGTAATCTTGTAGAACTGCAAATATTATCTTGCCTATATCTCTAATTATAGTTATTCTTCCCGCAATCTGTGCTTTGGCCTTTGCTTTTTTTTCGGGCTTTAAGTCTTTGTGAGCTTCTTGAAGCTCTGCAGAAGAATCTTTCTTATCAAACTTATAAGGATAAGGATTAATGCCTTGCTTCCTTAATTCTTCTATTTTCTTTAGTCTTTCACCAACAATCTGTTCTTGACGTCCCATAAATCAAATTGGAAAAGAGTATTTATATAGTTTTAGAAAAAATAAAGAATACCTCTATTATCAATAAACAGGTATTCTTTAAGCCTCAAACTTATAGTTTGAGCAATTAAAATCTTAATATTTTAAATTCCTTGAAGTCTTGAAGTCTTTCTTCTTTCTCTTCTGTGCTTCTTATAATTGCGTGTTTTGGACCTCTTTTACAGACTGATAACATTGCATCTACATCATTGGAGTTTCCTTCTAGGAATATTTCAACTCTTCCGTCTTCTCTGTTTCTTAAGAATCCTTTTATGTTGTACTTTTCTGCATGTTCTTTTATAAATTGCCTATAAAAAAGGCTTTGCAAAGAACCTGTTATGTATAAACGAATTGCTTTTTTCATGATTATATATTAGAAAGTTAGGTTAATATATTTTACTTACTTAACTTAGCTTTAGCTTCTTGAGCTTCTTTCTTTCTTTGTTCTCTGTCTAGATCTTGAAGTGAAGAATCATTTATAAGATTTAGATATGAAACGGATTTGCCTTCTCTGTTTAGAAGCTTTAATGATTGTTTATCTATCTCTAGAGGGCTGCCGGTTAGTATGTATCCTTGTTCAGAAGCATCTATAATTGCTACATCGGGCATTTTACAGCGTATTATGTCATGAATGGCATATCTTATAGGCTCTTTTCTTATCTTATTTTTAGACTTGCTGAAGAATCCTACATAATGTGAGGCAGGATATGCTCCTAACATGTTAGAAAGTGAAGTTACATATTCTGTTTCAGGATCAGAAGTTAATTTAGGAATTGAGATAACTAAAGAGTTTTTAAGGATTTTAGGATAATGAATAGACTCAAAAGATAAGGCATTAATTGGGAAAACTTCTTCTGTTTCTGCAGTGTTTAAATCTACTAAGCTTACATTGTATTTTTCAGCTAAAGTTTTATATCCTTTTTCTTCAAAAAGTTGCATAGTATCTTCTCCATCTGAACCTTCTGCAATGTAAACTTGCGTTTCGGGAGATTTATGATTTAAGCAAAATTGAAGAATTGCTTCTGTAAACTCTAGAGGTGTACTCGTAGTAGTTTTGTTTTTTAGATTTGGCTTTAAAACTATTGAATTATGTTTTTTTAGAAACTCATTAAGTTTTGTTACTTCTAAAAGTTTTGGAACAGTTTCAAAATAAGACTTAAATTTTATTGACACTCCTTTTACCATAAATGTTTTGATACATAAGAGCTTTTAAAGATTGTTGTGACTTATAATAATCTTTAGCAATTGTTTTAAGATTGAATGTATTAATTTTATTGTCTTTCTTCTCTTAAGTCTAGCTCATTATTTACTATGGAAACTGTTTGTGAAGCAAAATATTCTCTCTTTCCAACAGAAACAGAAGTACAAGCAGCCTTTAAGCGTTTTAATTCCTTTGAAGGAAGGCCTAAGTGGTCTCCAAGAACAAAAATGGGATTTTCTTTTATGTCTACATCTCTAATATTCTCACCTTTTGGATCTAGAATGTAGATATTTCTTCCTTCCTCAGACATTTCTTTAATCATTTCGAGAAAACCTTTCTTTTCTATCCAATATCCTGGGAAAACTTCATTCTTTATACCTTCTTTATATTTGTAAAGCATCTTTTTTATGACTGTAGCTATATTGCTCTTGTTAAGATAAATTTTATCGACTCCTGTAACTCCTTCTGTTACTGGCTTTATTTCTAAATGTCTTGGAGGGTTTGGAGGTCCAGCAAACATTAAATGTAGTTTTACATCTTCCCTCATTTTATGGCTGAGAAAAAAAGTTGCAATGACTGAATGAATAGCTATATCTAAACGTCCTGACTTCATCAAATCTTCTCCAACGAAGTTCCCAGCAGTTGGAGCAGTTCTTGAATAATATACGAATTCTCTCATGCGAGAATTCATGAAAGATAGATTATAAGGTTTACTAAAAGAGTGAAAAAAAATTATTTTAATTTTTTGAAGCGGATACTGCAAAAGCAAAGTCAAACCTAGAATTATCATAGTAGTAGCCAACCAATCCTAAAGACCAGGTGGAGTCTTTAAACACAGAAACTCTCTTTTCAGGATTAGCAATAGTATTTATGTCAATTCCCAAAGTATGTGGTGTTTTTCCAGTGTCCACCGCGGTCTTTGCAAATAGTTCTGCACCTTCAGGTGTTAGAGTTGCTATTGTAAAACCATCTTTAGAGAAACTTTCTGCTGTATGTTCGCCTAATTTGTATTTATATGATGGAACAAATATTGAATCTTGAGAAACATATAAACCAGATGCGTTTTGTTTGAACTTTGCTAAATCAGGGATATTCACTTTACTGGTTAATCCTTTTCCATTAAGGTCTTTCTGGACTAGAACTCCTGAAAGAGAATCATCTCCTTCAATTTTACCTTTTGGAATCCAAGTGTTTACTGTTGGTGACCTTGTATTATGATTGAAAAAAGCATTCTGCTTTATATATTCCCATATTGAATCTTTTCCATTATAAGCTCCGTGAGCTATTAATGCTAAATCTAGACCTTGAGCAGGAGTTAATTCTTTATCATCTCCGATTGCTGCAAAAGCTTCTTGATGAGTTTCTTGAACTGGAGGAAAAAATATCCTAGTAGTGCTACCGTTATAACTAATTGGAAGCCAAGTTCTTCCTCTCTCAACTGGAAGTAATTCTATTTCTTTCATATTTTTGCTCCATTTATGATATATTTAAAGCTATAGTTGATTTATTTTAATAAATAAGTCCTTCAGAGAAGGACTTAAAAGGATTGCTGTTTAATTGTTAGTATGGGAATTATAAGGGAATTTTTAACTTCCATGACTGCACACCCTGTCTTGATATCTTTCTTAGCTGGAATAATGGGTGAAGATTACGTCTTTCTTATGGCTATTCTTTCTGGCTCTGGATATCTAAGTCTCTGGAATGTGATTATATTTGGAATAATTGGAGTTTTAATTCATGATATGGCTCTTTATTTTATATGTAAGGCTTATCATGGCACAATTATAAAAGAAAGGCTTGATAAAAAGTCAGTTAGAAGAGGGATTGATAAATGGCTTTTAAGTTGGAGGAAGACATCTCATTATTTTATACCTTTAGCTATTTCTAAATTCATATTTGGAGCAAGAATATTGACTATATTTTATATAGCTAGAAGAGAAAAAAGTTTTAAAAAATATCTCTTTTTTGATGTTTTATCGGAAATTATCTGGTTTGGCATAATGATGCCTATTGGTTGGTTTGTTGGAAAAGGATTTGTACAGATATTGCACTTTGGTAAAGATTTGGAGAAGATAATTGTATTCTTATTCTTATTCTGGTTAGTTTATTATATAATAAATAAAACATTTAAGAGAGCTGTTGTGAAGAAGATTAATTCAAAACAAATAAAGGGCGAGCAATAAGATCTCCTTCCTCTAATTTTTTATAGACTCCTAAGAAAGTACTATTGTTAAAAAGTATGAAATTTTCACCTTCTTCTAAGCTTTTGATATTTGCTTCTTTCTTCATTAATGGTTTTCCAGTTAAGAGCTGTCTAATATTTGTGTCTTTAGTAATTTGAAAATAGGGTAAGACCTCAGTTAGAATCTCTGCTGGAATAAGCATTTCTCTTAAGAGTGAATCATCACCTTGATTGTAAGCAGATACTGCTTTATCGAATTCATATAAATTAACTAGGTTATCTTCCTTGAATATGCTTGCTTGTATTCTTCTAAGTTCGAGCATGTGAGCTCCTCCCAAATTTTCTCCTAAATCATGAATAAGTTTTCGGATATATGTACCTGCTTGCACTTCTGTTTCAAATAAGATGTCTTTATCATCTATCTCAATTATATCAAAGGAGAATACTTCTCTTTCTCTCATTTGTCTTTTTACCCTTGACTTTTTTGGAGGAAGCTGATTTATCTTACCTATGAATTTTTTAATTTCTTCTTTTAATTTCTTTTCATCAAGATTCTCATGCAGGCGCATAATTCCGACATATGTCTTGTTTCTATGCATAAAAAAGTCCGATAATCTGCATGCACGACTTAACATCATAGGTAAAACTCCTGAAACTTGAGGATCCAGCGTACCAGCATGAGAAGTTTTGTTTAAATCTAGAGCTTTTCTTATATAATCTGAGACGGAAAAACTAGTTGGTCCTGCAGGCTTATCTATGTTTATCAAACCAAAATTTAGTAATTCTTTTGTTGATTTGCTTTCCTTTAATTTCTTTAAGTCTATTTTCATTTTATCTTTCCTTTCAAATAAGATTTCCTGATTTTTTCTGGGAATCTTTCTATTGAGTATCTAAGCATTGTTCTTGGCATTGACTTATAATGCTTTGCTAAAAAGATTTTTAGAACTTTTTCATCTCTTTTTCCTACTTCTCTCAACATCCAGCCAACTGCTTTATGGATTAAATCATGCTTGTCATTTAGCAATATTTCAGAAATTTTTAGAGTATCTTCAAATTTGTTATTTTTTATAAAATGAAATGTGGAAATTATAGCTATACGTCTATCCCATAAATCTGTTGATTTTGCTAGAGTATAAATAATATTTATCTTTTCAATATTATTGTGAATGTGATTTCCAATTATTTTATCAGCACTTACATCAACTAAATCCCAGTTGTTTATTCTGTTTCTTTTTGAAAGATAGAAATTAAATAATTTCTCTCTTTTACCTATTAAAGTTTGATATTGATAAACTAAAATGAATAAAGCGATTAACCTTTCTTCATGAATCTTAGAATTTAATAAAGATTCAATATCTGAAAGCTGAAGATCATTGAATTTTGAGGCTACTTGCCTTGATTGAGGCACTGTTAAACCTATGAATATATCTCCTTGACCATATTCTCCCTCTCCAGTTTTGAAGTATCTTTGGGACTCCTTAGCTTTTTTAGGATTTGATAGCTTTTTCAGTTCTAATCTTAGTAGTTTTAAAGACATA
>ERZ1292625.64-Hain-H41-01um-R1-64-length-183136-cov-14_pt1 | contig 37685 bp, 29 predicted proteins | sample MGYA00564400_ERZ1292625 | MGnify/ENA primary metagenome ERZ1292625 (study PRJEB36523, sample SAMEA6512639) | groundwater metagenome | collected 2019-01-08 | study: AquaDiva: Metagenomics assemblies of 32 groundwater samples
CATTTGAGTATCAGGTACTTACGTCATGTTTTTGAACGAGTGCGGAAAACAGGAGAAGGGGAAGAGGTATAAGTAATGAACAATGGAAGGTCGAAAATGGACAATGATTGCAGACATAGCCTCATGTAAACCGCGATGAATTTATTTTACGCTAAAAAACAGATTGTTTTCAGTTTGAAGTTAAATCTCATACCATGTTCAACAAAGTATATTTTCTGAGCCTTTTACTTTTTTTAGCAACCTGCGCCCCGTATGCTAATGGCCCGGTTTTTACTACGGAGGGTGCTAGTAAAACATTTCAACCAATTCTTGATTTTATGGAGGCAAAACCGGGTATGGCGTTGGCCGATGTGGGTGCCGGCTCAGGCGCACTTACGGTAATCATGGCCACGCTATTAGATGGATGTACGGTTTACATTCAGGACATTGACAGGGAAGGTTTAGAACAGGAAAATGTAAACAAGATGATCGCGTACTATTCCAAACGGTTGGGTTATGATTTAGGAAAAAGAAATACATTTCACATCACCTATGGCGAGTTAACACATTCCAACCTGCCAGATGGTGAATTAGACCTCATTTACTCCAATGCTACAGTTCACGCTTTCGATCAACCGGACAAAATGCTTACTGACTTAAGAAAGAAATTGAAACCCACGGGAAGGATTTTCATTCGCGATAGCTTTAATGGCGATCAAGAGGAGGGCCCGTTTTGTTCCGATGCCAAATGTGGAAAGCGGCTTTATACCATTGATGAATTTCTGGTTATGATGAAAAAGAACGGATTTCAGTTGGTGAAGCAATCCCCCAACTTGAGTGGCTATCCGGTTTTTGGCTTTGAACTCTCAGATAAATAGCAACCTCGTGCTTCGATTATTCCTAACAGAGCCTACCCACTGAAACATTCGGACTGTTGAATAATTAGGAAGCCGATGTGAGGTGCTGATTGATAACTAAGTTGCCCAAGGACGTATCGTACACTTTCACCCAAGGACGTAGTCAGACTGCTAGTCGCACACCTCACCGACAGATATTATTTTTCTAATTCCACCTTAGTAACAGGTACATCCCAGTGAGCAATTAATAATTCAAACCGGTGATGTTCATCCTTTACCAGCTTATCGAGGTCGGGGTAAAGGGCCTTCTTGTAGGGCTCAGTCAGATTGGGATCGAAAGCAGCCTGCACGTTTTTGAAGACCAGCGTCACTTTAAAATCCCAACGTCCTTCCTCGGTGTTATGATGGAGTGGCTTCTCGGCCTTGATGGCCAGCAGGTCTCCTTTCTCAATTGCTTTTTTCAATAAGGGGTAGTGGTTCTTTTTATAGAGGTCAATAAACTCGTCAACATAACCCCATCGTACTTTATAATAACCTTCAACCGTAAAGGACTCATCTGCGGGTTTTTGATTTTGAGCGGTAGCATCCATGCAAAGGAATAAAATAAGGGCAAGGAAGGCGGTAACAGTCATTTTATTAAAGTTGTTCATGGTTGTATTCGGTCTTAATTTTTAGACTTAAGCTTAACATCACCTGCTGGCTGCAACGGATTTCCATCAGCATCTATCATTATAATTTCAAAATTCAACTCTTTTAAACCGTTGCCTTACTCCAGTATCGGAAAATTATCGGAAGGTCTTTCGCGCAGGTGATATTCCATGATGATGCGCGCGCAGGTATTCCAGCGTAGAACAGGATCGTTATTATCATCTTTGTTAATAGCGTCTGCCTTTTCGTAAAACTCCATGGCTTCGCGATACCACTCGTAGGCATCAAAATCCGCACCGGGTGTTCCGGAACTCAACGCTGCTGCGCCCTGCCGTTCATGAATGATTCCTGTATAATAGATTCTGGCATATTCATCTTTCAACCCCTTTGCAATAGTCAATGCTTGATTGGCCGTCTTCGAAGAAGATTGACCAAATTGATCTGTAAGGGCGAGTAACAAAACAACAGATGCCCTCTGATTATTTTGATCAATCAATAAAACATCCAGACAAATGCTCTCCGCCAGGCGGGGTTGATTGAGTAATCGGTAATGCTCAGCTTTTCCGAGGGAAGCTTCAATGCCCTCCTTTGAAATTGGTTTCAACTCAAACACTGTTTCGGAAGTTGTTGATGTTGGTCTCATGGCGTAGGATGCTAGATGTGCTATTTCTCTTTTTTAAATATACAAAAAACCTTCATGCCTGCATACCGTAATGCATTTCGGCATTTTTAAAAACCATTTGCTATGGGTTAAAAATTCCAAAGTGAATATCCAGTAAACAGCATTACCAAAATGGCCGACCCATAGCAGGCAACTGAAATCAGGGAATCATAACGTTTTAGCTGGAGTCCATCTTCCAGTGTAAACCGAAACCGGTGCGCCCAATGAAACATTGAAAACGTAATAATCCCAAAAAGCAAAAGACGGCTGATCAGGGGCTGTATTAAAGATTGCAAATGTTCATGCGAAGGGCCCTCAAGCCAACCTAATGGAAAAGCAATTCCGGTTAAGAAAAGTAAGACGGGTAAAAAGAAGGCTGATAAAACTCCGCCTGCCCCGAACAGCGACCACCAGAATGGTTCTGTGTGTTTTTTCATAATTTTCTACGAGTTGAGGATTAACCACCCAATAACTATGGAAATAAATATCCAGCCCGCATAGTTCATAAGGGCTATCAATAGGCCTGGTATTTTCGTCTCACCAATTTTAATAACCATTGCTTTGGGTGCGAGATTAAACCAGGTGATGCTGTGATACAGTAATGCCGCCAAGGCAAAGACATGAAAACCAATCAGAAGTGGAGAGGAGAGTTTTTCGGAAAATTCAGCAAATGCCTCCGCTCCTTGTGATACAGACCTGATGTAGAAAAGAAAAATCACTGCATAAGTGGCAACAAATATGCTGGTGAGTTCTCGCGTAATAAACCGGATATCTACCCAACGGTGCATCCACCAGAGGATGGGCACCTTTCTGGTATAAAGCTTGGATTGAACGGATGAATTATTTTCCATAACTATCATTTACCTTTTCCCCAAGGCATTAGCACAGACTTCCACCAATCTTCTGTAGCGGCTACTTTGTAGCGTTGTATGGCCCCTGCGGGGTCAACACTTTTTGGGCACACAGCTGAGCACTCACCCACGAACGTGCATTGCCATATTCCTTCATCTGTGCTCAACGCCTCCATTCGCTGACTTTGTCCCTTATCGCGATTATCCAAATTATACCGTTGCGCCAGTGCGATTGCGGCAGGGCCTGTAAAAGCTGGCTCCAGACCATACACCGGGCAGGCTGAATAACAGAGCATACAATTAATGCACATACTGTATTGCTTATAATCGTCAAGCTGAGAAGGTGTTTGTAAATACTCGCCTTCTTCCACAGGTTTTTCTTCTTTGCGAATGATCCATGGTTTCACGCTTTTCAGTTTATTCATGAAGTCACTCATTTCGATGATCAAATCGCGTGATACCGGAAAGTTGGCCAATGGCTCCACTCGAATTGGGCCTGGAGCAAACTTCTCTAAAAACGTTGCGCAAGTAAGCACAGGTGTTCCGTTCACCATCATACCACAACTGCCGCATACACCCATCCGGCACGACCACCTGAAGGATAACGTTCCATCCACATAATCTTTGATATAGTTCAGTGCATCCAGAATGACCCAGTCTTTTCGCAGCGGTACTTCATACGATTGAAAAACCGGTTCGGATTCCTGCTCCGGACGGTAGCGGGAGACTTCGAGTTTTATTGAATCAGTCATGGCATCCGTGCATTAATGTCAACACTTAATTTTAATATTAGTAAAGTAGGCAGTAGGCAATATACAGTAGGCAGTCTTTTATTTGTTAGCTCTGATTTACTTGGTCATATTTGATATAGATAATTGTATTATTCTAGTGTTCCGAACTATTAATTTGGCAATACATTTTTGCCTACTGTCAACTGCTCACTGCCTACTTTTTAATTTACCTTCCATAAACCCTCTCCCCCGGAGGCCAACGCGTTATGGTTACCGGGTGATATTTTATTTCAGGAAGCTCTTTAGCTTTTCGATAAGCAAGGGAATGCGCCAGGTAATTCTGATCATCGCGTTTGGGATAATCAGAGCGCTGGTGTGAGCCCCTTGACTCTTTTCGATTCAAAGCGGATTGAATAATAGCTTCCGCGATGTCCAGCAAATACGAAAGTTCAATAGCTCCAATCAACTCTGTATTGAAGGTGTGACTTTTGTCGGTGATTGAAATATTCATGAATCGCTCTTGTAATGACCGGATGACCGCCTGAGATTTTAACAACGAGGACTGCGTACGGTAAATGCCAGCTCCTTCTTCCATGCAGGTGTGCATTTCTTTTCGAAGATCAACAATGCGTTCTGTGCCACCGAGCTTTTTCAAAAATTGGGCATCAAACAGGTCCATTTCTTTTTGCGCAAGGGATGATAAAGCTGAAGGGTTTGATTTTTGATTGACCGCAAATTCTGCAGCACACTTGCCTGCCCGGGCGCCAAACACCAATAATTCTGTGAGTGAATTAGAGCCGAGTCGGTTGGCACCGTTGATGCTGACGCATGCCGCTTCGCCTGCAGCATACAAACCTTTCAACGGGGTTGCTCCCATAATGTCTGTATGAATGCCTCCCATCATATAATGGACAACCGGCCGCACCGGAATCATTTCTTTGATCGGATCTATATTCTCATACTTCAAACACAATTCCCTCACAAAGGGAAGCTTGGTATTAATAATTTTCTCACCTAAATGACGAATATCAAGATGAACATAGTGGCCATACGGTCCTTCCAAAGTCCGGCCTTTTTCAAACTCCCCTATAAATGCTTGTGATAGCCTGTCGCGTGGGCCCAGCTCCATTGAACGAAAAACAGGTTTGGGCTTAGGCTTACCCAGATCATAATCTTGCAGATAACGATAGCCGTCTTTATTGAGCATGTGGCCGCCCTCAGAACGCGTGGCTTCTGTTATTAATATACCTGTAAATGGAAGCCCTGTCGGGTGATACTGCACAAACTCCATGTCTTTGAGAGGTACCCCCGCCCGGTAGGCCAATGCCATCCCGTCACCGGTTTTAATGGCGGCATTCGTGGTGAAGGGAAAAACTTTTCCGCAGCCGCCTGTGCAGATGATAACGGCTTTGGCAGCGATGAAATGAAATTTACCGGTGGCTAATTCAATAGCAACTGCTCCGCAACAGCGATCGTCCTCCACGAGTAGTTTGGTAACGAACCATTCATCAAAGCGCTTGATCTGTTCATACTTCAGCGTGGTTTGGAAGAGGGCGTGAAGCATGTGAAAACCTGTTTTATCAGCGGCAAACCAGGTGCGCTCATTTTTCATTCCTCCAAACGGACGAACGGCAATTTTGCCGTCATCCTGCCGGCTCCAGGGGCAACCCCAATGTTCTAGGCGGATCATTTCTTTTGGGGCCTCATTTACAAAAGCTTCCACGGCATCCTGATCGCTCATCCAATCTCCACCGGAGATCGTATCGTAAGCATGATGATCAAGACTATCGTTGGACTTTATTACGGCAGCAGCTCCACCTTCTGCGGATACGGTATGGCTCCGCATGGGATATACTTTGGAAATAACACCGATCTTTAATTGAGGATTCGTCTCGGTAGCTGCGATAGCGACCCGCAAGCCCGCACCGCCTGCGCCTATGATTAAGACATCACATTCATGTTGAGTAAGGGCCATGGTACCAAAGAAGTCTAGTGAGGAATTAATCCCTACCTGTCCGTAGGCAGGCATCTTCACCAGCTCTGAAATCAACTTATACCACTCCCTGGTTCAGAGCTATCTAATGTTCTGATTTCAATATACAAAAAAAACCGAATTGGCAAGCGGACTATTTTTTCTGAAAGTTGGCATCTTTAATGACGGCTGTCCACACCCTTATTTTTACATCATCCTGTTCTTGTCCCAATGGGAGCACTCTAACTTGTCCTGAAAAAAGTTTACACTTTTTGGCTAGGGAGCTGATTCAAAATTTACATTTTTTCCTTAGTCCTGTGAACGCTGTACATTTGTTTTATCCGGATAAGAGGAAGTGGGCAACCTGCCTGCCGGCAGGCCGGTGCAGACGAGCAACCCATCGGGAATAATCAGGTCAGATGATCAAATGAGACCGCAATTGGGTTATGATAGGGGATTTGCTGTCACATGCATTTCTGTTCTATGCCTTTTAAAACCATGCCTGCCGGTAGGTTAAACTTTTGCTACCTATAAAATATATATTTGTTCATTTTAAACTAAGCCACGCTCAGCTATGAAAAACAAAAAGTATATCAAGAACCTGTTTCTATTCATTGTAGTCATCATACCTCATTTCCTTCTTGCCCAGCCTGCCGAGCAACGGATTAAAGTAATGGTGGCGCCTGATCATGTTGATTGGACCTATAAAACAAATGAAAAGGTAAAATTTACCATTTCAGTTTTCCAGGATGGAAATCTGCTAAAGGGTGCAAAGATTAAATACGAAGTCGGGCTTGAAAAAATGGAGCCCTTTAAAAAAGATTCGGCTACGCTTTCTTCGGGAACGATTTCGATTGACGGAGGTGGTATTAAAACCGGGGGTTTCCTTCGTTGTATCGCGATAGCTAAAGTAGAAGGAAAAGAATACCGGGGATTAGGTACTGCAGGTTTTGACCCTCTTACCATTCAACCTACTGTTGAAAATCCTGTGGACTTTAAACAATTCTGGGACCAGGCAATAGCTGACCTCACTAACATTCCACTTGATACAAAGATGACCTTGCTTCCGGATCGTTGTACTGAAAATGTAAACGTATATCATGTCAATCTCCAGAACTTCCGAGTAGGATCGCGGCTTTATGGCATTTTATGCATTCCTAAAAAGGAAGGAAAATATCCTGCCCTCCTGAAAGTTCCAGGTGCAGGAGTAAGACCGTATGCAGGTGATGTAACGATGGCAGAGAAAGGGATCATCACCTTTGAAATTGGAATTCATGGAATCCCGGTCATCATGGATCCTGCAGTCTATACTGATTTAGGGAACGGTATTTTAAATCAATATTTCAATTATAATCTGGATAACCGCGACCGCTATTATTATAAGCGGGTGTATGTGGGTTGTGTGCGTGCGAATGATTTTTTGGTGAGTTTGCCGCAATATGATGGAACAAACCTCGCTGTTACAGGAGGCAGTCAGGGTGGGGCTTTGTCCATCATTACAGCAGCGCTGGATGCACGGGTGAAATACCTGGCTGCGCGCTATCCTGCCCTGAGCGATGTTACGGGATATCTGAATGGAAGGGCAGGGGGATGGCCCCATGTTTTTGATAAGAACAATCTGCCCTTTAATAATTTGAAAGAAAAGAAAGAGACCATAAAATACTATGATGTGGTCAATTTTGCATGGCTATTGAAAGTACCTGGCCTTTATTCCTGGGGATTCAATGACGAAACTTGTCCCCCAACGTCAATGTATGCAGCGTATAATGTGATCAGTGCTCCTAAAGAGTTATACCTCGCTTTGGAAACCGGCCACTGGACGTATCCGGAGCAAGGGGATAAATTTAATACTTGGTTGGTAGAACAATTAAAAAAGAAATAGACCGCTATATTCATTGTCTATAGCCAGTAGTTGGCGGCAAGCCCTTCGGACAGGAAAGTTTACTGATAAAATTTGTACATTTGGACTATGTATCGAGTAATGGACTATATAAATATTGACGAGGAAATATTATCTGGAAATCCAGTTTTTAGAGGGAGATGTTAATTAACGGTGGACAAAAGACATGTCTACGGATGTAGTGAGGAGAAGGGCCCAACTACTGCCAACACTGTGCGTGTTCCATAGGCCTGATTATTTGGCTGGCATGGGTCGCTTAAAATAAAGTTGTCTAATCCACCATCGCAATAATTTGCAAAAAGAATTACCTTGCAGCGAAATGAACCAGCATCAAAATATAAAAAGTAGAAAATTCCTATCAAAAGGAATGCTGATTGTAACTGTATTGCTTTGCCTGTTTTCTTTTGCAGGATTTAGTGTTGATCAATCTCAGCAAAAACAAATCACTAAAACTGAATTAGTTGTTTCTTTTAATCAGGTCTCTGCTAAGACACATTCTCTCAAGAGGACAATCTCTTCTGGTGTTGAGAATAATCCTTCCTGTAAGGTTAGCCCATACCATTTCAGGGTTGCGCTTTTGCAATTTGCACAACTGGTGAAGGTTAAGTTTGACATGATGTCCAATAAGCTTCTATGCTTTAAAAGTATAACTGGATTTTATAAACTGGCGTACATTCCACACTGGTTAAATGAGGACGGCTCCTCTTCTACAAGAGGATAGTTCTTTTCCTCCCCTGCCAATTTAATTGGCCATTCAATTTAATTACTGATGTTACGCAAAACCAAAAATTTAACGTCATCGCGAGTACCAGCGAAGGAAAGCGGGATGGACGAAGCGATCCCCAAATTAGGAGATTGCTTCGCCCCATCTCACAAATCCCACGCAGGCGCTCGCAAAGACGCTAATTATTTCGCGTAAGTCCAGTTAATTAATCTCAATTTTTTTAACTGTTGCTGAAAAGCTTCAGTTGGTAGTCTTTTCGAGTGTGCGCACTCCTGTACCGGGCACCCTTATAGTTGCGAGAAATCTTCTGCAATAAAGCAGCGGAAGCCTTATGATAAGATTTCTCCCTCCGGTCGAAAGGACTTAAATTATTCAAAATGAAAAAACTCAAAAAGGTGCTTAGACTTTTGGGCCTGGTGTTTCTTATTGCTTTGGCCCTCACAGGCGTTGGAGGGATTTCTATCTTTACCACTCGCGAAAAATATCAAAACAGACTTGTCCGGGTTGAGCTGGTGGATAAAAAGGAGGAAGACGAGACGCAACTAAAAGATGTCGAATGAAAACTTGCTTGAGTGCAATTTTCACATCACTACACATGGGTAATTTATTAACCCAGATTACGCATTAGAAAATCCTTTTGCAATTTTGTTTAATCGAGTCTTTTCGAGAATACCATCGCCCATTGGCAGCCTACCTGAACCGGTAGGCAGGCGAGAAATCTTCTCTTGGTTGACAAGTTGTTTCCATTAGATAAGATTTCTCCCTACGGTCGAAAGGACATAAGACTAAATTGATAGAGTAATCAAAATAAAAGTTTCACGCCAACAGCATATTATTCATTCAAAAATCCTAATGCGTTATTTGGGATTCAGTTTAAAAGGCCCAGGCCCTGTCGCCATTTTTATAAGGAATACAACCATCAAACCGTCCCGGTACGGCTACGTAACGCAGGGCTTTGGTAGCGCCAGATTCAGAAGAGAAATAGCCCCAAATGGTCAATTGTTTCATCATGGTGAAATAGTGGTCTGACGACTCTTTAGATTTATTTTTCCGAAATTCTTTAGCCTCCGTATCAATAGCAACTAATAAATCATGCTTCTCGCTTGCCGATACCTCCATAAAATCCTCCGAATATTTTTTTTGACAGGCATCGTTCAGTTTGAGGATGCCTTCTAAAAATATTTTTTGCTCCTGTTCTGGGTAGCAATCCGTTACTATGATTTTCATGAACTCACCAATCTTAGCTTCTTTGGCACCGGGTGAAGAAGCTGTAGCAGGTAAAATGGTCTCGCCAATATCATCTAAAAAGGTAATATCGTCAACACAGAACAAGCCATCCTTTTTAGGTGTGGGCTTGCAACCGGAAAGAAATGCTCCGCTACCAATAATGGTTCCGCCCAGTAACAATGCCGTTGCGGATAATGCTTCTCTTCTGTTCATACATTTATAAATTCAGTTTTTTTAATTCCTCCACAGCATGGTCGACCGCCCTTGCGGTAATGGCCATATAAAAAATAGACGGATTTTGATTTCCTGTGCTGGTCATACAGGCACCATCCGTGACAAACACATTTTTGCAATGATGCAACTGGTTCCATTTATTGAGTAATGATGTTTTAGGATCATGCCCCATTCTGACACCGCCCATCTCGTGAATATCGAGACCAGGGGCTTGCCTGCTATCGTGTTGTTCAATATCAGTGCATCCTGCGGCCTCCATCATTTCAGAACTTTGCGTAAGAAAATCGCGGACCATTTTTTCATCATTATCGTCATAATCCACTGAAGTAACCAATAATGGAATGCCCCATTGGTCTTTTTGGTCCTTACTTAAGCGCACATGATTTGTTTCTTTCGGAATAGTTTCGCCCTGCATGGACATATATACTTTCCATTCTCCGGGTTCAGTCAATGAATTTTTAAGATCAGTTCCGATTTCTTCCTGTCCGGCCGCATGTTTTCCGCGTGAGCGATAAGCCCCGATAAAGGTCAAAAAACCGCCAACATAATCCGTATCCTGCTGATGTAAGTTTCTGTAGTTCGCGATAATAGGCTTTGAAGGGCTTCGGCCATAATAGTATTTATCTTCATGGCCAGCATAGGAGGCATTCAGCGAACCGCGGTAATTGTGGAAGATGATATGTTTTCCCAGAAGCCCATTATCGTTTCCTAAGCCGTTTGGAAAGCGAGGCGAGGTTGAGTTCAATAAAATCAAATTACTGTTGATGCAGGAGGCATTGACAAATATGATTCGTGCCTTGTACTCAATTTCTTCCTTGGTGAGTGCATCTATAATCTTTACACCCGAAGCTTTTCCCTGCCCAACTGCGTCTTTTTGTTCATCATAGATAATAGAATGAACAACCGAAAAAGGTCTGATCGTGAGGTTGCCTGTCTTCTGGGCCCAAGGCAAGGTGGCAGAAACGGAACTAAAGTATCCTCCAAAGGGGCAACCGCGGGCACATAAGTCCCTTGCCTGACATTGGCCTCTTCCTTGTTTCAGATGAAGTTCATTTGGTTTTGTCAGGTGCGCTCCCCGCCCATGCACCATAAAGCGGTCTTTATACTTCCTGCTTATTTTTTCCTGTAATTCCTTTTCTACACAATTCATTTCAAACGGTGGCTGAAATACACCATCGGGCATCGCTTCCAGGCCGTCATGATTACCGCATATTCCTGCAAATGTTTCTACGTGTGAGTACCAGGGCGCCAAATCGTTATACCGTATTGGCCAATCAATGCCGTAACTATACCGGGCAGGAGCGGTGAATTCAAAATTGCTCCATCGCTGACACTCGCGAGCCCACATGAGGGACTTGCCTCCTACTTGGTAGCCGCGTATCCAATCAAAAGGTTTTTCCTGGATATAGGGATGCTCTGTATCTTTTACGAAAAAATGTTCTGTTGATTCATCAAAAGCATAGCATCTGCCGATGATTGGATTTTCTTTCGTCACCGCTAATGGAAGTTGGCAACGATGCGGGAACTCCCATGGGTTTTTGTTGGCGGTGGGATAATCTTTCAGGTGTTCAATATTTCTTCCCCGCTCCAGCACCAGCGTTTTCAATCCATGGTCGCAAAGTTCTTTTGCAGCCCAGCCACCGGAAATTCCGGAACCAATGACAATGGCATCGTAGGTGTTGGATGGAGTACCCATAGAAGTTTATATTGAATCTAAGATAATATTTTTTTTAAGCTCAAAGTTTATTATCTCGTTTTGTTTGATTCTTTAATCACTGGTAAGTTGCTCTCACCGCCAACGCACATACTATTGTTAGATGGTTACTCTAATGTTTATGATCTTTGCCGACCTTGGCCCATATAGGGTAGCCTAAATAGAATGAAGACCGGAACTATTGTTATTTATACGGATGGAAGTTGCAACCCTACATATAGAATAGGTGGGTGGGCAGCGATACTCTTTATAGCAGAGAAAAAAATTATATTGTCCGGAATGGAAAGACAGACTACCCATCAGCGAATGGAGCTCCAGGCTGTCATAAAAGGGTTTGAGTATCTTGCGCATACCAATTTACTGACACGGCCCGTGGAGTTATATACGGACAGTCAATATGTGTGTGGATTACCGGCCCGAAAAACGAAATTGAAAGCATCCGGCTTTAGCAGCGCCAGGAACCTGCCTGTTCGAAATGCGGACCTGGTTCGGGAGTTGATTGCCTATATTGAAAGGATGAACGTACAATTTATAAAAGTTAAGTCACATCAAAAGGAAGGCACCCGGAACTTCAACCGTGAGGCTGATAAACTGGCCAGGAAAATAGTACGGGAGATGATAACTAAGGAATTATTAAAAGGATAGCAGGTGCGATACTTTTTTCACATTGGGTTTAACGGTTATAATTACCGGGGTTGGCAACGGCAGCCTATTGCTTTAAATGTTCAGCAAGTTTTTGAAACCACGTTAAGCCAGATACTGAAAGCACCTGTCTCTGTTATGGGATGTGGAAGGACGGATGCACAGGTGCATGCCAGCCAGTTCTTTTTTCATATGGATGTGGAGAAAGCATGGGACTTCGATTTGGTATTCAGGATTAACAAAACATTGCCCGATGACATTGCTGTTTTTGAAATTATTCCAGTGGAGGATAAGCAGCACGCCCGATTTGATGCTACACAACGTACGTACGATTATTTTATTCATACCTATAAAGATCCTTTCCTTAGCAATGTGAGCTCACTCTACCTGGCAGAAAATCTTAACTTGGGGAAAATGAAAGAAGCAGTTGCGCTTCTGATCAAGTATCAGGACTATCGGGCACTTTGTAAGACACCCGATGAATACCGCACCACCCTTTGTAAGGTTACTTCCGCCACCTTGTTTTCAGATTCTACCGGTGATAAGTTGCGGTTTCAGATTTCGGCAGATCGGTTCCTGGGTAAAATGGTCCGCATCATCATGGGCAAACTTTTGGTGATCGGACGCGGAGAACTGAGCGTAGAGGAATTTGAAAGTTATTTGATTTCAAAAAAAACTCCTGAGATCTTTGAACCCGCCTATCCTCAAGGGCTATATCTCTCCAGGGTCACGTATCCTTATTTAGACATTCCTCCCCGCACTGAATTTTCTACCATTCTTCAAAACCATGTAGATTCCTGGCAAGCTCTTTAGAGATGTGTTTGTAATATGAGAAAAGAATTGTCAAAGGATAAAGGTGCTAGAAAGAAATTCAGGGCAATATTCAGCCGGGTAGGAAAGAAGACGAATTATAAAGGTTACCCGGAGGAAACGATCTTGCTGAAGAACATACTGGATGTTGAAGCTAATAAGGTGGTTGCCGATCACGTATGGTTCAGCTACAGCAGGGGATTTGAGAAAATATCACTCACAGAGGGCGTACAACTGGAGTTTGAGGCACGTGTAAAAGAGTATCGTAAGGGTTATGTTAATCTGCGATATGACATCAATAATAGCGCAACTGATTATAAACTAAGTCACCCAACAAAGATTACGAAGGTGGAGCATCATGTATGAATTTTTGTAAATTGAATCGTATTGGTGAATCCACAACTTGATTTGAAAGATATGGCAGAAAATGCAGTCGTTAATTGTGCGGCTTATAGTGAAGGACGCAGAGTCGCAAATGTGGAAATTGATGATATCAGTGAAGTTCTGAAGCAACCTGGCAAATTTGTTTGGATAGGTCTGCATGAACCGAATGAAGAGCTGCTGGCAAAAATTCAGAAGGAGTTCGGACTTCACGACCTTGCTATTGAAGACACACATCGTGCCCATCAGCGACCCAAGCTTGAAGCGTACGGGGATACACTATTCATAGTGTTGCGTACGGTTCAAATGAATGAAAAGGAAATTGAGTTAGGAGAGACGCACTTCTTTGTAGGTCCTAAATTTATCATAACGGTACGACATGGGTCTTCGCTGGCGTACACTGAAGTTCGGTCTCGCTGCGAAAGTACACCCGATTTGCTTCAACGAGGGCCGGGATTTGCCCTATATGCAGTCATGGATACCATCGTAGACCAGTACTTTCCCGTCATCGATGCACTCGCTGAGGAACTCGACAATTTGGAGGAGAAGATCTTCGATGAGAAATTCAGACGCGAGACTACTGCTCAAATCTATCACCTCAAACACCAACTGCTGGATGTCAAGAGATCAGTTTCACCGTTGATTGATATTTGCAACCGGCTGATGCGTTTTGATCTTAAAGTAATTGAAGAGGAAACCCGGCATTACTTTCGGGATGTTTATGACCATGCGATACGCATTAACGAAATGGTCGACAATTCACGTGATTTATTGTCCACAGCCCTTGAAGCCAACTTATCACTTATTTCAATATCACAGAATGAAGTTTCTAAAAAGTTTGCAGGCTGGGCCGCCATCATCGGAATACCTACTATGGTAGCAGGGGTCTATGGTATGAATTTTAAGTTTATGCCTGAATTAGATTGGAAGTTTGGTTATCCCGTTATCATGGTCATAACGTTTGGTTCTTGTTTCGCACTTTACACCCACTTCAGGCGGTCCGGATGGTTATAGAATTCTTTACCGGTTAACTTCCCCAACTTCAACCCCCAATCCGTCTATCTTGTAAGGACTGTCCTTATCAAACTTCAGGGTAAAAGTTCCGGTCATTCCCATATCATTTTTTAATACCATTTCCGTTTTTTCACCCATTGGATTTAGAGATATAATCTTGCTGCTGCCAAAGTCATTGTGCAATTGACGAAACAAGGTTGTCTTTGCCTCAAGGTTATCATCGGATTTTGTTTCGGATGATGCGTTTGATGAACTATTTTTTTCAGAAGATTGAACGGTGACCCTCATGGGCTTATCAATCAGGGCCTGTGTATAATTTTCTTTTATGAATTTTTTCCATTGTTCTTTATCCGCGAGGCCAATCACCCGGTGCATTTCTCTTGCCCGTTTTTCCATCACCTTTTCTATTGATTCCTGAGAGAATGCGGTTAACCAGAATCCATTTAAAATCAGTAGTGTCAATAATTTTGTCATCGCGTAATGGGTTATGTCTATTATTTACCGGTTGTCTCTCCTTATGATGCATGTCATACGCAATTAGTTTTAAGTCCATCTAAGGTTAATAAGGCTGTCAAGGATATCCTATTGAAGGGCTAAATCCTCTCCAACTTAACTGGATATGTCTTGTTGGCATTCCATTGACAAACGTAAATATTCTTGTCGTTGTCGATGCAAACATCATGGCAATGGTTGAAGATAGGTTTGTCCTGAACGATTAACTGAAGTTCTCCATTATTATAGACAGGCTTTGTTCCCCCAGGATTGGACACCACTTCGTTTTTGCTGTTAAGAATGGTAACAAAGCCTGAGTTATCAGTTTGGTTCAGATAACGCAAACGCGACCAGCATACGCCAGAATAAATATTTTCTCCATCCACTACGGGCCGGCAAACAAATGCACCGGGAAGAAAAATGGTGGAAAGGTATTTCCCATCCAGGGTAAAACGTTTAAAAGAGTTGTGTGCGCGTGATGTGCAAAGTAAGGTCATGTTTTGTTTGTCCCTCTCGTCAATACAGACGCCATGTACCGTGCTGAAGTTGGCATCACCATCGCCTGGACCGCCAAATTTTCTAATAAATTCACCTTTGGATGTAAACTGGTGAACATATTGTGAACCATAACCATCGGCTACATAAATATCACCATTGGGGGCGATGGCTGTTTCGGTGGGTTTATACGGTTGAGTAGTTTCATATACCCCAATTGTTTTTGGGTTTGGCAACTCCAACACTATTTTTCCATCGAGTGTAGTTTTCACTACACGGCCTGTTTCATAATCACAGATGAATAAAACTTCTTCTCCCCCCTCATCAAATAATGTAAGACCATGCCCGCCTGGAAATTCATGCCCCCAGGTAGTGATTAATTTACCAGATTTGTCATAGACAATGATGTTGTTTTTTATTTCATCTGTTATCATGATGAGCCTCCCTTTTTTATCCATCACCATCTCGTGACAGTTTTTTACAGGTGTTTTGTCGGGATCGAGGTTTCCCCACGATTTGTAAACCTTGTATCGAAAATCGCCATGCCCGATGATTTCTTCATTTAGAACAGGCTTGCTTATAATAGTAAAGGCAGGAAGACTCATTGCCGCTCCGGTAAGCAACGTTGCTTTCAGAAATTCCCTTCTTGATTTTAAGTTTGGATTTTTCATTGGTTTTATTTCAAGATGTTAATTTAGTGAAATTGCTTTTTTGGTGGAAAAGATTGCTTTAATTGAATATTAAACTCCGTTTTGAAATGTTAAATTCCAGAATCACAACGCTAGCTATGGTATGTTGCCGATAACGTAATTTATTGAGATAATAATTTCCAGGAATCTTTCCACTCCACCAGTACTGAATCGTTTCGAAAAACCAATGGAAGCCAAACATATCTTGAATCCTCAAGGTTGGTTCTATTCCAACGGTCGGCCATAAAAATGTAATAATCTGTTTTCCCCTCAATAGGCAATACATATGTACTTTGCGCCATAAAAGTCTTATCTCCTTTTTCGCCCATGCAGGGATTATACATTTCTTTCCAATTGCCAAGGATACTGTCTGCAGAAGCAAGACTCGCTTCATTGGGATCCCAACCCGTACACCCCGAGGTGATAAGATAATATTTTCCATTGTTTTTAAACATCGCAGGCGCTTCACGATTCTTATCTATAAATACTCTTCGTTCAACACCAGATGATTGTAGATAGTCATCCGTTAACAAACTAATATGCATAACCGCATTCATTTCTGAAGCGAATATGTGATAGGCCTTCCCATCTTCATCTTTAAACAATGTCATATCACGACTAGTGTACTTATTCGGAAGCGTACTCCCTAAATAGGCAAAGGGTCCCTCGGGCTTGTCGCTGGTTGCTACTCCGGCATGGGAATATAAATAATCCTCTGTATCAACATGTAGCCACATTACAAACTTTTTGGTTTTTTCATTGTATATAACCTTGGGCCGTTCAAGGACTTTACTTATGTGCAAATCATTTGCTGAATCCGTTAGGTTAGGAGAAAGTGCAGCACCTTCATATTTCCAATCCTGAAGATTCTTCGAAGAATAGCACGAAACACCCCCTGCATTCACCCGATAGCACTCCCAGTTTTGATCTGGAACAAGCCATGTCTTTCCTTCCTTGATTTCACCATACCAATAATATTTACCATCATGGAAGAGCATGCCACCGCCATGCGCATTTATTAGATTCCCATCCGTATCGTTCCAGATTTCACCAGGAACTATTGCGCTATTTTTAAAGTATCCGGTGCAACTTATTCCAACAAGAGCCAAAATCAATAAAAAAATTCCAAATCGATATCTCTTCATTTTAGTTTAATTACATGTATTCAATGATTTTCAATCTTTGAAACCTGAAGTCAAGAGTCTATAAAAATTTAATACCATCGTGCTGAAGCTTACGGTAGTTGTCCTTATCAAAGACATAATAAAACGCTCCTTTGCGGGAAGACTGCTTTTCTTTTTCTTTTAGTTTTTTCAAAACATGTAAGGCGAGAATTTTTCGCGTGAAATTTCTCTTGTCTAACGTGCTTTCAAAAATAGCTTCGTATAAGCTTTGTAACTGGGGCAATGTAAATTTGGTTGGCAATAATTCAAAACCAATAGGATGGTTAGCTACTTTTAGCTGAAGACGCTCCTTTGCCTTGGCAACCATTTCTTTATGATCAAAAACAAGTTTCGGAATTTTGTCCATCGTGAACCACCGTGCTTCATGGTCCTGCTGAAGTTGCATACTGTAGTCGGCAATGTTAATTAAGGCAAAGTAGGCCACAGAAATTACGCGGCCTGCTGTATCGCGGTTAACATCACCAAAGCAATAAAGTTGCTCCATGTAAATGTTTTTCATCCCGGTAAGCTGGTAAAGAATCCGAATGGCGGCTTCATCCGTGCTTTCATTCTGATTGACAAAGCCACCCATTAACGACCATTTTCCTTTTTCGGGTTCGAAACCTCGCTTGATTAGCAAGGCTTGTAACCGATGACCATCGAAACCAAAGATGATACAATCAACTGCTACTAAGATGCCTTTATGACTTCTGTATTTATAAATATCCATGACAGAATCTATTCTATTTTTAGAAGTTATAATCTAACTCTACGCCAGGAGTGATCCGTATTTTTACTGTTGCATTGCTGCGGATGTAAATACGTATTTGTTTTCGAAATCATCCTGTAAAGCTCACCATCACATATACAACAATACCAATGACAATAAGGGAAAAGGCTATATCCCAGAAGTTAAAGCTGGCGCGGTTCGCTGTCTTTTGTTCTATAGTTAATGAACTATAGGTAAGCCCCACAATCTGTTGAGGTGAAGGTGCCGGGAACATGAAACTGATGCCAATGCAAAACACAATACAGAATAGAAAAAACCATGCTGCAAAGGTCAGAAAGTTTGCGTTCGCGAAAGCGTATAATAATCCATCGGGATTCAAATGGTTAATGGCTAGTTCTAAACCTATCCGCACAAAAGCAACGATCAACCCCATAATTAAAGTAGCCAGCGCCCCTTTGCTATTAATACGACTGTAAAAGATTCCTAATAAAAATACGGTGGCAATAGGGGGAGCTATGTAGGATTGAATCGATTGCAAATACTCATATAAAACGCCAGAAATATTTTGCATAATCGGAATCCAGAGAATACCCAAAATCACAACAATCACGGTAGCGATCCGCCCGATATTAACCAATTTGTTTTCCGGAGTAGTTGGGCGCAGCTTCTTGTAGATATCAACCGTAAATAATGTAGAACAGGAATTAAAGACAGAGGCTAACGAACTCATCAGTGCAGCTAAAAGCCCAGCTGCTACAAGTCCTTTTAATCCAGCCGGCATTTTATTCATCAGCAAAGTAGCGAAGGCCTGATCGGGACTATCCCAATGCAACTCACCTTTATTCTTGAGGGCCAGGGCCACAACCCCTGGGATGAGAAAAAGAAAAACGGGTAAGAGCTTCAAAAACCCACCAAAGATGGTACCGCGCCTTCCCTCTTTTATGTTCCTCGCAGCCAATACACGTTGAACAATATATTGATCAGTACACCAATACCACAGGCCTACTACTGTGCTGGTAATTACAAGACTGGACCAGGGAAAATCGGGATCCGTGGCTGGTCTCCACATGTTTAAATAACCTGGTTCAAGGGCTTCGCGCATACCATTCCAACCGCCTACAGAATTTAACCCAACAAATGTTAATGTTCCTGCCCCAATGACAAGCACCACAGTTTGCAATGCTTCTGTGTAAACAACTGCACGCATACCGCCAAGGACAGTATACAAACCAGTTAATACAACCGTAGCCAAAGCGCCTGTCCAAAAATCAATTTGTAAAATGGAAGCGATCACAATTCCACCTGCATAAATGGTTACAGAGATTTTTGTAAGCACATAGGCGATTAAGGAAAATACGCTAAGGAACCAACGCGTTCCAGGACTGAATCGTCTTTCCAGAAATTCGGGCATAGTAAAGACCCCACTCCTTATATAAAATGGAAGAAAGACCCACCCTAGTGTAAGCACCAGCCAGGCATGCAATTCATAAATAAGCATGGGTATCTTTCCACCGGCACCGGCACCAGCCAATCCCACTACGTGCTCCGATCCAATATTTGAAGCAAAGATGGATGCTCCAACCACAAACCAACCAATGTTTCGACCAGCCAAAAAGTAGTCGGTTGTATTATTTTGTTTGCGGGTAATAACCCAAAGCGCGAGTGCACCAATAACCAGGAAGTAGGACAGGATCACCACCCAGTCAAGCGTTTCGAAACCTTTCATAGTAATTAATAAGAGATTTAGGATTAAGGATTACCGATAGTAAACTTCGCTCCAACGCAATTCATTTCTGAATTGATGAAGATCAGTTTTCTTGCCGATCAATACACATTCTATATTGGCCATTCCGGCAAAGTCGCTCAAATGTTCGGAAGTTAAATTCTGACTGTAGCATGTATGATGTGCGCCCCCGGCATAGATCCAGGCAGCACAACCTGTCTGCAAATCGGGATACGGTTTCCACAACACGCGCGCCACCGGAAGTTTAGGGAGATCATGCGGAGGAGTTACAGCCTCCACTTCATTTATCAATAAGCGAAAGCGATTGCCCATATCAATAACTGAAGCATTTAAAGCCGGGCCAGCTGCAACATTAAACACAAGCCTGACAGGATCAGCCTTTCCGCCAATGCCCAGTGGATGAATTTCGCACGATGGTTTTCCATCGGCAATTGATTCACAAATCTCCAGCATGTGGGCACCCAACACCATGGGGTTAGATGGATCGAAATGATAGGTATAATCCTCCATAAATGAATTTCCACCCTTCAATCCACTGCCCATTACTTTCATGGCACGTACCAATGCAGCTGTTTTCCAGTCGCCTTCTGCGCCAAACCCATAACCATCTGCCATGAGTCGCTGAACAGCTAAACCGGGTAACTGCACCAGACCGTGCAAGTCTTCAAAGGTATCGGTGAAGCCTTTGAAATTTCCTTGCTGTAAAAATGTTCGCAACCCTATTTCTATTTTGGCTGCTTCACGCAATGCATTGTGTTTATCATTTCCTTTGCGCAACGATGGTGCCACCGTATACGTTGCTTCGTATTCTGTCGCTAATTTCAGAACATCGGTTTCCGAAACCTCATTAATTACTTTTACCAAATCACCAAGGCCATAACCGTTTACGGAATAGCCAAACTTTATTTCTGCCTCCACTTTATCGCCTTCTGTCACGGCCACCTGACGCATGTTGTCTCCAAATCGACAGAATTTTGCACCTTGCCAATCATGCCAACCGGCAGCCGCCCGCATCCAAACATTTAGTCGTTCATTAACATTTTTGTCTTGCCAGTGTCCTACTACTACTTTTCTATTTAACCGCATCCGCGACATGATGAAACCAAATTCACGATCTCCGTGTGCACTCTGATTCAGGTTCATAAAATCCATGTCAATCGTAGACCATGGGATGTCGCGATTGAATTGTGTGTGCAAATGCAGGAGTGGTTTTTGCAAAATCTTCAAACCACCTATCCACATTTTAGCAGGAGAGAACGTATGCATCCAGGCGATGATGCCGATGCAGTTCTTCGCAGTATTTACGTGCTGACATAACTGAGCTATTTCTTCCGGACTTTTTAGAACCGGTTTGAACACCACCTTCACCGGTATCTTGGCAGAAGCATCCAGTTCATTTGCTATTTGCTGAGAATGTTCTGCAACTTGTCTGAGGGTTTCTTCTCCATAAAGAGATTGACTACCCGTTACAAACCAGACTTCAAAGGCTTTTAAATCAATCATTTCTTATTTGTTGTTAACGATGATGCCAAAATTATTGTCCGTAATACGAATCGGGACCATGCTTTCGCTCGAAATGCTTTTTGATGAGTGCAGCTTTCAACCGTGGAGCGTCTGGGTTTAGTTGTTCGGTTAGCCATGCCATGTGTGCCACGGTTTCCAATACAGCACTATTATAAACTGCTTTCTCCGGTGTTTTCCCCCATGTGAATGGAGCATGATTGCCCACCAGGATCATCTCTACTTCCTCGTAACTTAACGTACGATCTTTCAGGCAATTCATAATCTGAAAACCGGTTTCATATTCATAATCACCTTTGATCATCTCATCACTCATCGGAGGCGCACACGGAATATCTACGGGGAGATGATCGGCATGTGTCGTTCCAAAGATCGGAATATCACGTTGCCCTTGTGCCCATGAAGTTGCATAGGTAGAGTGCGTATGCGCTATCCCTCCAATCTTCTCCCAATGTTTATAGAGCACGGCATGTGTTTGAGTATCAGAAGATGGATGAAGTTTACCTTCAACCGTCTTGCCATTGAAATCTACGATCACCATATTATCTGGCGATAGTTCATCGTATGGAACACCGCTGGGCTTGATGGCAAAAACGCCAAGGGACCGATCTGCTGCACTGACATTTCCAAATGTAAAAATTACCAATCCAAGCTTTGGCAATTGCATGTTGGCTTTATAGGCTGATAGCTTAATAGGGTCGTATGGATTAGGCATTAGACGTAAGACATTAGAAGCTAGACTTGGGAGGTTACAACTTGCGAAGATTTTTTCTCAAGCGCAGCTCCAAGCGTTTTATATTTCTGATAGCGTTTAGTATACATTTTTGAGGCTGAACCGTTGGGTTTATATTCCAGATCAAACCCTTGACCCATCGCATTCATCGATTCTTCTACTGTGGGATACATTCCGGCAGCAGTAGCCGCAAACATGGCGGCACCCAAAGCACAGGTCTGTTCTGATTTATGAATCCGGATGGGCATGCCCATCACATCGGCCATCACTTGCATAATGTAAGGCGACTTGCGGGCAACACCGCCTACGCCAATGAGTCCTTTCACAGGAACATCTTCTTCGTTAAATCGATCAACGATAGCTTTTGCTCCAAAGCACGTGGCCTCCACCCATGCTTTGAAAAGATGTGGAGCTTCGCTGCCTAAACTCAAGCCGGTAAGCGCACCTTTAAGTAATTGATTCGCATCGGGTGTTCTTCTGCCATTTAGCCAATCTATGGCCAACTCGTTATTTTCATCTAATGGAATCGCTGCCGCCTGCCGTGTTAGTTCCGGAATAATTTTTTCAACAAGTTCGTTTTTTAGTTTAGCGACTACATCACCATTCGTAAGAGAAGAGGATGTAAGCAAATTAGTAATTGGCCATGCCAAAACATTTTTAAACCACGCATACGTATCGCCAAATGCTGATTGACCTGCTTCCAATCCAATCATCCCTGGAATGATTGAGCCGTCCACCTGACCGCAGATTCCTTTTACTAACTTCCCTGTCATGTCTTTTTTTGGTGCCACCATCATATCGCAGGTGGAAGTACCCATGACTTTACTCAGGTGATAGGGTTCAATCTGTCCGCCAACGGCACCCATGTGACAATCGAATGCACCAACACCGAGCACCACTTTCGTAGATAGCCCGAGACGTTCTGCCCACGCTGCACTTAATGTTCCGGCAGGTTTATCTGAAGTATAAGTATCAGTAAATAAACGTGAAGTAAATCCTTTCAGCAACGGATCGAGTGAAGCAAAGAAATGATCAGGCGGTAATCCACCAAACTCAGTTGCCCACAATGCTTTGTGTCCTGCCGAGCAAACACCACGTTTCATGTGATGAACATCGTTTCCACCGGTCAGTAAGAAAGGTATCCAATCACAATGTTCAACCCATGAGTAGCAGGCACTGCGCACTACTTTATCTTCGCGCAAGACATGAAGAAGTTTTGCCCAGAACCATTCTGAGGAATAAATGCCACCGACAAATTGAAGATAGTTGATATCATAGTTTTCAGCATGCTTATTAATCTGTTCGGCTTCCAGGGTAGAGGTATGATCCTTCCACAATACGAACATGGCATTCGGATTATTTTCAAGTCCCCGTATGAGCGCCAATGGTGTTCCATGCTCATCCACCGCCACTGGTGTTGAGCCCGTAGTATCCACCGAAATGGCTTTTATATTTCTCTGAACAGTGGCTCCTGCCTGATGTAAACAATCCTTAATGGTTGTCTCCACGCCATCAATATAATCTTGAGGGTGCTGGCGGAATTGGTTTTTGGAAGCATTGCAGTATAAGCCGTCACGCCAACGGGGGTAATAGTAAACAGAAGAGGCCACCTCAATTCCCGTGGAGGCATCCACGATTATCGTCCGGACAGAATCAGTCCCGTAGTCAATGCCAATAACAAACGAATCTGAAATCATAGACAGGGTAAAGTGATGGAGCTACAGCAAGATAATGGATTTGAATTATTTAAGTGTCATTCAGACAATTAATTCTACAAAATGTGATAAGCCCAGCCTTTGCTTGGTGTGGCGTGAACGTATGGTGGAAGTCACCACCCCTGTGCTAGATGTTTCCTTTACTCCATCGTGCCTTTCGGATTGGCCGATACGAACGGTCCATATGGATAGGTCTCTGGCAATACCTCAACACCTGTTGTTATCTTAAAAGGAATCTTACCCGGCCAGGTGATTTCAACAAAGTAACCCTTCCATCCTTTTTCGGGTACAGCTAAAGAGATCTCATACATGCCGTTATCCTTCAGGGGCACATCAGTGGATGTCCACCCGGGACCGAAGATATCAATTCTGAAATCACGCTTCTCCGGGTTGTGCGCCTGCCACAATTTTATAGAGGAAGGTTTGTTTGTCAGGTCTGTTTTTATTTTGAAAATATCTCCGGCCAACTCCCATGTGTAGCTGGGTCTTGGTGTTTTATCCAGCACCGAAGCATAGAAGGCAGTCAGGTTTTGCAGGGCATCGCTCTTTGAAACATCATGACCGAAGTTGGGCACATACTGCACATGTTTTTCACCCGGCAAGTCATTCCAGTAAAACTTCCAGCTGTCGGGAAGAAAAAACTCATCGCCCGCAGCATTGATGAGCAATTTAGGCATCGTATATTTTTCTTTGTAAGAATACGGTTCGGCTATTTCAAGAAGGCGGGCATATTCTTTTGAGCCTTGCCATTCCATAATGCCTTCACTCACATAATCACCAACAGCAGGGGCCCAGAATCCATAACTACGCCAATGATGCCGAAATGAAGGGACCACATTCAATAAATCAATCACCACCGGCACGATGGCCACCACACGTTTATCCACTGCCCCGGTGATCCAGGTAGTCCAGCCGCGTTTGGAGGCACCAGCCACCACAAAATTCTTTATCTCCGTATGATTATTTTTTTTTATCACTTCCTGCACCACATCCATGGCTGCCATCACAGCATTGGTCATGGGCAGCCGCGACAGCCAGATGGCATCTTCATCTTTGGCCCCGCCTTCCATAAACTTTCGCCAGCCATAGGCGATGATAGCGTCTTCGTAGCGATTGTTCAGCGAATCATCTTTAAACGCCAGTGGTTGAAAAGGAATATTATGCACCAAGGCTACAACCGATCTCGTAGTATCTGAAATGGTTAAAATCAGGGAGTCAGGAGCTGTGGGCAGTGCATCGTCTTTACTGCCACCACCAATCCACATCATGCCCGTGTTGTAGGTATACTGATCAGGCACTACCATTGATACCCAATGCCACCATTCCGTTTCGTTCACCTGGGTCGTGGTTAACCATTGTTGCGAAGTCATACGCATCACATAATACGTGTAGTGATCTTTTTTTAAGGTGTGAACAATCTCATATTTGAATTCCGAATCATCGGCCAACACATAATCGAACAGCGGACTGCTTTCTTTGACGGTTGGTTCTGCAGCTGGTTTACACGACCAGATAAAAAAAACAAGGAAGGCAAATGAGAGGGTCCTCGGTAAAAGATGATGGTTGACTTTCATGTGTGGCGGGTAGATGATTGAAAGAACAAGGTAAAAACAAAATTTTAAACTGAGCTGCGATGGCACAGTCTCCCATGAAAAAGGAAACTAGCCTTTACCCTCCGGCTTGCTCACTTTTATCCTTAACCCCATTTTCTCAAGTACGTGTTGGTAGACTCGTTCGCGATGAAACATTTTAACATAAAACCTGAAGAGCGCTGGCTCGGCCGAAAAGAGGAGTGGTGAGTTGGCAATGGGATGAAACTTTCCTGCCATCCGGCAAGCAGGTTTCGGCCTTGATTTTTTTCCCCACCAGGCTACCTAACTATATTTTACCAGATTGAAAACTCCAAGCAGGTCGGTCAGCCAACAATTAAAAAGATGCAGGACACAGGAGCTGCCGTGATCTTTTGCGGCAAGGAAGTAGGAACCCTTATAACCTGCGGGGGGAAGGTGCGGTGGGGTTTGAGAATAATTTCTATTTTCGCAGGCATACAGCCTATAAATTTTCATCCAACCCCATTTCTCTAAGGGCAGTCTTTGTCTCTTCTCGCTTTTGTTCAGCATTTGTGGCATCTTCTTCTACTTCAAACTTCACTGTAATTTTTAAGTTGGGATTTGAAGCAAATTTTGCAAGCACCTTCGTGTAGAAGACATTCCACTTCTTAGTATCAACTACACCACTCCAACTGATTTTCGCTTTGCCTGCCCCCGAAGGCTGGGCTGTGGGAGTTTCGGGTGTTACAGGTTTGGTTTCATCTTTCTTCTGCACTGTAACAGTAGCGGTGGAGGAAATTCCATTGGATGTGGCAGTTACTTTGTAAACACCTTCTGTTTCTTCAACTGTAAGTATTCCAGCATCAGTAATTTTTCCGTTGCTTGTTTTCCAAGTGAAGGTGTCAACATTAATTTCTTCATTGTGCTGGTCGAATCCTTTTGCAATGAATGAATAAGATTTCTTTGGTTCAAGTGTAATTGTTGGCGGAATGATTTTGATGGAAGCAAGTTTACGTGGCTCAATATTTTTCTTCGCCTCCTCTGCTTTCAGAATATACATGTCATCTGAAATTTCTATGTCTCCGGCAAATACTTGTTTCTCAAAAAAGAATGGTTCGTATTTCTCTCCCTGCTTTCCGGTGTATGCAATCAAACCCTCTGCAACTCCTTTGCTGATTGTTGTCTTTAGCGATTCAGGATTTACCAATCGCGGGAACAATGGTGTTTGGTAAAAAGCATCTCTCACATTTTTTGTACTCCAAGCTATAAATGCTGGTGGCCAGTTTCTAGCAAAAAACATTGGGCTTATCTCTGGGGTTACTTCTCCTTCTGATTCTAATCGGGAAAGGAATAATTCAGAAATAGTTCGGGCCTGACTGCTGTGAATTAAGCCAAGGTCTTTTGTTTGAAGTTGATTGCTGCGATTTAACAACACAAGATTCTTGTAGGCCTTCCAGATGTTTTCAATTACATCTTTTTTGGCTCTGTCCATGCTTACTTTAACCTGCTTTCGCTGCTCGTCATCTAATTTCAATTCATAAGCTTCATCGTAGATTGTTTTCCAGGCTAGAAACTTTTTAGCTTCCTCTTTTAATGACTGCCCATCTTCAGCAACACAAAAAATAATTCCACTTTTGTAAACCCGGGCTGAGTTTCCATAGTTATTGATGACATCATCTAAAAACAACTTTGTTTCTCCGTCATTAATCCTTTTAGATGGATGCAGTACAACTAGCGAAAGAACTGGTCTATCAGTAACCTGATTACTTTTCTCAGGAAACATCACTTTTTCAAACCCAATTCCCTTATCAAATACTTTTCTGACTTCGACTTCTACTATTTCGTTGATGGCATTGGGTTGAATACTTGCCCTGCGGTCGGAAAATCTTTTAATCAGATTTTCGTGAATAGAATATTTGTATTTGTTGTTTACTGCCGTTAGGTAATAGCAAGCATCCAACAATTCTTGAATTACTCCATCGACTAAACCAATATCCAAATCGGGGTCGCCAACCGAAAGTTTAATTTCAGGTATAGTGGCTAATCCATGTGCTGATTGTCCTCCGTTTGATTCAAAGAAAATGGTAGTTGCACATTTTTTATGAAGTCGTGATTTTTTTATTGCGTCAATTGCTTCATTGTCCAAACGAACCGCGTGTGCGTCTGCATTTCCGGCAATGTCCGTTGTTACTGCTGCCTCTAATCTGTTTTCGCCTAACTGTTCAAATACTGCGGCTCGAAAGTTTGCATCCTCTAATGGTGCCGTTCCCAATGTAATCAAGGGGTCTTTAATTAGTTTTTTAAATCCATCGTTGTATGATTTTGCTACCCACAATGCAAGCAAACGCAATACACCTCTTGTTTGTTGAAACCGCGGGAGTGTTTGCCATTTCCTTTCAAACAATGAAAGTACGGATGGATGAAATGGATATGATGCTTCAAATTGTTGCCTGGAGGTCTCCGTATTAAAGTTCAAATGTGCTTTGTGTTCGTCAAGCCAAGCAACATATTCGCTGATGGTTTTTCTTGCTTCATCAGGTAATCCATGCCATTCAAATAATCGTCTGCGAATAATTTCTGTTGTTTCTTTTTCAGCAGCCATGAACATGGCTTTGCCCAATCGGTCAAGCATTTTTTTGAAACGGTCGTAATCGCCTTGATCTTCTGCATTCATTTCCATCTCAGAGGCAGGAATAGAAACTGCCAAAACGATATTGTCTCTGCTTCTTACAAACTCGGTGAGTGTTTGCAGAAAATTATAAAACTGCGCTCCAAGGTCGTGGTAGTTGCGGTGCTTACTTACATAATTCAACAACTCATCAAACAACAACAAGTAAGACTGCTTGGGGTCAAACAATTTTCTAAGGTCGTCTCCTCCCGGTGGAATAAATGTATTGTCCAAGTCCGCGAATTTTGCAAACGCTTTTGCTCCTCCAATCTGAAAGGCCATTTCTCCCCAAGGTGTTTTGCGAATAGGTTCATCTCCATCTATGCGACCTGTTACCGAACTGAATTCTGTTCCAACAAAAATAGCGGTCTTTGCTGTTTTGATTTCATCAATTTCTGCCTTGGTTAAAATGCGGTCAACGCCATGAAATGTTTTAGCCTTATTACCACTGGTTGCCAAATGATATAGCAATGTTAGTGAGTGCGTCTTTCCTCCACCAAATTGCGTGGTGAGATTAAACACAGGAGATGTTTCCGTTGTGATGCCTGAAAATCTGCGAATGGTTTGCGCAGCCATATCCAACAGAGTTTGTGTGAGATAGGTGCGGTGAAAAAACCGTTCCGGGTCGGTGTAATCTTTGGGTGCTGTGCCTAAACGAACATGGTCTAGGTGAACAGCAAATTCAGAAGCATCCAAAGGTTTGCCTTCTACTAAATCTTCCCGCGGAGTAATTACATTATACCAAGGTTTTAAAGCCATAATATTGGTGTTTTCTATAAACTAAAATCCTAAACTCTTTTTGTAAGTCTGCACTGCTTCAACCCAACGCCTTTCCTCAGTGTCTTTCGGATACAGTGACGTAAGTGATTGAGCCAGTTTCCAAAACCTGTCGTCTTTGCCTGCTCCATCTTCAACTAGAAATCTTTTGAGTGCTTCGGTTCTTCCCGTACTAAATAGTAACATGGCCTGGTGCACGCGGTCCAACACGGTTTTTCCGGTTTGCTCCATTTTCAATTCTGGCATTTCAAATTTTAAATCTTCTTCGGTTTCTACATTCTCAAATGATAAACTGAGCTGTACTTTCTTTTTCTTCTTTACTGCGTGTGGTTGCATACCTGTGGCGCCAAAAAGTTTGTTGGCTCTTTCGACAACTGGAAGCAAGCGAGCTTTGTCGCCTTTCACTTCTATCAGCGATTTTAAATCTTCAAGGTTAGCACCCAAGCCCTGTGCAATTTTTCGTGCAGTGTCATACTCTAAAGTGAAACCACCTGTGAGTTTACCACTTGGTAGTGTTTCTTCTTCATCACTATCCTCATCATCAGCATTGCCATTTTCGTTTGCACCTGCGGTGAGTGTCCATAGCCACATGGCAGTAAGGCGCGCATCTTCTTCCAAGCCCTGCGCATCGCCACCACTAAAAACCATGTTTAATGCTTCCTGACTTACGGCAGCCCATACTTTTTCCAAATACTCCCGAAGCGAAATTTCTTTTTCGCTGCCTGCATGAACCACTTTGGTGTAGCGGCTAAAAATTTCTAAGGCCGGACCTAAACAAGCAAAGATTGCATCTGCACCAGCCACACCTTCTTCTGCCAACCTTGGCATCCATTCATGAATGCGTTTGGGTAATTCTTCCTGCACATCTCTCCAATCACCAATATTATTCTGTATGAACGAACCATCTTCATTTTCTCTTGGACGACAAACCAAATGAACTGATGATGCAAGTGCCGCAGAGTTATTTGCTCTAAGTCGACCAGGTCTTTCAGTATCAATTGGCCATGAACCTGTGAATACCCAACCAGCATCTAACATTGATTGCAACTGTGCTTCCCATCCTGAAGTAGATTTATGAGCAAACACAACAATACCGATTCCATTGGGCTGAAGAATACGCCTTCCTTCATCCATTGCTTTGCCCATTGTTTTTTCAAAGTATTCCCTTTCCTTACCTTTCATTTCATCAACAATACATTCATCTTTTTTATTTGTTAGCTCTGCCTTGAATAAATCAGGGTGAATATCTCCGATACTTCGTTTTAACCACACATAGAAAAAGTCAGATAAGTCAGCATAAGGAACAGCATCATAATATGGCGGGTCTGTAAAAAAACAAGCAATACTATCATCAGGCATTGGATGATTTGTCGCGTCAGAAATTTGGGAGGTTCCTATACTTTTAAATTCGCAAGCAATTTTTTCTATCACCAATGCAACCCATTCAAATGCGCCTTCCCAATTGCCGGAAAACCTTTGAAATATTTGACACTCAGGAAAATCCCAAATCATTGGGATGGCTTGTCTGCCAAATGTATGGGCAATAAATTCTCCGTTGTTTGCCCATACAGTAAGTGATGTTAAATAATCTGCTTGTCTATCTATTGCAAGTGCAAGCATTGTTCTTAAAGCATCATCAAATTTTTTATCCTTTAATTCCGGCAGCTTATGTAAATGTTTTATTAAGGTTGAAAGGCAAAGCAATTCTCGGTCACTAAATAAATGATTCCATTTGGTCATTCCATATCCTTGAATTCTAAAACCTAAAGTGCTTTCAGAATCATTTAAACTCGGATTGATTGGCAGCAACTCTTCGGGAACCAATGATAGATTTCCTTTATAATTATCTTTTCTTTTCCCTAATTCTAATGCTGCCTTATTAAAGGCTTCCACATCGGAAGGACTAGCTTCACGATAATATCGTCTTGGTTCTTCAAATTCCTCTTTTTTATTTTGACATACTCTTTCGGTGGTGATGTTAGTAACGACCACCATCATCTTTGCATCATTTGCGCCCCCTCTCCTTTTTTTCATTTGCATCCTCACGGAAGAAACAGGAGTTACAAAACCACAACAAGGACAACTAACAGAACCCCGTTTAATTGTTCCTGCATCTGATATTTTTGTTGAGGGTTGTTCTGTAATTTTAATTTCGATTCTTTTCTTTTTAGCATCCGGTAGCAATGTCAATGCAATAATTCGTTTGCCTTTTTTTGCAATCCAAAGAGAACGCATCATTGGAATATCAACACCACAAGTTGGTCCTTGACATTTGATTGTCCTTGCCCATAAATATGCAAGTGGTATTTCTTTAATGATACGCTTTAACTTCCAATTTCTTCCGTTTTGTTTTATTGTTTCATCTAACTGAGGTGTATAAAGTTCATGTTTTGGATTTTTAATTGCCGGATAGAACTCCTTTAACTCTTTGTTTGCTTCTTCCTTTATCCATGCACCCCATTTACGAACTTCATCAGCTAATTTTTGCCCATACTTGGGAATGTATTCTAATTGAACCTTATTGAGCAAAACAGGAACTGGATTAAGGTCGCTTGCAAAAACATCTGCACCAACTCTTAACGCTTCCAACGGAATTGAACCGCCACCAGCAAAGGGGTCAACGACCATAGGATTTGTTCCTACCTGTCCACCTAATGCGATGTGGGCGGACTGTGTAAGTGCTCGTGAAGTATTTAGAAATTCTGTTTGAACTCCGTTATCCCAATTTGAAAAATCAGCAATGAAATCAAGTAAGAGTTGTCGTAAAAATGTTTTGTTGTTTTGTAATTTGGTGTCGTGGTTTAATTTGATAAAATGCTCATAGCTTTCTTTGCTAAGTAATTCTAAATGGTATATATCACTCCACTTCAACATTTCTTTTTTCACGACCTCTATAAATTCTTTTGGACAAACTGCATCGGCAGGGTCGGGCCATAATGATGCACACAATACAGCACGGCAGGCAGCCAATGGACGCCTGGCCCACCAAATATGTAATGTGCTTATATGGCCGTGCCTAATGGATTTTTCTCTCCGTGCATGAGCCGAAATTCTTTTTATAGGGAGGTCAACTTCTATTAGTCGTTTGGGGTAAGGCATTATCAATTCTTATTTGCTGCGTTAATAATTTCATTTGACTTCAATTGGTAATGTTCCACCTTCACTATTGGTTGCCAACCCAAGAGTGCGGGGTCTTTAATGATGTGCAGTTCGGGATTGGTAGCACAGTTGTAAACCACATAGAGATAGAAATCTTTTTTCAAACGCTGTGCAGTTTTGTATTCGTTGCTTGTAAGAGCCACCTCACCAATTAATGCACGACCTTTTACTTCAATAAATTTTACGTCAATGGCAGTGAGTGGGTCTTCGGGGTGTGGCTTACGACTGATTAAATCAAAACCACGATTATCACTTTCTACACTCTGCACCTCGTATCCCAGTGCCTTTTCATGCTCAATGGCTTTTTGTACAGCAATTTTTTCTATCTCGGGGTCAGTTACCATTGCATGAATGGCAGGTTGATTCCTGTCGGGGTGTGGCAACACCCATGCAGTTCCTAAATGTATAGTTCCCGAAATGGTGCATTGTCTTTCTTTTGCCAAATCATTTTTGCGATGGTCTAATCGGTTTGTGAGTTCAAGAATCCGGTTTTCAGTTTGCGAAATATTGGAAGGCAGATATTGATTGGTATCTCCGTCTTGCTGTTGTTGGATGTATTCTGAAAGTTTTAAGTTTTGCTTGTTGATGAGTTCATTTAAACTCAAGTCCAAATGTTTTTCAATAGTGTTGGTCTCTTTTAGTCGTTCCTGCTGAACTTCGTTGAGGTAAGTGTTCAAAGATGCGTTTACCAAATGCTGTTCAAGGTCTTGTTGCGAAGGTAGTGTAGTTGCGTCTGCAATTTGCGGCTTGTCTTTAGCCGGGATAATATCTAGGAAAACGGTGGGTTGTTTTACAGCGATGTTTCCGTTTGCCTGTGATTCCAAAACAAATAATCGCTTGTGCAGAGTGTGCCCTAATCCATCAACAATAGAAGCACCGAAAATATCCAGCTTCACCGGTTGGCTGATGTTGATGTCGTAAAACACTGCACCCTTTTTTAATTCTTCGCCAAACTTGGCAATGGTTTCTTCACGGATAACTTCAAACAAGGGATGTCCTGGAGTAATCCAATCTAATGTATTGTCCTTACTGATAATTTCTTTTGAGAAAGCAACATTGCCATACTCATGGCCCATGATACCAAATCGTTTTTCATTTTCTTCGGCTCTCTTCCAAAGATTCCGTGGCACTTTGCCAATGGTGAAAATTCCTTTGGGTGTTTGTTTTTCTTTTGGGTGCAAACCTTGAAACGGTGCGGATTGAATAAAGAATTCCTGCACCACTTCTGGCACCAATCTTCTTTCTTTTGCTTCAGCAGATTTCCCTACAATGGCAGAAAGATTCAATTCTCTTTTTGCCAAGCCTTCTAAAGTTGATTGAGTTATTTGCTTGAAGTGGGCAGTGTCAATCTGTTCAACAATTCTGCTTTTAATTACTTCCTCGGTTAAGTTGTGAGAATACATTTCTCTTATCATTCTTTCCAACTGGTTGCTAGGAAAAACATCACCAAGCACATTAAATATTTTCCCTGTTTTCTTCGGGTCAAGGTCATCTTCAATTTGCTGAAGTCGTTCAAATAACTTTCCCATCACTCTGCCTTCACGGGTGTTGGTAGAAACGAAATTTAAAATCAAGCAATCTTTTTCCTGTCCGTATCTGTGTATGCGACCCATGCGTTGTTCCAAACGAATAGGATTCCAAGGAATATCATAGTTAATCATCAGCCAACAGAATTGCAGATTGATTCCTTCACCTGCTGCTTCGGTTGCAACCAACACTTGTGATGCTTCTTTAAATTCTCGCTCTGCATAAATACGTGAGCCGATTGTGTTGCGGTCACCTACTTTCATTCCGCCATGAATTTGTGTAGTGTTCAATCCCCACTCTAATAATTTTCCAAGTGGTCGGTTATCTTTTCCATCACCAACCAAATAATCCAGAGTGTCTTTGTGTTCTGTGAAAATGAGAAGTTTCATTTTCGGGTCGGAGAAAATTCCTTGCTTAGTCAGAACTTCCTTCAGGCGAACAATTTTGTTTTCAATTTCTCTTGCTTCTAATTGTTTCGCTTGTTCAATGAGCCTTGAAAGTCTATCAATGTCAATTCGCAATTCATTGGGGTCATAAGTCATTACTGCATCCTCCAACGATTCAATAATTGTTTGCTGTTCTTCATCGGTGAGGTCTTCAAAATTCTCAGGCAACCGATTTTGAATTTGTTTTTGTCGGTATGCTTCTGGGTCACGAAGAATATCTTCTCTTTTAATTTTCATTCTCTCCAAACTTCTACGCACTGCATACAAACTGGAAGCAAATCTGCGTTGCAACATTGCCATTGTAAAACCAACTGCTCTTCCTCTTGCAGAATTATCGGCAGCGGCACGAATGGATTGGTCTTCTACATATCGTGTGAGTTCGTTGTAAAAATCCCATTCATCATCTTCAATTTTAAATTCAATCGTCTGCACGACTCTTTTTGTGAATAGAGAAGTGATTACTCCTGTTTCCGGGTCGGGAAAAGAAACCAATGCTTCTTTTACTCTGCGTAAATAAAACGGTGCTGACCGTTGCTCCAATGCCTCATCAATACTTGCTATATCCGCGTAAACATCTGGGTCCAACAGACGCATGAATAATTGAAATTGATTTTTGTCGCCTTTATGCGGAGTGGCCGTCATTAAAAGAAAGTGGTCGGTTCTTTCCGACAAAGCTTCTCCTAACTGATAAGCATAAGTTTTATGTTCATCATCATGAGCACTCATCTTGTGTGCTTCGTCAACAACTATTAAATCCCATGTTGCTCTCAACAAACTTTGGTTTGCATCCTCTTGTAAGGAAACCCATGATACAGATGTTATCACCTGATTTTTTTCCTGCCACGGATTAGAACCGTAATTGGCTCGCAACACATCGCCTCGTATGATTTCAAAATTTTCTCTGAACCTGTCTTTCAATTCTCGTTGCCATTGGAAAGTCAGGTTGGCTGGCGTTACAATCAAAATTCTTTTTATAAGCCCTCGTGCTTTTAATTCTTTAATCAGTAAACCAGCCATGATAGTTTTTCCTGCTCCTGGGTCGTCAGCAAGTAAAAATCTTATCCTCGGAAGTTTGAGAAAGTAATCATACACGGCTTCCAACTGATGTGGCAATGGGTCAACTCTTGCAATAGAAAGAGAAAAGTAAGGGTCATATTCATAAGCCAAACCCAACCGCAATGCTTCAACTGCCAAACGGAATTTTACAGGATCACCTGTGTAAGAACCTTGCTCGACAAATTCAATTTCCGAAAACTTGCTTTCCGGAATCACCAGTTCATAAACCTGATTGCTTTCACCACGGCCAATCAGTTTAATTGACGTGCCGAAAGGCATTGCCACGATCACATGAACTTGCTCTGGAAAGAGATTTCCTTTAATGATAGTGTTGGGCTTTAATTTAGTTAGTATGTCCATTTCAAATTCAAGTTCGCTGAATGAATTCTATAAGTTTCCAATTATTTGCTTATTAACGAGGTCATACGCATTGTTTTGATTGTAATTTTCAGTCGGTCTTATTAAAGCAGTAATGTCCCCCAAGAATTCGCTGTCTTTCATCTTTGCTTCCATATTATCCACAAACTGCTGCTGGCTGGGTGCTGCACCCGTTGAGAAACGAATGTATTCAAGATAGCATTTTATCAGATTATTAACATCAATATTTTCATTTGATACCAGGGCTCTGTGCAAATCAAATAAGTCCCTGCCCTTTCTGCGTTGATATAAAGCCCTGAGTTTCGTACCAAGCAATTCTTCCAACTGGTAGGTTGTGATTTCACATGATCCTTTGAACCAGGATGACTCAACTTTAAATGGTACTTTCTTTAATCCTAAAACCGTGAAATGCTCACGGCAATTGGTTTCTACTTTTAAGCGAAGTTTTTGAATTGGTGGAAACTCTGAGTCGAACCGAAAGACAAGTGTATTGTTATGTTCCTTCTGTTTACGAACAGGATCGCCTAAGAAGGTCAGTCTCTCTCTTAATTTATCAATGACTGGACCAAATGGCTCTTCCATTATTTGAACAAGATCAATGTCCTCTGAGTAGCGCGGTTGAGGATGGAGGTATAACTTATGCAAAGCTGTGCCTCCACGAAAGGCAAGCCTCTCTGCCAGAAATGAATCTGAGAAAATCTCTACCAATGCGCGGCAAATGACCAGGTCTTGTTCTACCATATTCTCACTACGCCATGGTGCGTTTGCTCTCCAGCTTGTTAAATATGCTTGTGGTATCATTCTTCAAAGTCACTTTGTACGGAAATATTTTCTATCACTTTCCATTTCTTGTCTATTAGAAATTCTTTGATTGAGGCCTCTGGCTTTAATGGAGTGAGTTTATACTTTTTCATTTGTAACAGTTCGTGTAACGGTGCTGCTAAAACGCCCAAGCCTAGTTTTGTATCGAGCAAATAACCCAAGCGCTGAATCGCTGCCAGGTTGCTTACTTCTTTCACTTGCACTAAAAGCTTTTCGGGAGTCATTACTTCTGCCAGTTCTTCCAGGAGCGTAAGCGCACGTGAAAATCCTCCAACCTGTTTGTAGTACAAAATAATATCAAGGGCTGTTAACTCTGCTCCGGCTACATTAACATACCCTGCTTCAGTTTTCTTTTTTTCAATACCTGTTTTAGGAATCTTAGACTTGATAAAGAACTCAATCTTCAATCCTTTTTTTACGATGGTACGCAAGGCTGGTTTGCAAGTAATTACCTGGAATACCTGCGGCTGTTGATGCGATACCCCCTGAAGGGACGCGGAACTTAGTAAGCCAACATAATAGGGCTTATCCAAAAACTTCATCAGGTCGTCAATGAATCGCAGTGGAGGAAGTATTTTCCAAGAGGCATACTCGGGCGGAACGATCACGTAAAATCCTCTTCTCACTGAAGCGATTTTATTTTGTCGCTGCAACCTGAACAACGCCTGGTGCAATGCCTTTTCTGATTTTGAATAATGCTCTGCTACCTGCGGCAGGGTAAAAGAATATTTGCCTTGCGATTGCAAGTCTGTTAGGTAGTCTTCCAGATGAATAATCTCGACTTTCACTATATAATTTGCATTATACTACATAAAAAGTAGAACAACGCAAACGAAAATACGTAAAATTATCTAAAAAAGCTAACCTCAGCTCCTTTTGTCCTATCTATATCCTTCGATCGACTTAAAGAATAATTCCCTCCGATAGGCTTCCGATTTGGTTTCAAGTTGCTCCGAGTAAATCAATTTCCATGGCCTCTTGTTCTTCGTATATCTTACTTTGCCAAGATTATGTTTATTCAATCTATTTTTAATGTCACTGGTGTGACCATAGTAAAACGTCTTCGTTTTTTCACTCTGAAGGATGTAAGCATGAAACATTATTCCAGCCAATTTAAATAATAAAGGCTGCCGAGAGCAGCCTTTATTATAAGCAGAGGAGGAGGGATTCGAACCCCCGGACCCCGTGAAGGGTCTCCGGTTTTTGCCAAAGGCATCCCTTCGGGGCAAGACAGGTGCAATGCCAAGGGCATCCCTTTGGAACACTCCTCAAAGTCAAGTGATTCCTCTATCCTTGAGATACTTATATCCTTCTATCGACTTAAAGAATAATTCCCTCCGATAGGCTTCCGATTTGGTTTCAAATTGCTGAGAGTAAATCAATTTCCATGGCCTCTTGCTCTTCGTGTATCTTACTTTGCCAAGATTGTGTTTATTCAATCTATTTTTAATGTCACTGGAGTGACCAAAATAAAATGTCTTCGTTTTTTCACTCTGAAGGACATAGACATGAAACATCATATCAGTAATTTAAATATAAAAAAAGCTGCCCGAGGGCAGCCTTTTTAAGCAGAGGAGGAGGGATTCGAACCCCCGGACCCCGTGAAGGGTCTCCGGTTTTCAAGACCGGTGCAATAAACCGCTCTACCACTCCTCTGTTTAATAATACCCTTTTC
>ERZ1292625.991-Hain-H41-01um-R1-991-length-37651-cov-11_pt1 | contig 37651 bp, 43 predicted proteins | sample MGYA00564400_ERZ1292625 | MGnify/ENA primary metagenome ERZ1292625 (study PRJEB36523, sample SAMEA6512639) | groundwater metagenome | collected 2019-01-08 | study: AquaDiva: Metagenomics assemblies of 32 groundwater samples
GCGATGCTCGGAGACATCATCACCAATCACCTACACGACGACAACAAGGTGCACAATCTCTTACAGCCAAGTGACGCGATAAATTTCGCGCTCGAGTTGATAATTTCTGGAATCAACTACTGGCTGAAGGAAAGCGACTTCGCATTCGACTTCGACGGCGTGTGCGGGAACCACGGACGCACCACGCGATTTATGCCGTCCTCGCACCCCGAAGGCACGTCGCTCGAGACATTCTTGTATCGCTCTATTCAGAACTATTACCGCAATGAGCCCAGGGTGCGCTTCGATCTGGCGCCTGGCGCGATGGCTTACAGGAAATATTTCAATTTCACGGCCCGGATGATCCATGGATACGAAATTGGATACCAAGGTGGCGTTGGCGGCGTGTCTGTACCCATCAACAAAAAGCTGCCTAAATGGGACAAAAGCATCAAAGCGGACCTGACAGTCATGGGCCACTTTCATCAACTACTCAATGGCGGCGACCATATCGTGAATGGCTCGTTGATTGGGTACAACACCTTCGCCCGACAGATTGGCGCCAGCCCGGAGCCGGCGCGGCAGGCGTTCTTTCTGATTCACGCGCATAACGGCGGCGAATTGGCGGCCACCGCGCCCATCTGGCTCGACAAGTCGCACTGAGCTACCAAGACAATCGCGCCCCGAGCCCAGCATGCGTAGCGTCTTTCTCGAGATGCGCATAACCAAACACCGCAAGCGGGCTCAGCGGACGCCAGCCAAGCTCAGCATGCCCGAACGGAATTGCTCGGCTCAGCCCAACCATCGCCTGGAAATACCCCCGACCGACAGGAAGCGCCGAGACCGCAGTGAGCCCATTGGCGACGGCGTTCCTTGGCACGTCCGTCAGGGCTTGGGAGGGTTTGAGGTCAGAGCCTGCGACATCGAACCAACCGTAGCCTCAGTTGCAACCTTTGCGGCCGCATGCATCTGGCCGTTAAGCGCAGTGAATTCGAGCTTCGCAACTTCTTGCTCGCCAGGTTTCAGCGCACGCCAGCCATTCGCTCGCATCCACTCGTCGGCCGCTTTAAGTCCGGCGACAGCTTTATCCAGATGCTCGCTGCCGAGCTCCGCGTCAAGGTCCTCAACAACATGGAACGCGTGATAAACGGCAGTCGCCACTCGTCGACGCCGGATTACATCCGTGCCAACTAAGAGACCTAGAATTCCTCCGAGTACGCCGATTGCTGCAACAATGCCTGTTGGCGAAAGAACAGCGTCAAGCAACGATTTAAGGATTGGATTCATTTGTTTCCTCCTTCATGATGTTTTGCCAATTACTGAGTCTAGCTCTAATTCCGCTGCGAACCCAGTCCGAATGATCATGCGTTTCGCCTTCGTCAGTTGGGGCCGGTGAGTCGCATTTCTGCATTAAATGCACCATTTCGTGCGCATAAGCGCTCTCCCATGGGGCCAGGGCTGAAAGCTGCACTTGTGCCATAGAGCATACAGCAAGCCCGGCGACGCTCTCTCCGGCATGCATGAACTCATCGGTCGAAGCGAAATATAGGTAGCTCGGCACGTTCTTGCATGCGTTCGGATACATGTCGGAGAACGTCTCGAGAAACACATCTTCTGCGAGCTGAAGGTTGTCGCACGACCATCGCTCAGGCATCTCCCAGTTCGGGAACACGCCGACAAGTTGGACCCCGCATCGTGTTTCGCAATGAGGCCCAACGGTATGAGCGCACGCTGTCAGGAAATGGACCGAAACAAAGACCAGAATTAAGACCGAAATTAGGCGTGCGTGTAGCATGTGTACTTCAGGCTACCAAAGGCCGTAGCCAAAGGCATCCTGCGGGCGCACTTCAACCCGGCCTGTGCAACCCATAACCCAGGCTGATTGTGGGCCGGCACGAGCATCGCGATATGGCCATGTCCCTTCAGGTTGCGGGCGACCGCAATCGTTGGGCTGCCTCGCTCAGCTGACATCCCGGCCATAACGTCACTTACTTTATACCATCCATGCTCGTTGCCGGGGCCATCGAGCCAGTCGACGAGGTTGTTCGCCGTCAATTCCCGTGGGCCTTTCCAGTGCGGGATTTCACAGCAAAGAGCACGGGTGACGTCCCAAACAAAGATGTTGCAATACGTCGCCCCATTGCCTGGCTTGTAGCGCGGAGCATTCTCGACGTTAAACTGATCGATGATCGCCTCGTAAATCTCAGGCGTTCTGCCCGGAAGAGTGCCGCTCGTTTTACGCGGGGTGACAGGTTCCCAGCGCTCAACCGACATCCAATCCTCAATTGTCATTATCCACCAACCAATTTAAGGATAAACGGCAGACCTGAGCCTATCACGGCGGCAATAACAGCGGCCTGGGCGGACATTTTCAGTGCAGACGACTCGACAGCGCGAAGCCGCAATTCGTGGTCAAGAAACTTTTGTTCGAGCGGCTTGAGTAGGGCGATGTCTCGCTCAAGGTCATCCAGTTTGTCGGCCAGGCGCTTTATCTCCTGAATTAGCTCTGGCCACTGCTGACGGATGACAGACGTCGACTCTGACAGAAATCTGAGAGACTCGTCGATTCGGACAAGCTGTTGGCCTTCCGACTGCATGTGGGCACGGAGGGCAATTTCAAGCGAGGATTCCGGAGCCATTTACCACCCCCAACAATCGATTCTCACTCTCGGCTCGACATTCGTGCCGCCGTCCACGCCGACGCCGTTGGGCGTGCCGCCGTCTGTGCCCGTGATTGAGCTGGCCACATAAGCCAGTCTGCCAAACAGGTTGTTCGAGACCTCGAGGTCCGGCCAAACCTGCACGTTGTCAGTCGCATGCCCTGACTCGACGGACAGATTTAGGGCCGAATCGCCTTGAACCCAGCCGAGGTTCGAATCGTAGTAATACGGCTTAAGCGTGCCGCCGCCGATTGTCCCAGAGTCGGCCACGCGAAGAGATACACGGCAGGCCTTCATCCCCTGTAGCTCGACGCCGTCGGTCGACGCAGACGGCGTTGCACCTGTTGTGTCTGAAGTAAAAATGGTCCCAGCGTAAGCAAACGCTGCGACCACCAAGGGAATCAAAAGTGTCTTTTTCATTATTGGGCTCCAATTACCATTACTGTGTAAGTGCGCGATGCGGGATTAATCGCTGCGGCTGGCGTACAGAACTTAACGACTGCAGTGTCGGCGGCGGTTACTTCGCACGAAAAGCTTCCTGTCGCTTCTGGCGCCGACGAGAATCCGAGCGTGCAGCCGTCGCCGAGAGCTGCGCCGGTGATTGTGATGTTTGTGCTCACTCTACATTCAGCCGTAGAGGCCGCGAAATCCATGACGACAGTGCCTTTGCCGGTGAAGGAAATGGCCGCAGCGCCAGCGGCTGTTCCTGCCTGAATCCCGCCGTTGAAAGTGCCCTTCCCGGTGCCGCTAATCGTGGCCTTCGAGACAGCAGCGCTCTTGAATGTGGCGATTGTCCCCGAGGTGATTGAGGTCGCGTTGTCCACGACCAAGGCGTTCCCGGCAGCAGCAGCATTTCCGTTCAGCGATATCCCGGCGGCGGCGTAGGCCGAAATTGTCCCATTGTTAACATACATCTCGGCGACCTTTACGAGCGACGGCGTATCAATGTATCCGCTCGTGGCATGCCAGTAATCGTTCGCCGCTGGCCCGACATCGATTCGCGCCCCGGCGACTGACAGGGCCACAGAGTTCGAGCCGCTCGCGACAGACGAGGTGATTGTGCCGGTGAACGTTTTGCTGCCTGTAATTGTTTGGGCTGTATTGGTTGTGACGCTGTTGCCTTTAGCCGCATACGGAGCAATCGTCTGACCAAAGGCAATAAATGGGAGAAATGACACCAAGATCTGAATTTTCATGCTCGACCTCATGACGGCGTGAATGTGACTGAGACCCTAACAGCTGTCGCACCGACCGTAATGGCGGCACCTGGGTTGATTTGGACTGAAATCTCGTCTCCGGCAGCGACAGTGAAGGCGTTGGACGAATCCGAACCAGTCGTTGCCGCTGCGGCCAGTGTGGCTGTGACTGCTGTCCCTGTGGCGTTTTTGCGGACAGTAAAGACAATCGAGTCTCCGGTTATACCAGTCGTACATTTGATGCGCAGATCTCGGATTACTCCAGCCGTTGGACAAATCCATCCGATTTCGGTTGTGCTGGCCGCGCTTCCGTATCCTGGCCAAAGGTATTCAGTCACATCGCCTGCATTCGTAGTTGTCGCGCCGAACGCCAAAACACTGCCCGTCGGCTGCCACCCTGCGCGCATCCGAACCCATGTGTTCGTCGCGATACAAAACGAGATATATTCGCCCTCTGCGGCAAATTGACCGACTAGCCCGGTAGACCCAGCGGCGGCAGGTGTGCTTGTTCTGAGGCCGACCGCCTTGGCTCCTGTCGATGTCCCGCCGGTGATGTTATCCGTGGAGGCATACAGCACGCCTGAATTGTTGTAGACAGCCATGCAATCGTCGCCGAAGTCCTCAACTGTTGTGCCAGCCACATCGGCGACAAAGAGTTTGTTCGAAACGTACGGCTGGGACATTACAAATTTCGCGCCAGAGGCCGAGCCCTGCTTGTCCGCCATTGTAATTGTTGTGGCGTCTGCGAATATGAACCGGCCGACAACAGAATGATTCGCCCCGCGGAGATAGTCTGACGGACGATACCCCGAAGGGCTCTCGCTGACACGAAAGACGTCGCGAGTCGCCACGCCGCCGTCAAACGAGACATTCACGGCGTCTATTCTAACGCCAGGCGCTCCGGTCTGCTGTTCGAGGTATATATGTCCGCCGGTCGCCGAATAGTCATTTAACTCGGCCCAACCGTCTGACATCCAGAGCTGAACGCCTTTGAGATGCATTGCTGTCGGCTTGGTTGCGCTCGTGTGCGGACTGAGCGAGAAATGCGACATGCTTACTGCCGTCACATAAGCTGCTACGGCAGGCGTAACATCTGAATATTCTACACTGAAACACGATCGGCGCGCGTTGTTGGAAGTGAAATGATCGAAATGAACATACGAGGTCGGCTGGGTGTCTGTGGCGGAGATAAACACGTTGTCGCCGGCGAATGCGTCGAACCATGTGTTCTGAAACCTGAGAGACTGCGCTCCATTTATGGCGAGCCCTTTATGGCCTGCAACGACGGTATCAGTGGACACGCCACCAACGAATCTCACATTGTCTATCTGCCAAGCGTATGTCAGTGTCGTGCCGTCTCCGATACTTACGCATGGCGACGATGTGCTGTAACATCTCAGCACTGTCGAGCCGGCGCTTGACCCATGCTCCCCAAAAATGCGCACACCCAACCCGGTGCAAACAAGATTGACGTAGTAGGTCCCGGCCGGGCAAAACACCGCCTTATTCGCCGCTTTGGCCGCCGTAATCGCCGCATGAAAGGCAGTCGTTTGGTCGGTCGTCAGAACATTGCTCACGCCGTAATCGAGAACGTTGATGTATTCCGAGAAACGCGCGGCCAGAGTGCGTGCTGTCGTTGACCCACTTGAAAGGACGGTACGGGCGTCAAGCGCTGCTGCTGCCGGGTCGGCCGCAATATCGGCTCTCAGAGCTACGACCTCGTCTCGCACATCCGTCATCAGGTCTGTGGCCGAGGATTGGACCTGCTGAACCTGTTGGACTACGCGATCAAATGCTGTCTCATGGATGGCCGGCGAGAACGTCCCGAGCGAGCTAAATGCCGTTGGCTGGGTGAGCGGGATTGTCCTGCGGATTCTGAGCGTGATCCCGACAGCAGGCGCTGTGGTCATAGTCACAGTGCCGCCGTTCGCTACGCCTGCGCCGGTCAGAGAGTAATGCGCCCCCTCTGTTTTTGCGGTTTCGGCACCGTTGGCGTCGACCTCTGACACGGAGACATGCGAATTCGACTGGAAATAGAACGTCGTAGGGAATGACACATCGGCGCCATCGCCGTCGTAGTCAACTCCCGCAACTGAGGTTGTAATTGTCATTTATTCCTCTCCCGAAACTGTATCAGAAGCCCACTGCCAAAAGTCGCTTGGTCTGTCTGGCCTATTACCGCGAATTGCTCCGCCGATGAATTCAAACGGATCGTCAGGCGTATCCTTGCCCTGAGAAATATCGTACAAATACCGGCTTGTTCTGATCGGCTGGGACGTGGCAACGCCTGCGGCTGGGCCGAGGGCGCGCACAACACCCTGAATCTTGCGATCGACCTCAACGTCGTCCTCCAGGGTGTCGACGAGAGCCTCGCCTAAGTCAAAAGCCGCACCAGTAAGAGACATTACTCGCGGGTTCGACTTCTTCCCGAGAATATGGGCATCAATGTTGTTGGATACATCTCCGCCAAATGGCAAAGACGAGATGAGCCCTGACAGCGTTTTGCGGGCGAACCATTGTTCCCAAGGCTCAATAACGCCGTCCTTGTCCTTTTCTCTCCCTCTGCCACGGAGAGCTTCGGCAAGAACCGAGACAGTGAGCACATAAGCCACCAGTCGGGCCCCAATGACCGCCTGAGCTGACCGTTCCTTGCCAACCATGGAGTGCCCAAGCACACGCAGGCCATTGTAATAATTGCTTAAAAAACCATAGAAAATGAGTGTTGACCCGATGACTGTTTTGTCTCGTAGGACTGGTGCCTTGTCGACTGCCGACTGACCTGAGAACACATCGCGCACCCATGCCTCAGCCCTCGACACGGCCTCTTTCTCATCCAATCCATCGAGGATGTTCTGTCGATACCCCGCCCAAAAAACAATCGAAGATGTGATCCTGTCAGAGAACTCCATGAAGACAAAACCATGATCTTGCTGCCACTGGATTGCTTTGGCTACTTTGCCTCTTGACCGAGTGAGGTCGTTCATCTTCGAAACTAGTTCCCGTACAATCCGATCTCTTCGCGTCCGAAGCTCGCCGCTTTTTTCTGCGGCCATGTCGGTAAACTTCAGGCCAGTTCTTGCAAATTCCGCAACAGCTGCTGTCATTGAGTCGGACTTGATTGGAGTGCGCGCAACAGCGGCAGGGATATTGGAGAGATCCTCAATCGCATTTGGTATTGCGAACCCAAGCGCCGAAACCATGATGTTCCCGCGAAGCGCCCTATATATCCGCGCCAACATGTTCGCCCGAACTCCGTCCTCGCCACGCATTCCACCAACATCCTTCAGCCATTGCTGAATTTGCTTTTGCTTTGACTCGCCAAGGCGTTCTTGCATTACGTCGACGACCCTCGGATGCATTAAGATGCGCGCGGCCTGAGTGAGCGGTTCACGGAATGCGAGATCGTGTGCCGCCTGCATGAGATGTCGCGTGATGATGCCGCCATCAAAACTCAAGGCCCCGGTGAACCCCTCGACGCGGCCCTTAAGATGTCCGTGCGCGGTACCAGGCCTTGAATACGACGGGTCCATGATACTGGCGATGTCGGTTGCCTCTTGGCGCAAACCGGTGATTGACCCAGCCGAATCGTAGACAGCCGGGAAGTAGCCGCCTTGGACATCTCCGAACTGGGTGCGAATAACTCGCTCCGTAAGCGCGGGCGGGGCAACTCCAGTCATTCGTTCTTCGAGCGCCTTCATCTGCGGCCATAGATCTCGTGCCGACTGCCAAATTGCCGAGATGATGTCCCACTCTTCCTTCGTCAACAACCTCAGGGCGGCGTCGACTTGGCTCTCTGTGATGCCTCTGCCTTTTGTGAGCCTCTCAAGGGATGACGGCGTGCCCGTGTGCAGCGCCATCAAAAATACCTCTGACCGCATAATTGGCGGACCCGGGCGCTGGATGTGACCCGGGAACATACCGGCCCCGTCGATTGGCTCTTGCCACAGCGCACGAAGCTCTTTCGATGCGCCATCGAATGCCCGCAAAATCGGTTCGACATGCTTCTGCAGGATGTCGATTTCTTTTGCCTTGGCTTCCTGTAACGGACGGACGATATACTTGAAAGCCGCCGACTCGAAATCGCCGCTACCAAGCCACTCCCTGAAGAGCTTCTCGGGCTGCAAAAGCGATCCGTCAAGCTGCGACAAGGCCACCTTCGCCTCTTGCGTCCTCGTCCGAACGCCTGGCGACACATGTTTAAATTCATTTAGGCCTGTGCGCGCCTCCGAAACAAATTGCTCAACAACCTCAGCAAGTTCCGCGGCCTGCTCTTCTTTCGACACCTTCGTCGCGAAGAGCGCGGTCGTGTAGATGTTTCTCAGTGCAGCGTTGACCGTTCGCATTTCCGCAACAGTCATGTTCTCCCACTTCGTTCCTTGCCGAAGAAGGAAATCAAGCTCCGAGGCCTCGAACCCGGGTTCAGCCGCGTGACTCTGCAACGTCCTGACGATGTCATTTGCGTTCGGCACCACTTCCAATGGCTTCACGTCGGAGAGACCAAGCGAGCCAAGAATCACGGCCACGGCATCGCGATAAACAATCGAAGCCATTCCTAAGCGCTTCTGATAGTCAAGCTTTGTTAACTTCTTGGCGTAAGCGAAGTTGCTGTCGCGTTCCTCGGCGACGTCAGCCATCGCTCGGTATATGAACATATTGAGAATTTGTTCGCGCTTGTGAGCCAGCGCCTTAGCAAAGTTGCCCTTCAAAATCTCGGACTGCGCCCGATTGGCGGCCAGACGTTCGGCGGCAAGGGCGGCCCTGGGCCTGATCTCTCCGATGCGCTTCCGCTCGACAATTATCTCGGCGGCGCGCTTCAGCAACTGAATCGGCTGCGGGGCTTCGTTTGGCTTGGCTTTCCGCTGCAACGCCACGACTTCACGCTGAAGCCACTTAAGATTGTGATCACCAAAAAGGCCCTTTGCGATCTCAGCTCGAAGGGCTTCGATGTTCGAAAGTAGGTCGCCGTGAGCTTCGCGCATCGCTGCGTCTGCAGACTCATTCACCCAGGCTGATTTCTGCAGTGGTTTCTCGATTGCCTCGAGGAATGACTTGGGGTCGGAGAACCCGAACATTGAGCCAATGGTCGCCGGGTCTTCTCCGCCCGATTTAAGCAAAGACGCCTTCAGCTTGGATTCGCGACCGAGGATTTTTTTGACGCTGTCTCGATCAAGTTTCCGAGCTGTACCGCTGAGCATCACCTCCCCTGTCTCAGCAATCATCTCTCCAGTCCGAACAAAGCGCAAGGCTCTGTTAACTGGCATCTTTTCGAATGCCTCGGCGAGTCCGCTCTTACGGTTGGCGAGCTCCTCTTTCCACCATGATTCGGCTTCACGCAGTTGATCTTTCGCGGCCCGCAGCTCTACGCGACGTCGCGAAAAACTCTCCCCGTCAGCGAACTCGGTCAAGTACGTACGGAACTCCTCTGGCGTCATGCCCGCTTCTTCTGGGCTTCTGAAGGCAGCCTTGTGCAGACCAGTCGCTTCGCGGACTGCTTCGAACTCCTCACTCGTCGCGAGCATCCGATCAAACACGCTCGTTAGGCCGGGCGACAGCCTGAATGATAATGATTTTGCGCCTTTGTAAACGTTAAGCAGCCATCGCTGGAATCTCTTGAAGGCCGAGACAAGTGTTGGCGATGGTGACTCGCCGCGCATAGCGTAGGCCTCAAACCCCTGCGCGAAAATTTCGTGCTCTTTGGTCGTAATGTCCGAGCGGCTGGAGACGCCAAGCTCTTTCAGCAAGAGCTCGAAGTCTGCCTTGACCGTCTGAGCGACAAGCGGGTCTTCTGCGAAATCGCCAAGCATGTCAAGGAATACATGCGCAGACTCATGCAGGAACGTCGATTTGTCTGCTTTTGGATGTAACGCTATGTCGTAAAGTTTGCGGCCCGTTGCGAGCTTGATGATGTTCAGTTGGCCGCGCACGGCCTTCTTCTCATCGGTCTGACTGAATGTCATCGCGTCCGAGGATGTTGGGACGTCGAGCCGCAGCGCATCTGGCGTGCTCTGTCGTTCGACTGCGATGTCGGCCGACAAGTCGCCAACTGGGTCAACGAGTCCGAACCCGGCGAGGCCTCCAACGATTTTGTCGCTTGGCGTGGGCGGTCTCAGCGTCGCTTCGCCAGTGGCGTAATGGTACCAGGCCCATGCGGATGAGACCTCTTCGCGCGGGAGAGCACCAATCCATGCTCGAGCCGAAGCCCTCATTTCGGCAATCGCTGTCTTGTTTATTTCTTCGCCGGTTGCAGGCCCAAATGCGAGCGGATCGCTTTCAGCCGCACTTCCAAACTCACTCCCGGCACCAAGACGTCCACCCCGTCGAACATCCATCTCGGGCTGTTGAACGGACCGTTCTTCGCCGCTTCCTCGAGCGATAAGTTCTCGGGTTGAGGAGTACCAGGGTTCGGCGCCTGCGGCGCCTGAGCTTCCTGCGGTTTCGAGCTTTTTGCGTCGGTTGAAGTCTTTGTCTGCCGCTTCATATGAACCCTCACCCACACCGTGCCTGAACTGTAGTCGGATGTAAACCGTTTTGCCGGTCGCTGGATCAATCGCCTCTATCGGATTTTCTGCGGCCTTTGAGTAGAGCAGCTTAAGAAAAATCTCAACGTCTTCAATGTTGTCCGACTGGAATGCAAACTCATCTCCGTGCAGATGCGAGAAGTCGAAGAACTGGCCTCCGAGTGCGGTCGACAAAAGCTTCAGCCCGTCGATAATTCTGTCGCCGGCCTCGTTGCCGAACGTATCGTTCGCCAGCTTCAGGCCCCTTGAGTCAATTGCCACGACATATCTTTTCCTCGGGAGAGCGTTCCATCCTTTGGCCGTCCATACGCCCATCGGGTCTCGATAGACCGCGCTCACGTAGTCTGCCGGCGACAACGCCGAAAGCTCTTCGGCAAGAGCGGGATCAACGGGCGAAACCGCAGTCTCCTCCGAGAACTGCACGTCTGCCGCGTTTGTGCCCGCAAGCGCGATGGGTGCGGTTTTGCGTGGTGATCGCAACCCTTGGGCTTCGAGCTGGCTGCGCTGGGCGATGCCGGCCGACTTCGATTCTTCTCGCGTCGCTCCGACTGTGCCCGTGATCTGAAATCCCTTCAGCTCTGGCGAAGCATTCAACGCGTCGACGATGCCCTTAAGCTCAGCTTCATCCGCAACCTTGAGTTCGAAATCCGGGCCAGTTTTCGCAATCGTTGTCGAAAGCGGGTGAGCGACACGCGCGACTGTCCGGTAAAGGAGGTCCGCCTTGTCGTGTGAATCTTTGTCATTCAGCCACGCAATGCCTTCAACGGCGATTGTTCCAAACATCGGACGAGCTGGGTCGTTGATCCGCGCAAACCCTTTGGCGTTCGGCAGCCCAGTGTTGCGGTCAGTGAAAACCTCCACAACTCGCTCGGCAGGTGTCAGCTTGGCGGCCCGTTGGGTCAGAAATTCCTCAGGCGTCAGTCGAACCTCGAGAGGAGAGCTTGCGGCCCGAACAAGCACGGCCTTGTCTTGAAACAACGCATCCGCATTAACCCCGGTACGTTTTGACAATGTTCTAACGAAAGCGCGATGAATCGATACCATCGCATTGATGTCGTAATCCGAATATTGATTCTGCGCTCTGAGTGATTTACGCAAGACACCGACGTAGGCATCTTCCTTCGCCGTCATTGGCTCCGACTCAATCGTCTTCGCCAGTTCTTGCGCGGCCTTCTCGAGGTCGAGCTTTTGCTCTTCGTTTGGTGTCATGCCGAGCGGTTCGATTGCGGTGTCGCCGGCGAGAGCTTTCGCAGCCTCAGAACCTCCGAACTTCTCGAGGTAAGCGTCCAGCGGTATTCGGAGCTTAGAGCCAGAGACCTTAGCCTCGACCCAGTTTCGCGCGGCCTCTTCTCCGAACGTTGAGCGCACCGCCTCGGCGGGGTCGATGTCCTGGCCCTGGAAATACTTCTCGGTCGCGGCGACATCGAGATACATCGCATCAATATTTACTCCGCCCGCTGCGGCGGCCTGCTTGACTGCGTTCGCAACCGCCTCTGGCGCGGCGACATTCGACGGAGACTTCTTGCCGTCAAAGCTTGCGACAGACTTGATCACCTCGCCGGCCGCCCTGGCCCGGTTCGAAGCGACCATCGCAGTGCCAACGTTGACGGCCGCACTGAGCGTGCCGAGCCCGCCGATACCAACGAACGCTGTCCCGCCAGCCTCGCCGATTCGTGTAAGTGCCTCCCCTGTATCGAACCGCTGCGAACTTCCAGCCTCAATCATTTTCGCCGCGTGAGTGACGCCAATTTGCGTCGACTCCTGAACGACCTCTTCGGCCGACTCAGCAATCGCTGACTTGCCCCACGCCTTCACTACGCTACTAAATATCTCGGCCTTGCTCTTGTTTTGAGCTACATCAAGAAGCTTGGCCTTGAGGTTGCCGGTCAGCGCAGCCTCTCCGACGGGACCAAATGCCTTCAGTTGGACCGGAAGTGTAGCGACTTCGACCCCGGTCGCGGCAAGACTGTATAGGATAGACGTCCCGATAGCCGTTTTGTCAGCGATAAACTCGCCATCGTCAGTCTTCGTATTGCGTATGTCGAGATATGAACCGCCAAGCTCATTGACGAAACTTTGGGCCGCAGCCATCGCTCGGCCAGTAATCATCGCCCCAAGGCGAGCGCCAGCGACGGCTCCCTGTGGAGAGCCTCGCGACGCTATCGCGCCAACCGCGCCACCCACCGCAGCACCGACCCCGCCAGCCTTAACGCTGCTGACGATTGATGGGAGCGTTTGCCCGATATCTCGGCCGAGCGACATGAGTGGACCGTCGCCAGCCCACTTCACCGGAACCTCGTCGCGCTCCATGTCGTTGACTTGTTTATCAAGCTCCCATGTGTCGATTCCGAGCATCCGCTTTTGAAGGATGTCAGCGCCAAGCTGGCTACGCTTCAGTGCTGCGTCTGATCGCGTGTACTCTCCATAGGCCGCACGTACCGCATTCGGCAGAAACTCCGGTCCCGGAAGAGGTTGTTCAATCGCAGAGCCTGCAGTTGGCTCCATGGCTGCGGAGATTCGCGCCCTTGATTCCTCGAACGCCTTGCCAAGATTCTCAGCAGAGAAGTCGCTTAGCCGCACCTTGCGTTCGGCATCATACGGTCCCGAGAACATGGCGCTGACGCCCTTGATCACCTTCGTCAGTCCGTGAAGCTCATTGTCGTTCGGGACCAGCTCGCGCAGACCCGGGTTCTCAAGAATCATCCGAGACAGTTCTGGATTGTCGCGCTTCCACTTGGCGGGGTCGGTCTGCGCCGCACGCCATGTCGCATCGAATTGCTCGAAGTTCGCATCAACGACGTTTGAATCGAGTCGCGTCGCGCGAGCCAATGCCAAGACTTTTGACTTTCGATCAGCGTTCGTACCGAGCGAGGACTCGAACGACGACCTCAGTAGGCCGTTGTCTTCGTCATCGACCTGTTTCCGAACAGCCTCGATTTCAACACCCACGTCGTCAACAGCTGCGGCCTCTTCGGCGCGGATTGCAGAAATCTCTTCTTCAAGTGTTGACATTAGAATCCCTCAGATTTGAGGGCAGCGGCGATTTCCTTGTCGGATTTGCCGGCCCTTAGGAGCTGACGAATCCTATCACTTCTTGAGACTCCTCCAACTGGTGCGGCTCCGACTCGTGAGGGGACGGGTGTGACTGTAGGTGAAAGCTCTTCGGCCTTCTTCAGCACTGCCCGTGAAATGCCGAACCAGTTCTTTTCTTGTTTCCAGACGCTCGAAGCAAGGTCGTCAAATTCATCCATTGTCGGAGGTTTGCCTGTTGCCTCAATTTTCAGGCGACGTGCCTCAGCCATGAGCCCGGTGAACTTCTTCTGGGCCTCTTTGTTGTTGCGTAGCGCATCTGAGTTGGCAATCGCAGATTTAACATAGGCATTAAATTCGCTCGTCGACTCTGGTTTTTCTTTCTGCGCGCTGGCGAAAATCTTGCCGGCGTTCATGTAGAGCTTCTCGCCGAGACGCGTACGCCAATCGCTCTGGAATTCCTCGGCCGACATTCCGCGATACTTTTCTGGGTTTTCTGCGACATCAGCAGAGAACTCTATAAATGCCTGCGTCTGCTCCTTAGTGCCTGCATCTTGGACGCGTTGTGCCTTCGAAACCCTTGATTCTCTGAACGAAATCTCGGAGCGACCGCGAGCCAGTTTCTTCGCATGCAGGTCGGAGATATCGCCCCATTTTTCGGGAGCATTCTGAATTAGCCAGGCTCTGTCCTGAGAATCTATCCCGCCAAGCGACTCGCCAGCGCCGTAAAACCCCGTCAGAGCGCGTGAATGCACCTTGGCGACCTTGCTCTTCCATGAGCGCTCTTCGTCGGCCAGGCGGTCTTCGGCGCGCTTTCGTACCTCGTCTGACGCTGGGCCTGGGCCGAGACGGTCCACAGCAGCCCGAACGCGGTCGGCATCGACGCGGCCTTCGTGGTCTCTCGCGCCATCAACAGCGGCCCGCGCCGCCATCTCGCTCTCGCGCGACAGCTTCATCTCGCCAATTGCTTTGCCGTACGAATCTTCTTTTGGGCCGAGACGACCGCGCAGGCCGTTATGAAGTTCTTCGGCCCCGCCGTAATCGCCGCTCTTGAGGTATTGCCTGAGACGCGCTCCGTTGATTTCCTCATCAGCCTTGGCGACACGCGAAGCGGCATCCTCTGGAGACAGCGCCCCTTTGCGAATGGTGCTGAAAATCACCTCTGAGTTGCTTTTGACTACGTCAGGGTCGGAGTAGCCGCTTTCAATCGCTGCGAGCGCAGTCTCTACGCGGGCTTTCGCGGTAGCTTCTTCAGCCATGGCGAACTGCCTGGCTGCGTGCAGCTCGATGGTTTTGTACGAGTTCTGATAAATGCTCTGGGCCTTTGCCCGGAAAAGCTCACGCTGCGAATTGCTCGGCAGCGACTTCTCAATCTCCGCTTGGCGCTTCGACAGGTACGCTGAAACATCTGCCGACTGTCCTACGGCTTGCAACCCTTTTGTGCTCAGAAATGCGTTAGGTGCGACATCCTTGCTTTTTGATGTGAGGTCGAGACCAAAGCCCTGGTTGACAGCGTCCGAGCCACCGTGGAGTGCCTTGAGCGAGTCCATCTGATACTGAACGGCCGCTTGGTCTGCCGCCATCTCATCGGCCTGAAGCTTGGCCTTCCACGCCACGCCCCCAACATTGGCGACTCCTCCGCCGATAGCCTGCCCGATGTCGCCGAGACCGGTGTCAAGGTTCTCGTTACGGAGTTGTGTCGGCGCGGCCCGCATCGCAACCGAAGGCGTGTCAAGAACCGGGACCTTCATGCGCCACCGAAGACTGACTTGATGGAGTTGGCCGACATCTGGTTGGCAAGCCGCTTACCTGCCCGCTCGCGCTTAACAATCTCTTGATCGGCTTGCTGCCTGAATCCGAGTGCCTCACGAGCGGCATTGTTCTCAATCGTGAGCACGTCAAGCTCTGACATGATTTGCGACGATGCGATTGTGGCCTGCGCACTCTTTGAAGACGTGGATATGCCGGAATTGGCATATGCGAGGCGTTGCTGGCCTTCAAGTTGCGACCCCTGCAAGCGGCGCGTAAACCCCTGGTATTGCCCACGAAGTATCGAGTCGGACGACGCCCGCCGCAGTGCCTTTTCGTTGTCGCGCGACTCGTCCATCTTAAGATTGAATTCCTCGCCCATGGCGAACATGTTAAAAACGCCAGTAATAAATCCGCCGAGCATCGATAGCGGGTTCATGTCCCTCCTCCTTCCAAAAGCCTTGTAATCCCTACAACAGTAACATGTTTCGGGTTCGGCTGACGGAGGAACGCCCGGGCCGCGAGTCCATACGTACCCTTGACAGCAACCGAGACCAGCTCGGTGGCGCTGCCAACGATTCCGTAGGACTCAGAGACCTGTCGCTGTCTCCATGGGACGAGGTTATCTTCGTTTGTGCCGACCTCGAGGCCCGTGGAGTCGTAGACCTCGAACCCCACACGTGTGACGCCTTTTTGCTGCAATCGGGCTGATGAATGCGCAACATCGAGGGTCTCCATCTCGCACGAGTATTGGCGTCCGACGTGGATTGTCAGGTTCACTCCGTTGTTAGCAGCTGGCGTCTCGGGAAGAGTAATTGTCCCGGCGGCAGAAACGGTGAATGGGCCATAGACGGCGAGACCCTGGCCGGTTGCGTAGACCTCTTCGCCTATCAGCGTGCTGAGCCCCGATATGGTGTCTGACGGTGTGGCTGTCGACGTAATGACTGAATCTAAGCAAATCTCGTCGATTGTCGGGTCATCGGGCCATTGAAGCCTCGATGTCATCCGCTCGATATGTCTCGCTGTCGCTCCGTTTACGGTGCGTTGTACGACGATGTAAACGGCATCCTCTTCGTCCTCTGGCACTGAGCAAATCGATTCAACGATGCCATCTGTCTCATGCTCGCACCAGGCGATGTGGCCCGACGCCTTGTCGAGCGTGCCCGACAGAAGCTTACCGTCCTCGCGCACGACCCAGATAAGGCCGAACGGATCCTCTTGATAGCACCAGTCGACAACCCTGTACCCGAACAGGTGTTGGGCGTGGTCCGAAACACTGATGCCCTGGTAACCACTTAGCGACTGTGCGGGGACTACCATGCGAACGCCGAAGCCCTTGCGTCGAGCGTAAATCGCCACGCCGTCGAAGGTGAGCGGGGCGACATCATGACAGCCGATATCTTCGACGACCTTGGCGTCGACAGAATCGTTGCTGAGTGGGTTGCCTTGGTGACCGCCTATCGCCCAGACCGACGAGTCAGTGAAGATCAGCAGCTTTTCTAGAGACACCAGATGCTGAATCCGCTCGAACCGCCTCATATTGAGATCAAACTGGAGTGGTCCATCCGCCGGTGAAAGCGTTCGCACAGCAAAGTCGTACAGTCTGTTCGTGGCGCTAAAGTAAAGCCGTGTGGGCTGTAGGTCTGTGCCGCCGAAAACGAATCTGCTCTCAAAGAACCCAACGCAGACAGGGTAAGCAACGTCAAGAACTGTCGACCCATCTGTATCGTAAACATAAAAAATAAGATCACTACTGGGCGGCTGCTTCGAATAGTCCGGCGTTTCTCCGACGTCGACAAAGTCCCGCGTCTTGGTTTGGCCAACAAACCCGCCAAGGTCGCCGCGTCCGCGATAGATGTTCCATGCAAGAACGCGGTTCCCGCTGATTGCCCCAGCCTCCGCAGTGCGGCTAAGAGTTATAGCCCTATCGGAATACACAGGCAGTGAAGTGCGCACTGTGACGGCCGGAACCCCTGGGTAGGTCGTTGAGTCAAACTCGAGCAAGACTTTCCGGGCGGCCTCTTCGTAAATAACGCCGGTTGTTGCATCTTGTCTAATTGCCGAGTACCACCACACCCATTCTCTGTCTGGGTGGCTTGTATCGGTAACGCCAATCATGGTGGCGTCAGTCCGCAACATGAACCCAGTCGTACGTGTCGCTGCATCAACATCGATGATTGTGCCTGACGCGACAAGACCAGGCAGCGACTCATCGAGCACCCAGCTCGCGCTCGAAACTCTCGTGATTGTGTACAGCGATTCTAGCGAGCCTGACCCACACACAAACCACAAAACGTTTCCGGATTGCATGTAGCGGATTGACCAAATTTGCGATGACGTAATGTTTGTTGATAACGAATCAACAATGGCGCCGTTCTGCCACACACGGATATATTTCGGACCGAACTCGAAGACGGCCGATTCGGCATCTGAGTAGTGGAACGGTATGAGTCTGATGTTGTCCGCAAGGACGATGTCTGGCTCGCCTGGATCAACAGGGTGCGCTGTCGGGATAGAACCGATATACGTAGTCCCCGGCCTCGAAACCGCTGCGCCTTGCTTGGTGATGAAGAAGTTCAGCGCATGTCGTAGGCCGTGGTTGAAGATGCTCAAGTCGTTGCGACCCCAAAGCTTCGGGTCCAACTCGCCGGCCGCAAACGAAGTTTGGCGGATTGAGGACATGTTACCTCGCGCTGATGAATTCAGAATCTGGTGCGCGGCCAAGATGCCGTTGAGACGAATCAAGCGCAAACGCCTTCTGCACCTGCATCTCAGCCTTGCGATCGAACGCAAGCGCAACCTGTGCGTCGGCCTTCAAAGAGGCGACAAAAGTAGACGCCAAGCGCCACGAAAGCGCTAAGGCGAATTGCGGCGAAAACCACGCAACCTCAGTGACTTGCCGCGTATAAACCAAAACAGGCGCATCATCGTCGCACAGGATAACTCGGCCGTGCGTCGTGTCGCCCTCAAGTTCAAACTCGACCAGGTCGTTCGAATGCGGGTTGTGGCTACCTGGCTCTACGTACAGCGCCCGCAACATGTCAGCCGGGACAGAGTACGCATATGACCAATCACCGCGCTCGCCGTCAGCGATTGCCGACAGGTCAGCGCGAACTGTCGCGAATCTCCAAGGGTACTCTTCTAAAAGCGCGTCCCTCGCCATATCAAACGCGGCCTCGGCGATTAACGCTTCGGTCGTGTCTTCGGCAAGGGAAGCAATTGTTTGTCTGATGCCTGCATGCACCAGCCCGAGGTTGCAGATTTGAACTTCCGAGCTGGCCATGTGTCACCTATTCTTTGGGCTCTTCAAATACCTTCTTCGAACGCATCTTCGGAGCTGCAGCGACCTCTTCAACCGCATTGAATGTGATTGACGGCAGCTCTGCGTACGGAAGCCGAATCAGGTCACCGCGATTGTACATCTTGCCCTGTCGATACGCAGGGACCGTTACTTCGTAAACGCAGTGGTCGCCCTCGCGCTTGGTCGCAGCCCGCAATGCTTCGAGCTTCTTGACTTTCGCCTGACGTGGGTCCACTGCGCTGTTTTTCTCAGTCATGTGTCACCTTAGACTACAGTGGTTTGTCCATCGCACAGCAAGAATGCTGAGCAGGTGCCTGCGGTAGTCGTCGCAGTCCCGATAACATATTGCACCCCGAGATAGCGTTCCGCAAGTCCTGGAGGAACGGCGACCCGGAACCGGTAGCCAGCGACCAGCGTCGCAAGCGCAATCGTGTCGCTCGACTGGATTACCGTTGGCGAACCAAGAGCAGCATCGCCGTCGGTGATTACCTGCACCTGTAGTGTCGCAGCGCCGCCAGACGTGAAAGTCTCGTCGACCTGAACAACAAGCTCGAGATGCCGCATCGAGCGTCCAAGGTCGGCCGGGAAATTCCCGACAGCCTGAAACGCAGCCGGAATGGTGCCGGCTGTAGTCAAGTCGATAGTGTTCGTAGAAAGGTAAGTACCCGCGACTTGAGACAGGTCTTGACCATCGGAAAGCAGCAGTTGTTTGTCGATAATCATTGTCGTGTCTCCTCTTAGGTTACAATGGCTTCGGTGTTGACGATTGCGTCGCTCAAACGGATTGGAATTCCTTGGAAGTGCAGGATTTTCTTGCCGCCGACGTTGTCCCAGCTGGCCTGACCATTGAGCGTACCGTTCAACGTCTGCAGCATGAGGTAGGTATGCAGCTTGCGGTTCATGTAGATGACCGGGTTGCAGTTGTCGGTTCGGTGGAACTGGCCGACCATCTTCATCATGTCCTGCACGAAGAGAGCGCCCGTTTCAGCAATCGCCGACGTGTCGACGTTCGCCAATCGAACAAGGTAACGAGCGTCAGCAACGCAGATTCCGAACTCGAACGAGAAGTATTTCACATACGCTCGGTACGAGTTCGAGCTACCGTCGAGAACGGTTTCAATGCCGCGGTCATCGGCAGTGATGCCAGCCTTGGTACCTTTGGGGTAGAAGCCGAACACTTTGTCTTCACCCCAGCCGACCATGAACACAGATGACTGGTCAGAGCCGCTGGCCGCAATCTGCGAGTCAACAATCTGTCCGCCCCAAAGGCCAGTCGTCGAATCAAGACGAGGAGCGAAACCCATGATTTTCTCAGGGTCCGTCTTCGTGCTTGAGTAGAAGATTGCAGTCTCAGCGGCATTCGCGATACCGGCGATGTGTGCTCGGTCCTGGCTCATGCGGTAAGCAGCTCCGCCGAGGCGTTCGACCAGCTTCACGTCGATTTTCGAGACGGCGTCCAGCATACCGGCCGACTCAACGAATTGGTTTTCGGTGGATTTGGTCGACGCGACGCCTTCGTTGATTCGACGCCAGGTCGGCGACGGCAACGCAGTACGCAGCGTGACTTCGTGACCCGTAGGAAGGTTGCCTTCAACAAAAGGCATATCTTCAAACGCCACGTTGTTTTGAGAGAGAATTTCGATGACTTTCGCCTCAGACTGGTCAGGCGCCATGTTTCGCGCCAGATCAGCGAGCGTAGGAAGAGTGCTTGCGATAGTTGCCATTTATCTACTCCTTGAATAGTTCCGGGGATTTAGGATACATCGACCGCAACGCAGCCTTGGCATCAGGTTGGCCGTTGCCGCCATGACCTGTGCGAACTCCGAGATTCAGTTCGCCTTCTCCGGCATACCGGCCGACAGCGGCGAACGCCTTGACGAGCTCAGGATGGTTATCCAGCCCCGACTCAGCCAAAAAATTCTGCAATGCCTCACTGCCGAACTTCTGGAACCCCTTGCGCGCAAGTGCGACATTCTTGTCATACTCAGTGCCGCCAAACTTAGGGTCGGCCTTGAGCTGCTCAGTCCAGCCGGACTTGGTTTTCTCCCATGCTTCTGCGGCCTTAGAAATCATGGCAGCACGAGATTTGGCCTGTGTTTCGATGAGCTTGTTGGTCGCATCGACGTCGAGTTTGTTTGCCTTGGCTATGTCAACAATGTCAGACCAGTCTTCGGCTTTGGTGCCATTCGGGTATTTAAACTCAGCCGTCTGTGCAACTACGGGCTCCGCAGGAACTGAGTCCTGTGCCGCGGTGGGCTCGACTGCAACAGACGGCTGAACTTCTGCGGCCTGGGCGGGAGCCACTGATTCAACCACTGCGGCCTGAACTTGAGTTGCCTCAACCGATTGAGGCGCCTGGGTAGTCTCTGACATGGGGGTCATACTAGCCCCACGTCAGTATGGCGTCAATGGCGCACAGCTATGACATGAATGTCAGTCTTCGTCTGTTTGTGGTGCAGACTCGATGACGTCATTTTGATGGTCGAGCTCTGTCAGCATCTTGTGGTAGTCGCCTGGCGCGATGCGTTTCAGATGCCGCATTAACGCGAGTCCGACAAACCTCTGTCCTTCGTTGTAGGCCGTCAGTCTGTCGTTGTTCGCAAACGACGAACGGTCGACACCAGCAACGTCGAACAGCAGCCAGGCAGCAATGCGTCTTCCGGCTGGCGCATTCATAAGCGCACGGAAATCAGCCTTGAGTTGGTCTGTGGCATCCTCGATTAGCTGCCGGCGCGTTCTCATCGTCCGGCCGTCGCAATCCCGCCAAGGCCACCAAGCAAGCGCCCGAGAGCAGTGTCATCCTCGAGCTTCGCTGCGCCAAGGTCTTTCACGGCAGACGCAGCAACCTGTGCCTGCTGCAGCTCGGCTTGCTGTCGCGCCTGCTCAGCACGAGCCATGCGCTGCTGCGCAACAACCTCGTCTGAATTAACGACCTCTGGCGACACCCCGACCATTCGCGAGTACTCATCGACGACCTGGTCAAAGTTCAGCTTGTCGAGCACAGACGGCGAGTATTGTGCCATTGCGCCAGTGAACGAAACCATGCGCTCAAGGGCTGTAACGCCCATCATCTTCTGCGCCTGAGCCAAGATTGAGATGTATTCAATCTTTAGCGGCTGGCCCTGCAGGTCTTCCGGCGGAGGCGGAATTTTACCCATGCGCCATAGGATGCCGAACGTGCGCTCAATCAACGGGCCCAAGAGTTCCGTTTCAAGTCGTTCAAGGACCGGCCCGAGCTGTAACATCTTCTCTTCATGCAGCTCGATCACTTCGCGAGCCGTCTTCGCGCGGTCAGACGACAGCGACAATGACAGAAACAAGTCCGCATAGAACGCCTGTTGAATCTGGCGCTCTTTGCTCTGAATGGACTCGTTAATGGCCGAGATGGCTGCGGGATTTACTTCGTGCAGTGGACGGATGCCTCCGCCCTGACCCACTTGGTCTACCAACGTCAATTCGCCAGGAAGGAGTGAGAACCGCTGGTTCATCATATTGCTCGGCCCCTGCATTGGCGGCGCGACAAGAAGTTCAACGAGTTGTGCTTTACGCTTCTCAAACAACTGCATCGCGCGTGCGTCGCCAAGCGCTTCCATCCCGGGCGAGGTCCCATAGGCGTCTTCACCGGCAACGTCCCATCGAGGCAGAAACACGGGGAACTCTTCGAAACCATCCTCCCTCAAGAACTTGTCACCACCGGCCTTACCGAGTCGGCGCTCGTACCAGTGCGAGATGTACGGGAACCGATACTTGTCCTCGTTCGTGGCCCTGCGCACGCACACCACGACCCTGTGCCACTCTTGTTTGCGTCCCGCGTCGAATTGGTTTTGGACCTCGACAGAACACGCTTCGCGGCCAAACTCCGTCACGAGCTGTTCGACTGACATCGAAAATTCCTGGAAGAAGCTCGCCGGCCGCTGATTCGCATCAAACGTCGCCGCCCATTGTCCGACAGGGAAAACACGGAATCTTACCGACCCCGTGTCAAGATCCTCGTATTCGTACACTGCGGCATTGCCGAACGCGCCAATGTCCATATATGCAGTCGTCAGCGCATTGTAAGCGTTTGATTTGCCAAGTTCTTGGAAGATGATTTCTTCAACATCTGCCAGCCACTCACGAACGCCTGGCGCCTCGTTTAGTTCTCGCAGCGGCGAGTTCACCTTATACCAGAGCCTCGCCGGTGATGTGATTCCGGCCGTCATTCCCGATGCGAGGACATTGAGCGCGCGGATGGTGGCGGAATTGATTATGCTGGTGTGCTTCTTGCGCCCGCTGTCTCTGTCGGAGTCGTTCAGCCGTAGGCGGTTGGGGGCGAATTGCTCAGCGACCTCCTTCCAATGCGATTCATATCTCTGCCGCTCATTCAGCGCATCGGCGTATTGCTTCTCGTAGTCCGCTGGCTTCACAGGATTCCTCGCGCTTTCAGGATGCCGTTACGTTTAGGCTTATATGCGCCGAGGCCTGGTGCGAGCATTCCCTCTGGCTGACCAAACATCTCGCTGGCGCCAAATGACGGGCGAACGATATCGGCTCGCTGGGCCGCGAGCATAAATTTATCAGTCGCATCTTGCTCGAGAACCTTCTTGTCGGCTGTTTCTTGGGCGGCCGAGGCGGCCTGGTCATCCGGCTGCTTTGCGCCCGGCTTCCACGGGGCCAACCCAACAGCTTCGTCCTTCTTTTTTTGCTCGGTCGCAGCTGCAAAAATCATATTGTTGCGCATACTCAAAGCGCCGCCGAAGTTCTCAAAAAAACCAACTTCGAACGACTTCTTCTTTTGATCTGGCGTGGCAATATTGTCGTTCCAGTAGTTCAACTCGCGGAGAGCTTGATCGGCCTTAGGCCCGCCTTCCTTCATGATGTTCGCGATATGTTCCATGTCGACCGTGCCATCGTCCTTAAGCTTCAGAAGCGAATACGTCGCGCCCTGTGTCCCCTCGGCGAACATGTCCGTGAATTTCTTCTTCAGTTCTTCTTCCGTGGCCATAAATCACCTCACTCCAACGGGTTCCAATCGTACTGTACCTTGACAGCCTTGCGGTCGCCAGTGACCACTTGCGGAGCGCCGACTGGCTGCGCAAACGTCAATGCGACAGCGTCGGCGATGTCCGGAGAATCCTTGCCGCGGGCCTTCAGGTCTTTCTTGCTCTCGAGCCACAGCTGCCCTTTGGGCGTAAACGTATACGTCGGCTCAGCCATCTGTCGCGCAAGCTCTTCGCATGACGACGGGATGGACGCGGACTTCACCCAGTCGCCCATCAAGCCCCACATTTCGCAGCGCTTATTGACATACCGCTCAGGGCGGCCTGCCGATGATCCGAAGTCAACGCCAATGACCGAGTACTTCAGCTCACGCAACCGGTCGACAACGCCAGCACCCATGCCGGTCTGGTCGATGAACACCGCGTCAGGCCGATGCTCCTCAATGGAGTACGAGACCTTGCTGACCAGCTCCATCAGGGAGAGGTTTCGAAACCGTTTCGGCTCAAACAGCGCCTGTCCCTGTCGTAGAACAATCACGCTCTCGTCATCACCGAACCGTGCAACGTCTACGCCCAACACCTTCGGAACCCCGCGCATGTCGCCAGCAACGCCGCGTTTCAACGCAGCCAGCGCGTCATGCAGCGCAATCAATGCATTTGACTGCGCAGGCGGGAACCTACCAAACACATTGACGAGCACCCACGGGTTATCTCTGCCAAACTTCTGAATCTGCTCTCGAGCCCAGTCGACGCTTACGCGTGGCGCACGATTCGGGTCGTCTGGGTCGCCGGAAATCTCCTTCACCCACCAGAGGTCGCGTTCTGAGGTCGTCGCTCGGTACAGTGGCCCACTCAATTGCGTGGGGTTGCCGGCAATTACCAGTTTCGCCTCGCGTCCGTGCTCCTTCGACGCGTTCGCAAGCCCTGCCTCAGCCGTTGCCGCAACCGAGTCAGGAATGCCCCCGGCCTCGTCGAGCAAGAACAGAACACTGTCCGCATGGATACCGGCAAGCGTGTCGGCCTGTTGCCCCTTGTCGGCGCTCTTCGACCACGCACGCGCAGAAATCCACCACGTCTCGGGATGGTCTTTGGCGAATATGCGCTCAGCGCTCCACTTGAACGTATGGCTCAAGAATTTCGAGCGCATCATCCACTTCGCAAACTCAGACCACAGATTGTCTCTGAGGTTGTCCGCAGAAATCGAGGTCGCAACAATCTTCGGATGCGGCCTCGTCGAGAGATACCAGAGGCCAACCATCGCCAACAGGCCCGACTTGCCTGGCCCCTTCGATGCACACAGAGCTATGCGTTGGTTGTCAGGCAGCGCCTTTAGTACTTCGTCCTGCCAGGCGTCAGGCGTAATTCCAAGGGCCTCGCGCGCGAATACCCACGGCTCATGATGCCATTTGCGTATGCGTTCGACGGCGGTGCTCATTTTTCACAATGCGGGCAATGAATGATTTGAGCCAATCGGCGAATCGCTTCCTTGATTTCGCGCTCCTTTTTGAGCTCCGCATTGGCGATATACTCTGGCAGCGGAGGCGGATGGCTGTCCAGCATCGAATCGCCTTCGATGTGCGCGTTGAACGGCAATACGGCCGCGTAGCATCCATTGCATCGGAACGTGTCGGCCGGGTCCAATACTGCGTTCCAAACGAAATCAACACACGCGGGACACCACCATGTCGGCTCAACTGCTTTTGATCGCGCCAGCAAATTGCTCGGGCGTGAAGGTGCCGTTGGCTTCGGATTCAATTGTTTTTGAAGGTTGGACTTCTTCGCCGGCTTCGAGTTGTGGGACTTCTTCACAGTGGCCTTCGATCGCATCTGGTTCCTTTCGTACTGCTGACAACACAAGTGCCTCGAGAGTGAGCACTGCACCCGAATGCTCAACGCGTTCAACGAAATCGCCCTCAGTCTTGCCAAGCAACTCTGATGCCTTGATTCGGTACGACATCTCGACGTCTTCGTCGTACATGATTTTCGTCCACCATTCTTGCCTGTCAGATCGAGTGGCGATTTTACCTGTGCCTGGCACCCTTACCGTGCCGTTGCTTCTCATTTGTTGCTTCAGGTCACGCTCTTTGATTGCCTCGATTATTTCAGGCTTCTTCATCAATGCGCTTCCAACCACAGCAGCATTTTGTCTGTTTTTAACGTTGTACCCAGCAGAAATCACTGCATTTGCAGCATTGCCGCAGTAATGCTCAACAAACTTTCTTTGATTTTCTGTCAGAGCCACAGTTCAGCACTTTACCATGCCTATAGCTGTTTTCCTACAACCACTATACCTCATCCCACTTCGTCGTTTTCACCTCGCTCGTGGTCCTTTGACGGTGCGCTCTATCCTCGTCGTCAGTCCGATGCCATGGCATTCCTAATTCAGTGGATGTGCTCAGTCTTTCGTTAACTTAACCTCTACGTACTACCGGGGTTTTACACCCCGCGCCCCGTATCGAGGAGCAAGCCCCTCGAACTCCCTAACCTTTTCAGAGGTAGCGTCCATGGCATATATCGAGGGTCGCGCCCCTCGAGCTCCCGGAACCTTCGTCTCGCATTTCGGCTCTCGCCTGCATGCTTGCTCGGTTCTATATAAGCATTCAATCCCAGTCGCCGAGGCTGTGGAGGCTGTTGGAAGGTTTTCGTGAGCGGGAGCGAACGAGGAGCTTTCAATAACTCCATCAGACTGTAGAACGTCTACGCTCTCATTGCGCTGGCTTGGAATGGGGAGCACGAGAGCACCGAAGCGTCGCTGAGGTCATTTGAATCGAAAGGGTATCGTACTATCACCCTCCGTAGGTTCCCTCTTAGCGGGCGCAAAACAGGCTGTCAAGTTGGGCTGCGTCACCACTTTGCAACTATTTGGAATCACCTAACCGAATGGGCAGTGGGTACGGCTGGCCCCATACGAGTGACAACTCGAGTGGTCGGCGTTTTGACAATTTGTCGCACGCGTTTCGCTGGGCGTTGGGCCGCAGGCCGGACGGCGGCTGTCTGGTTTTCGGCACCCACCGTGTCACGAAACACCCACCACAGAGCATCGTAAGTTGCCGTGTTTGTTTGACGGTAGCGCTGGCCCAAAAACTGCTTTGCTTATTGTCCATGAACGAAACAGTCCATTCCAGGGAGCTGAACGTTAAATGTTTGCGCGGGATAACTGTTGTTGGCTTGGAGATGCGCGACGACAGCACGCATGTGGCTGTTTTGTTCGGCAGGGAGACCAAGGGCAGCCTCGCACAGGTCCGCGCAGCGGTAATTGTGAGTCGGCTTGGCCTTCCTCTGTCGGCTTACGAAAGACTGCTTGGCAAGTCGGTAGATGGCATCGAGGTTTCGATTTCGTCTTCAGTCTGCAGGTCCGAGGTTGCCTGCGACCATGTGGGATGGTGTCGAATCTTGTTCAGACATCCGAATGACAGCACCGAGGTTGTGTGGCTGAACGCCCAGAACGAGCACATGCACAAGGGGTTCGAAATAACCGTAATGAGGCCCGCTCTATGAGAAACTCACTACTTGACGATTCTGACCGCGAATTCCTGACAGACAGCGATGATATGGTCCGCATGACTGCGCTCGCGCTTGATCTCAATGTCACGGCGCTTACCGAGTACGAGTCCATGCAGCCGCATCTCTATCGCATGGCTATGGATGGGATACAGGCGTTTCACGACTTCCTAAAAACTATCGACAGTGACGGAGTCAACCAGCTCCGCAATGAGCTGGGGCCAAAACCAATGTCGTGGAAACTGTTCCGTTACGATGCGGTTCACGACGCCGTTCTCCATGACAGGCTGCTGGAGCTGGAGTCTGGCGTTACCGAGATGTACGCGTTCTGGGCGATTCTCCAGATGTGTTTCGGCGGGGTGCATGAAAAACTACCGATCGTCATCGAGAGAATCGGGAGGGCAATGCCATGATTCGAGACGCTCTTTCAGCAATTCAATCAACAGTCAGCACGGTGTGTAGCCCATCTGTTACGCATAACCATCTCTTGAATTGCGTGCAGGTGTTCGCCTCTGACGCATATGAGCTCAACAGACTTTCCGGGTTGGCGATGCAACACTTGAATTCTCTTGGGCTTGACCACACCGTATCGTCGTTCCCGTGCGGTGTAGATAATTTAGTGATGGCGTTCATCTTTGTGGGTAGAGCGCGTGACGTCTGGTCGAGGACAGTTATTGATTTCGGTGTCGAATCGCCGAAAAAATACTACGCCGCGATCGCCAAGGGTGACAAAAACAAGGCGGTCTACGGCGTCGGGTCCTCTCATTCAGAGGCGCTCGATGACGCTGACGAGTGGTGCAAAAGCTCGCGTCAGTGGCACGTACACGAATGTTCTTTTGCCGCTTACTCAGACATCCGTCAGAACGGGTGGCACGGACAGACGGCCATTGAGAATGGTGTCGTAGTTTTGAGTGATGAGTATGTCGATTAAGGAGAAACATGTTTATTCCATACCGGGAAACGACAATCAATTATGGCCAAGTTTGGTGTAGGTATTCGTTTGGGCAACGTGAGTGCAGAATCGACATCGACAACCTAGAGACTGCCGATATTGATGTTGTGCTGAAAGACCTGAGATCGGCGGTCACAGACGCATACAATGCGGCACGTAATCATCGCACCGAGTCGCTCAAGTTGACAAAAGTAGCTTTTGGTTGGGTTGAGCATGACTTCGATGAGCACGATGAATCGGAAGAAGACACATGATGATCAGCTCAGAGGTGGCCTACAAGATAATCAAGAAGGTTCTGCCGAGGCCCAGACTCCTCAACGACAAATGTCATTCGTTTATGGTGTTGGTCGGATGCGACGTAGGCCGTGGGCGCCTTTATGTTGTTTGGCGCTCGGGAGTAGATGAACGCGGCCGTCGTATCGACGCACTGATTGTGTCCAGCGTGACTTTGTTTTCTGTTTTGTCGTGGCGACGTGGCGAGAAAAGCAGTTACGAGCTCTCCGATGAGCTGGACGCAGGCTTCAGGTTGGTGCGGAATGACTGCCGCAGCTCAATAAAACTGAGTCCGCTGGAAGAGGAGATACTTCATGGGCTGTGACTGCAAGATGCTGCTCGAGGTTTACGACAAGGGATTTTGTCGTTGGTATGGTCAAGAGGCAATTGAGCTGGCCCGAAACTATGAGTTGTTCGGGTTGCTGGCCGGAGTCCGCGGAATCGAATTTGACCCAATCAAAGATCCGCGAGGAGTCCCGACGGACGAGTCTGCTGACAGCGAACTATATTTTTCTGACATATATTGGCACACGCGTTCGTTTCTGTATGTCGATGAGATTCTCGAGCGCACGAACAAAAAAGAGAAAGCCAGTCTGAGGCCGATTCTGGAGGTGCTCAGGAAATACAAAGGCCAATCTCCTGCGCGCATGCGCGTTGTGTTTGGTTTCGATAGCTAGGAGGCATGTTTAGAAGAGGCGTTTCGCCGAGGGTTTGAGTTTCAGGTCAGATTAATGAGAATGCTGGGGCAAATATAATGAACGAGAAACAAAAGAGGTTGACGCAGGAGAGCATTCGTAGACCTGTGTTGGGTAGTAATCAGCAGGTGCCAGTTGCAGACTACCAGGAAATGTTCGACCTGGCGTATGCGCTGCTCGCCGACGACGAGCCAGAGGCTGTGGCGTCCGACGCCATGCCTGTGAACAGGTTCGGTCGAATCACAGAAGGCTGTGCACCGTGGATGAATGCCAAACAGGAGGAACTTGTCGGCCATGCCCAGGCCACACAGTTTCAGGTATTCACGCGCAAAAACAACGAGCTAGTTGGCGTATACGACAGCGAGGCGTTTAGGTATGTGGTTGATCGAGCAATCGAGCTGCTCGCCGACGAGCCCGTGAAAGAACTCAAGGACTACACCCTCGCCGAATTGGCTGAGCTGGTTCACGACATGGCCAAAGAGAAGGGGTGGTGGGACGCGCCTCGTGAGTGGTCTGAGATTGCATGTCTCATTCACTCGGAGATTTCAGAAGCGGTCGAGTGTTACCGGAACGGGAACATGGCGATGCACCTCGTCGACGGCAAACCCGAGGGGCTGGTTGTTGAGCTGGCCGACGTGCTGATTCGGTGTCTGGATTACCTGCAGTCACTGGACGGCAGGCTGGATGTAAATTTTGGCGGTCTCACGATCGCGATGGCGCAGGCAGGATCAAACGACGCACCAGAAATGGAGCTCTATAATTACACGATGTTGGGGTTGCTTCAGCTCGCTCACGCCGAGTTAGAGGATATGGACCTAGTGCAGTTTAGGCGCGTCGAGTGGTGTATCCGTCGCGTGCTGCAAACAGCCCTTCGCTTCAACCTCGACCTGCCGGCATCCGTCGTAGCCAAAATCGAATACAATGCCAAGCGGCCGTACCGACACGGAGGGAAGAAGGCGTGAGCTACTGGAAGAGGTTGTTAATCACGCACCTGGTGTTGTCTGGCGGGGCTGTAGTGCTGGTCGCGCTTTGGTACTTTCTGTCTGCGTATGCCCTTATGGCACTCGGGGTGTTTGCGTTTATCTCGTTTGTTGCGTTCATGCTCAATGAGCCTGTGGGGTACGGATGATTTCATGGCCCAGATTCTGGGGTGTATTCGTGGCGCTTGTGGGTCTGTGCGCCACCATGCTCGTGCACCCGCTGGTGCCTGTAGGCATCATGCTCCTCGGGTTGCTCGCGCTGGCGGCGTTCACTGTTGCGGACGAAAGTTAGAAAAGGAGAAGGCATGGGCGATACGGTAGACTTCACGAGCGGTGTGTTCGCTGCGTACCACGGCCTGATAACGGGCTGCGGTTTTGAGGACCTCGCTACGCTGCGCAACCGGGGCAGGAGCGGTGAGTTTATTAGGGGGTACGATGCCGGTGCTCTAGTGGCCCGCATGGAGATTACTCCACCGGACGACTGGGCAGAGTTTTACGCGATGGCGGTAGACGCCGCGCACGATGCGCCTAAGTGATGGGTTGGCCGATAATCGGCACCCACTGTGTCATGATTTACCCCAGCATGCATCGCACAACTGAGTGATTTTCCTAGGTCGATGTTGCGGAACGCTGAATGCATAAACAATCAGTATGATCACCGTGGCCGTAAAATGCGACAAATGCGGAGTTGTTGGGATGGAGGGTCCGAAGGGAACCGCCGAGGTTATGCGCGGGAAGCTTTCTCGGACAGGCTGGAAGTCCTCAATCAACAACCCGTTGGACCTGTGCCCCGATTGCTACTCGATGAAATGGCTGTCTGGCCCCGTGATATGCGATTTATGCGGCGCCGACTCGGGTTTCGTAAGGGGCGACAGGCGGGCTCGGGCCGGTCTCGATACTCGCAAGTCCTTGTGGCGGGCCGGGTGGCGCGAATTGGGCGGCGTTGCTCATTGCGCTAGGTGCCATAAAAAACGCGTTGGGCGCAGAATGAAAGGCGAGGAATTATGAACATCAATCGCGCATTAAAGAAAATTGGCCTCGGCAATGAAACAAATTCTGTTGACGCTGCCGGACATCTCGATGTGGCTCGCAGGCTGTTGTGTAATGAGCTCGAACACGCAATCGACGGGATGGTCGCGGCCGGCAAAGACCTCCCGCCTGAGTTCCATGAAACCATTCACGCACTCGTCGCCGTCAAGGTTTGTCAGCGCAGATTGAGAAAGATGCGCGTTAAGGAAATCGCAGATGCTAGAAAATAAACCTTCCGCAACATGGTATGAGAAGCGCCGTCTCGGACTTGGATCATCCGAGATAGGCGTGGTTGCGGGCCTGTCGTCGTCTGACTACAAATCGAAGACGCCGTTCGATATCGCATATGCAAAAATACATGGCGAACAGGAGTACGATACCGGCGCACTGTATGCCGGCCGTTATCTCGAGCGTGCCGTTCTTGACTGGGCCGAAGACCAGATTGGTGAGAAGATTGATCGCAATCGAGACACGCGTGAAATTCAACTCAAGGGCTTGCTCGGTCTGGCTACGATTGACGGGTCAGTCCGCGGGAAGCTGGTGGTCGAAGCGAAGACAGCGCGCTCACAGACAGAGTCGTGGGGTGATGGCGGTGGCTCGATTCCTGATCTATACGCCGCCCAGGTTCAATGGCAAATGGGTATCACCGGGATGCATCGCGCGCTCGTTCCGACCCTGTTTAAAACCCAAGACAAATTTGTCATGTACGAACTCGAGTTCGATCGCGCTTTCTTTGAAATGCTCAAAACAGCCGCCGAGGTATTTTGGGCTGGTACGGTCGCAATCGGGCAGCTTCCAAATCCAGGCGAAGAACCCAAAAAAGTTCAGCAGTACCTGCGAGCAAAGCATCCAAATCCTCAGTCGAGAGAGGTTCGCATGGGCACGTCTGACGAATACGAGCTTGTCTTCGGGGCCATAAAGCTACGCAAGGCGTTGGACGATGCTGAGCTGCAATACGAAATGGCTCGGGCGGAAATACAGAAGCGCATAGGCGATGGCCTCGGGTTTGAGCGCGACGGACTTCGTGCGATTTGGAGCAAACCAACTCAGCGCGTGAAGACCGACTGGCAGAAGGTTGCCGAGGACCTGGCCGGCGGAGACGGACAGAGACTGGAACAATCGTTATTGAAGTTCACAACAACATTTAACGGCGGGCGAACGCTCCGCATCACCGAACGAGGCACGAAAAATGAGTGAGGAAACCGGACTGGCATTGACGCAATTGAAGGAAATGTCGAAGGACATCTCAACCTCGAAGATATTGCCTCAGGCTCTGCAGAACTCTCCCGCGAACATTTATCTGATTCTGATGACCGGCAGAGATATGGGTCTCGCCCCAACGGCAGCGCTTAGAATGTTTGACGTTGTTGACGGGAAAATCTCAATGCGCGCCGATGGCATGGCCGCATTGGTCAAGCGAAGCGGGTACTGTAAAAAGCTCACAATCGTTTCGTCTAGCGACAAAGAGTGCACCTATGAGGGCGAGCGTTCAGACATGCCAGGCGTCGAGAGATTCTCGTTTACCATAGAGGACGCCAAGCGCGCCGGTCTGCTGACAAAAAAGAACTGGTCAATGTACCCTACGGACATGTTGCGGGCTCGTTCGCTGGCGAGAACATGCAGAGCTCTGTGGCCCGATGTTGTTGGCGGCCTGTATGACGCCGACGAGCTCACCGGGTCCCCGTCGTCCGCATCTACGAGTGAGCTGCAATCTGCCAAGGAACGCGTAGCCAAGCATTTGCAGATTGTTGACGTGGTTGAGCAAAAGGCTGACACTGCTCTTCCGGTACCTCCGCCACCACCGTCTCCGGTTGTTATTCCTGAGACGCCCATCGTGGACGCGCCAAAGGAGCCGTTCAAGGTTTTGGCTGGCGAACTCAAGGGCGAGCATGTCGAATGTCTGACGCAAGGCCAGTGCTACAGTGTAATTCAGGAGCTCGAAGCCAAGCTCGCAGAATCACCGAAGGCCAGATGGGCTTCGGCAGTAAAAAAGCATGTCGACGAATTGTGGGCCATAGCGCCAACGCTATCGCCCACGACAGAGCCAACTGAGGAAGTCCCGTTTTGACTGACAGGATCGCTAATGCCGCCATACAAGTTCGGAAGGCCGTTCGTCGAATTTACTGATGAGCTGTGCGACATATACATGAAGGTCAGAGGGGAAAAATATCTCTGGCACGGCGAAAAGGACAGCAACGCCCTAAAGCGGCTCATGGGTGTTGCTGAGTTCAAACTGATCACGGCGCGCTGGGAGTGGGCGCTTAAGAAAACGACAGGATACACGTCAGTCAGAACGGTTTCAGAGCTGGCGGCCAAATGGCAGGCGATTGCGAGTGAAGTCCCAATCACATTCAAACAGCAGCCGCCGGCCAACACCAGAAAGCTGAATTAATGGATCCAAGACATGAGACGTACATGCTCGAAATAGGAGCAATGGCCTCTCTTGTTGGTGAGGCCACGCAGTATGGTTCAAAGGGCCTCGCCTCTGCTCTTGAGGCAATCGACACCACGGCCATCGAGTCAAAGGACTTCGAAGACGTTCGCGTGGCCCCTGTGTTTGCGGCCGTTGCAAAAGCAATTCGTGCGGGCGAGACGCCCGACCAATTCGTTGTCAGTAAGGCGTGCGACCAAAATACCGTAGGCAAAATATTCATTGACGCCATCAGTGTGGCTCCGTTTTCCGCCAAACCCAGACTGGCTCTCGTGCGGGACAATGCGTGCCGAAAGCGATACGTCGACGCCCTGCGGTCAATCGCAATGCTGGCCAAGAGTCGGGCCGTGGAGTTGCCGGAGATTATCGCCGAAGCGAACAGGACCATGAAATCATGGTCAGAAACGAACGAGAAGCAAACTACTCTTGAGCCAGACCTCGCGCGAGTCCTCGGAGAAATGGACGACGCGCTCAGCCGCAAGACTACTCGCGTCGTGCCCACCGGGATCAACGCTCTCGATGACGTCGTCGGCGGACATCAGCCGACGCTGACGATAATCGGTGCGCTTCCGTCTGTGGGAAAATCTAGTTTGGCTGCTGGTTTCTGTCGTCTGCTCGCGACGCGCGGCTTGGATGTCGGGATGATTTCACTTGAGGACGAGCGCGGCTGGCTGACTCGGAGACTGTTGTCGCTTGAGTCTGACGTCCCGCTGTTTGTTGTGGCCAACAGGCCGCCTACGGTTCGCCAGCTGGAGAACGCGCAAATCGCGGCCGGTGTGATTTCTCAGTATATGCGCAGAATTCATATTGACGACCGCAGCGGGCTGACAACGGACGACGTAGTTGCGTCCGCTCGCTCAATGATTGCTCGAGGAGTTAAGGCGATATTCATCGACCATCTGGGCGAGATTCGGCTCAAGCGCAGCGACAGACACGACCTTGATATCTCAGAGGCACTGTCTGATTTGCGTGCATTGGCGAAGGTCCACCAAATCCCGATTGTCGTATTCTGTCATTTGCGCCGAAGAGAAGGGCTGTCGCTCGACTCAGAGCCAAGAATGAATGATTTTGCGTTCTCCTCTGGCGTTGAGCGTATGGCCCGTGTCGCCATGGGGCTCTGGCTCAGCGGAGATGAGAACAAAATCAACTGCACGATTCTTAAGCAGACGCAGGGAATTCGCGACGTAACTGTTTCGCTTAATCTAGACAAGCGCTCAGCCGTGGTGGTTGAGACAGCATCATCTGAAGGGACAGCGACGCTATATGACTAAACGACGTTCAAACCCAGAGACCATAATCATGTCTGGCGTTATTAGTACGCTCAAGATGCTGGGCAGTAAGGCGATGGTTTGGCGAAACAATGTCGGGGCCATGCGCGCGCCGGGAGGAGCATTCGTTAAATTCGGGGAAGCCGGAGCCGCTGACGTGTTCATGGTCTACCGCGGCAAGTTTTACGGGATAGAGATTAAAACGAAGGACGGCAAAATAAGCCCAGCCCAGCTCGCCTGGCGCACCAGAGTGCTCTCGGCTGGCGGAGTGTATGTCCTCCTGACCAGCCGGGCAGACGCAATGAATTTTGTATCGGTAATCAGGGAATAATCTGTCCGTATATTTTTGTTGTGGCTCTCAGCGAATACGCTGCTGCGCGTTTCGTGTCGGCGTCTACCAGGTTGATTCCGCACTTGATGGCGGCTTCGTGGACGGCCATCATCCAAATGCGCTTGATGTCCTCTGGCTCAATTTTATTGAACACGATGTCTGTGTACGGCTCGCCGTGATCACGCCACTGGTAGTCACCACGCTTCATCAGGCGACCCGCCTCTGTCACCAGCATACGGGTGTCGATTTCTTTCACCCAGCAATGGATTTGCGGGAGGTCCAGGCATTCGATGCCAAGCGCCCTGAATATGGTGCTGAGGTTTCTGTTCTCGACATCGGCCACGCTAACGTCGACTGGTCCGTCGGACGTCATTCTGGAGTTCGAGTATTTTGTCAGCCGCTTGAGCGGCGTAGCGATGTCTCCGGTGTAAGCCTCTGCGGCGTCATGAAGAAGAAACGCCAGCTCGATTGTTGGGTATTCCGCTTTTTTTGATCCAAGCAGCGAGTGATGCAACACCGAATAAAAGAAGTCAGTGTGCCCATTGAACCGGCACTGCATCGAAAGGGAATGAGCAATGTCTTCCAAACACACATCCTCCTCTCGAATGAATGGAACAGAAACCAGTCTCCCCGTGTACGTTTGTATTTTGGCCATGCGCGATGCTCGTGCACTCGCTATGCCAGAGTCAATGTCCGGCAAGATGCCGCAACCACTCAGGCGCATGAGCGAGCAAATCATGAATTGTATTGTTTTCGGCACCCACCGTGTCTCAATCCACCCATGAAACACAACCGCAAAGTATTGAAGTTTAAGAAAAGATTCAGTGGCATGAAGAATGCTTTACGGAAAGACATGGTCGAACAATCGGAAATTGCATCTGCAATTGAACGTGAGTTCGCCATATCGGTTGAACGCGGCTTGCGATGTGGGGCCGTTACGGTTTGGCTCGGCAACGGGGTAGGGGGCATGTCGCGTTCAGCCGATGTAGCCAGGCAACAAACAACGGGAGCGTCCAAAAATGAGCGAAGAAGAGATGAGAAGCGTACTGATCAGGCTGATGCGAGAGATTGTCACAGGCGAAGTAGGTAGTGCCAATTGGGATGCTGCGGTCGTCGGTTTCGCATCCTCTGTCAGTTCAATGCGCCCAGCCAAGTCGGCACCAAGTAGCTCTGGCGGTGGAAGTGGAATCAGAATGGCATTCGGCAAGCAAAAAGGGGCGACTCCCGACCAGCTCACTGACCGTGATCTGAATTGGTATATGGGATGCGTCGCCAGAAGCATCGAGGATCCTTCAAAAGAACGATGGCGCGACAGCAACCAAAGCCTACTGGATGCACTCACCGAAGAGCTGCTCAAGCGCGGCGGAAAGGGAGGCGACGTTAATGACGAAATCCCCTTCTAGTTTTGTGCGAATCGGCAAACACCCAGAAGAAGACGAGATTTTATCCATTCGGTACGAAGACAAAGCAGAACCAATTTTCATACTCGCGGTAATTGACGGAGACGGGAATGTTATACGGGACATTGCTTCTGCCAGATGGCCTAGATCGCTGGCTGATTATGCGTTTGATCGTGGCGCCCAAAAAGTAAGACACGACTACGGGGTGGTTTATGGACTTTGAACTACTTGCTGCCTGTGTTGGCGGTCTGGTCGTTTTTTTGATTATCCTTTATGGCATTGAGAGGGTTTATGGCGAGCTCGAAACGCTACGGGAACTCAGCCAAGAAGACGACGGAAGCAAGGACGAAGACGCAACCACTAAATGGCTTGACGAGTACGTCCGTAAGCATGCCAAAACCAAAGGTAAAAATCGTTAAGTGCGAAAAGTGCGGCGGGTACCGCTACGGATTCGGCGGTCCGCATGCCGCATTGCGCGACAGAGGTATATCGTACGACTGTGTCGGCGAAATTATATGACTGTCCACTCAATCGCGGCCTACAGGGGCGGGATGGCCGCGCATAAAAACGATAAACGCGTCCTAAGCACAGTCATAGACCCGAACGAATCGTTTCAGGCGCTTATGTGCAAACCAGATGACGTTATTGCCTCGTCTCTGGGTGTCGGCCTTGACGACATTTGGGGTCTCTCCGAGCGCTACAAACAAGCCCGTGCTGACTGGTGCAGGGGGTACAGTGACGCACAACGGAGAAAGTAACATGCCCGTAGGTGCGATTTGAAATTACACACCTACGGAGGTAGCATCTCTATATGCGGACATGCAAAGATTGCAAAACAAATAAGCCATCAAGCGAGTTTCCTAAAGACGGTCCAAAAAAAATCAGGCGTTCATGCAAGCAATGCTTCAACGCTAAGAGACGGGAGAAGGCGGCTCAGATTGCTGGAACAGCGAATCTCACGCCAATAGAGGCGGCTCGTGCCGCCAGGAATGCATCTGTACAGAGACGGGACTTGCTGGCGGAACACAGGGCACTGCTTGATGAGAATGAGCGCCTTACGCGGCTGCTTGATATCTCGAAAGACATCAAAACTCCGATGGTCCCTGAGGTGATAATCCGGCCCAAGAATGCGCTTGGCGACGCAGTGGCCTGCGTCCTGCTGAGCGACTGGCATGTCGAAGAGCCTGTCGACAAGGTCGAGATGCATGGGGTCAATGAATTCAACCTGGAGATTGCTCGCTCTAGAGCGCGCATGTATTTCATAAATTCGTTGAAGCTCGCGCATATCCAGGCGTCGGCGTGCAAAATAAAGCGTGTGTGGTGCGCGATGCTCGGAGACATCATCACCAATCACCTACACGACGACAACAAGGTGCACA